>ERZ824473.1640-NODE-1640-length-30354-cov-7.413578_pt1 | contig 30354 bp, 19 predicted proteins | sample MGYA00519874_ERZ824473 | MGnify/ENA primary metagenome ERZ824473 (study PRJEB31778, sample SAMEA3449151) | human gut metagenome | biome: human gut; feature: human-associated habitat; material: faeces | place: United Kingdom | collected 2010/2012 ... | reverse complement strand
TGTGCAGACCGCACAGACGCTGAAATCTGTGTTCGGAAAGCGTCATGTGTATCGGCTTGGCGGAGATGAGTTCATTGCGGTTCTGCCAAACATCACACATCAGGCGTTTCAGAAACTACTGGAAACGGCAAAAAGCCGACTGGGTGCTACCGCGTCCCTCGGTACGGCGATAAGCGGCACAAGGGACACGGATTTTGAGTCGCTTCTGAAAGCCGCAGATGCGGAAATGTATGAAAACAAGAGGCAATACTACATCGTATCAGGGAATGATCGGAGAAAGCGCAGCTTGTGAGAGGGAAAGACCGTGATTCCGTGCGTTCCCCATAATTCCACGAAGTTCGCTTACAGGCTCTTGCCGCCTTCGCCGCCAACGAAATGGTATTCATAGCGCCTTTTCTCATGAATACGGCGCAGCGCACGCCGCACCAATCGATTCATCAACGCCTCATCGATACGCGGCCCACGTCCATCCCTTTGCTTAACTTGTATGTATCATATGATACATACAAGTTAAGCATGCCTCAGCACCGTTGCGCGCAAACAAGAAGTAAGGCGAGAACTCGGCGCCATGCCAAAAAAAAGCGAGCCAGGAACATATTCCCGGCTCACCTTGCTCATGCGTGCTTCCCTCGTGCGAAGAAGCCTTCCTTGAAGAAGTTATAACTGCTGCGTTACTCTCCCCATACCTCGGCGGCAATTTCTTGGATGAGAGCGATTTTCGCCCACTGCTCTTCCTCGGTGAGCTTATTGCCAATCTCGCAGCTCGCGAAGCCGCATTGCGGCGAAAGGTAGAGGTTTTCAAGCGGCACGTACTTCGACGCTTCCTTGATGCGCGCCTTCACCACTTCCTTGTCCTCCAAGCCAGGCTGCTTGGACGTGATAAGGCCGAGCACGACCTTCTTGCCCTCGGCGACGTGCGTCAAAGGCTCGAAACCGCCCGCGCGCGGCGTGTCGAATTCCAAATAAAACGCGTTGACGTTTTCATGGGCGAACAAATACGGCGCCACCGGGTCGTAGCCGCCCTCGAACGCGTAGGTGGAGTGGTAATTGCCGCGGCATACGTGGGTGTTAATCACGAGGTCTTCGGGCGCGCCTTCGATGGCGGCGTTGTTCAGCGCTACGCCGAGCTCGCTCACCTTTTGGATATCGACAGCCTGCATGCCCGTTTTCGCCACGAAATCGGCGTCGCAGTAAATGCCCCATGTGCAGTCGTCGAACTGAATGTTGCGGCAACCCGCGGCATACAAATCGGCGATCACCTGGCGATATGCGGCAGCAATCGCATCGGCAAGCTCCTCGTCGGTCGCATACACGCTGCGCAGGCTTTCCTGCTGGCCATCGCAACGATCGAGCGTCACTTCCGAAAACGTCTGGATAGGCGCAGGAATGGTCTGGCGCGCAACGTGGTCGTCGCCGGCGAGCGCCTGCACGAACTTGAAATGCTCAACGAACGGGTGGTTTTCACCGGAAATCGGGCCCGTTACCACCGCGGTATCGGCCGTGGTTTCCTCATTGTGGAACATATAGCCCTCGCGGCTCGCGCGGCGCTCAATGCCCTGAAGGCCCCACATGAAGTCGAGATGCCAATAGCTGCGACGAAATTCGCCATCGGTCACAACCTTCAGGCCCGCAGCCTTCTGCTTGGCAACAAGGTCGCGAATGGCCACGTCTTCCACGGTCTTGAGCTGGGCGGCGTCGATGATGCCCGCATTAAAGTCGGCGCGCGCTTGCTTCAGCACGTCGGGACGAAGAAAGCTGCCAACGATATCGCAGCGAAACGGTGCATTAGTTATAGAATTCGCAGTCATGTTTAACCCTCTGTTCGAATTGGTTTAATGTCTGCCGAACAGTATGCGGGTTTGCTTTGCGATTGTGAAATACGAATAACTTTGCTTTTGTAATAGGTTTTTCCTATGGCAAGAAGGGAAGCGACAAAGAGGAGCACGCCATTGAGGCGAATCGCCAGGGACCAACTCTCGGGATGCGCCACGGGCCCGCGGCGTTAAGGCGCACCGCCAGGACAACGAAGCAAGCCGAGATTTCCGCCACGGCGCTACCGAGCCAAGCTGCCCAAGAGCGCCGTCACACAAACCAGAACGAAAGCATGGGGCCACCGTTGGGCGACCTGCGAGAATGCGCCACAAAGTGGCAAGTCACCGCGCGCGCTTCGCCTCGCGCCACCTCGACCCTATTGCGGAATATGTCGTCGAATCGCTTCAATATACGCCGCGCCGTATACCGAACGCTGCGTGCCCTTGCGCGTGACCAGTCCCACTTCCATATACTCATCGATATCGAGCGGAACTGAAATAATCGACGCGCCATTGAGCTCAGCGCTAATCACGCCCGAGCACACCGTATAGCCATTCAGGCCGATGAGCAGGTTGAACAGCGTCGCCCTATCGCGCACGCGAATATTTTTGTTGCGATCGAGCGTGGATGTAAGCTCTTCGGAATAGTAGAACGAGTTGAAGTTGCCCTGCTCATATGACAGAAACGGATAATCGGCCATGTCGTCGAGCGTGACCGACGCGCGAGACGCCAAAGGATGGCTCGAGCACACGAAAACATGAGGTTCGGCCCGGAACAGCGGCTCGAAAGCCAACTCGTTGGCGGCAAGCATCTTCCCTATGACCTCACGATTGCGCGCCGACAAGTAGAGCACGCCAAGCTCGCTTTTCATGTGGGCGACATCTTCGATAATCTCGTGCGTTTGCTCCTCGCGAAGCGTGAAATCGTAGCGCGCGGCATCGAACTCACGAATCACGTCGACGAACGCGTTCACCGCGAACGAATAGTGCTGGCACGACACGCTGAAGTGAGGCACGCGCTGTGCGGGATTTTTGTATTTGTCCTCAAGCAATTCCGTCTGTTCGAGCACCTGACGTGCATAGCCCAGGAAGGTTTCGCCCTCTTCCGAAACTACCACGCCCTTATTCGTGCGGTCGAAAATATGCACGTTCATTTCCTGCTCAAGGTCGTGAATCGCGCTCGTAATAGAGGGCTGCGAAACGTACAGCCTGCGCGCGGCCTCGGTAATGCTGCCGCATTCTGCGACTTTCGTAACATAAACGAGCTGCTGGAGCTTCATGGGCGGACCTTCCGACGGGTGCGTGCGCCCATGGTAGCGCAAGAACCCGCCAAAACCTGTTAAATGCTCGTAGCGTTTAGCAGATTGCGTGCGACGAAAACCAAGGCAAGGTTAAAAGGTACAAGGCTGCCTCGTCCCTTGTCTCAAAGAATATGTTAAATGCTACGAGCATTGAACACATTCCCCGCGCAAAAAATGGGACAGGGGATAAACCCCTGCCCCATTGCCCACTCGCGAGCAAGAAAATCTGTTAAACGCTGCGAGCATTTAACAGGTTCCATTCGCGAATCGTTAGTTGCCGGCGGCTCGCTTGGCTTCGTATTCGGCGACGAGCTTTTTCTGTACGTCGGCCGGAGCCTGCTCATAGCCATCAAGCTCAATGGTGTAGCTGCCCGATCCGCGCGAAATGCTGCGCAGATCTTTCGTGTAGCTCACGACCTCGGCATACGGCACGCGCACCATAATGACCGTCTCGCCGGCATCGTTTGAGTCGGTGCCGATAATGCGGCCGCGGCGCGTGGAGATATCACCCATTACCGCGCCCGCGAACGACTCGCCCACAGCGATGCTCATCGTGGCCATGGGCTCGAGCACCACGGGGGTCGCCTGTTCGCATGCCGCACGGAAGCCGATACGCGCCGCCGTCTTGAACGCCATCTCGTTGGAATCGACCGGATGATACGAACCGTCGAACACGGTGCATTTCACATCGACCATGGGGTAGCCCGCGATAACGCCCTCGGCCATGGCCTCCTGCACGCCCTTATCGACCGCAGGAACCAAGCCGCCCGGAATCGCACCGCCCTTAATGGCGTCGACGAATTCATAACCGCACCCAGGGTTGGGTTCAAGACGCAGCCAGCAATCGCCGAACTGGCCTGCACCGCCGGTCTGCTTCTTATGACGACCCTCGGCTTCAGCCGTCTTGCGAATGGTCTCGCGATACGGAATGCGCACCGGAACAAGCTTCGTCTCAACCTTTGCCTGAGCGGCCAAGCGGCTCAAAATAGTATCGATTTGAGCCTCGCCCATTGCCGTAACCACCGTTTGGTGCGTATCTTCATGGCGCTCGATGCGAACAGTCGGATCGTTTTCCGCAACACGCGCAAGGAAAGTTCCCAGCTTGTCTTCTTCCTTCTTATTCACAGCTTCAATGGCGACAGGATACTGCGGAATAGGGAACGGCAACGGGGCAATGGCAATGCTGCCGCTTTCCGAAAGCGTGTCGCCCGTGCGCGTTTCGACGAGCTTCGGCACCACCACGATGTCGCCCGCCATAGCGCTTTTCACCGGCGTGGTTTCTTTGCCCTTCATCACGCACACATGGCCCAGGCGCTCCTTTTTGCCCGTGCGCGCGTTCAGCAGCTCGAGGCCCGGCACCAGCGTGCCCGAAAGCACCTTCACGAAGCTCAGGCGGCCAACATAGGGGTCGGCCAAGGTCTTGAACACGAAGCACGCAGGCTCGCCTTCTTTGGAAACCTTCACCTCGCCACCATCGGCCGTGGGAATGGGGCCATGCGCTGTGGGGTGCGGGAAGTAGGCGCAAATGTCTTCCATAAGGCCCTGAATGCCCTGTTTGATGATGGTAGAACCCACGAACACGGGAATGAACAGCTCCTGCGCGATGGCCTTGTCGAACAGGCCCTCGAGTTCTGCCTGGGTGAGCTGCTCTTCGCCATCGAGGTATTTCATCATAAGGTCGTCATCGGCTTCAGCAACCAAGTCGCACAACTTGTCGCGCGCCACCTGGGCCTGCTCAAGGTATTCATCGGGAATTTCTTCCACGCGCTCAGAATCGCCTTCGAAGTAGCGCGCCTTCATGCGCAGAATATCGATGACGCCCTTGAAATCTTTGTCAACGCCAATGGGAATGGTCACCACGCCCAAACGCGCGCCGAAACGAGCGTGCAGCGCGGCCATGATAACGTCGAAGTTCGCATGCTCACGATCGATGTGGTTAATGAACACCGAGCGCGACAGGCGCATAGTTTCGGCCTCGCGCCACAGCTTCGTGGTCATGACCTGCGGTCCCTCTACGGCGTCAACCACGAACATGGCCATTTCGGCGGCGTGCATGGTTGCGAGCGTGTCGCCAATGAAGTCGGGGTGGCCCGACGTGTCGAGCAGGTTGATCTTGTAATCTTTATACGGAATGGGCGCGACCGATGTGCCCATAGTGAACTTGCGTTTGATTTCCTCGGCATCGTAGTCGAGGTACGATTTTCCGTCGTGCGTAGTGCCCATGCGCGGCGTTTGGCCGGAAATGTAGAGCATGGCTTCGGCCAGTGAAGTTTTGCCCGCACCATCTTGTCCGACCAACACGATGTTGCGGACATGCAACGTCTCGGGAGCTGCCATTGATACCACCGTCTCTTCCTGGGTTATCCCCTACTCGCAGGTTAACGATGCAACGAATGCTTTTTCAGTGTAACGCAGCGAAACCCCAGGATAAACGGGCATTTCAAGAACTGGCTCCACGCCCCCGGGCGGCTCCATCGAGACTTTCGGAAGCGCCCCCTATTCGGGCGCGGCCGCTCAATAATAAATGCACCATTCAGGCAGAGACGCTCAGAGGCAATCTCCCCCGTTTGGCTCCCTTCATCGCAAACCTTCTTTCCGCCGTTTTCTTCATCGTGCCTTTGTTGGACGGGCAGCACAATTCGTGCCATGCGCCACGCTCTTCCGTTTTCCTTGAAGAAAGGGGCCTTTTCCGCAGTAACTGGTGCAGAATTCGCGCCATACGGCGAAGCGTGTTCGCCCCATGCGCCGCGAGCGGCTATACTTGCGCAGAAACCTCGGACAGTCGTTGCGGAAAGCGGGCGCGCAAGCGTCGCGGCGAGGCGCAAGGGCTGCCCGTCTATTGAGGGAGCGACCATGACCCAAACCTATTCAACCCAAATGGAAGCCGCCAAGCTCGGCATCGTCACGCCGCAAATGGCGCAAGTCGCCGAAGACGAAGGCATCGACGCCGAAGTCATTCGCGAGCGCGTTGCACGCGGCACCATTGCCATTCCCGCCAACCACAACCACCCTGCGCTGCACGCGCACGGCGTTGGCGAAGGGCTGCGCACGAAAATCAACGTGAACCTGGGCATTTCCGGCGACGAGCGCGACTACGACTGCGAGATGCAGAAGGTGCGCACCGCGCTTGAGTTCGACGCCGAGGCCATTATGGACCTGTCGAACTACGGCAAAACGCACGATTTCCGCCGCGCGCTCGTGGATATGTCGCCCGCAATGATCGGCACCGTTCCCATGTACGACGCCGTCGGCTACCTGGAAAAAGACCTGGGCAACATCACCGCGCAAGATTTCCTTGACGTCGTGCGCGCGCATGCCGAAGAAGGCGTGGACTTCGTGACCATTCACGCCGGCCTCAACCGCAAGAGCATCGATAGCTTCAAACGCAGCGGCCGCATGATGAACATTGTGAGCCGCGGCGGCAGCCTGATTTACGCCTGGATGGAAATGACGGGCAACGAGAACCCGTTCTTCGAGCACTACGACGAACTGCTCGACATTCTGTACGAATACGACGTCACCATTTCGCTCGGCGACGCGCTGCGCCCTGGCTGCGTGAGCGACTCCACCGACGCGGGCCAGGTAAGCGAGCTCATTGAGCTGGGCCTTCTTACCACGCGCGCATGGGAGCGCAACGTGCAGGTCATGATTGAGGGTCCGGGCCACATGGCGCTCAACGAAATCGCGGCCAACATGCAAATCGAGAAAACCCTGTGCCACAACGCGCCGTTCTACGTGCTAGGGCCGCTGGTGACCGATATCGCGCCTGGCTACGACCACATTACGTCGGCCATTGGCGGCGCGATCGCCGCAGCAAACGGCGCCGACTTCCTGTGCTACGTGACTCCCGCCGAGCACCTGCGCCTGCCGAGCGTGCAGGATGTACGCGAGGGCGTTATCGCCTCGAAAATCGCCGCGCACGCCGCCGACTTGGCGAACGGCGTTCCTGGCGCTCGCGATTGGGACGACCGCATGGCTCGCGCCCGCCAGCGCCTCGACTGGCCCGCGATGTTCGACGAGGCCATCGACCGCAAGAAGGCCGAAGAATACGTGGCGAGCACCAACCCGCACGACCCGAGCACCTGCACCATGTGCGGCGCCATGTGTTCGGTGCGCACCATGAACAAAGCCATGAAGGGCGAAAACGTCAGCCTGCTGTAGGTGAAGGGCGCGGGCGAAGCGCCCCAGGAGGCACTCGGCGCATGCAACACCAAGGAGGCCAAGGGCACGAACCCTTGGCCTTCTTCTTTAAGCGAATCCACCGCTCGGCAACGCTCACGATCGCCTCTTTCGCTTTAGTCGCGGCGCTACTCGGCAATGCCCTCGAGCGCTTCTTTCGCCGCAGCCGCGATGCGCGAGACGTCATCCTCGTTCGGATGGCTTTGCGCTTTGTTCCAATTGTCAATCAGCATGCGAGCCTGAGCGTTCTCGGGATCTTTCTCGAGCATGCCCTCGTAGCGGCGCTTCACGCCCATACCCATCTTGCCTTGACACATCGCGCCGCCAATATACTGCGCATCGGCAGGCAAATATGTGCGAACCCTGTCGAGAATTTGCGCGAAATACTCGTCGCTTTCACCGAAACCGCAAGTGCCGAACAGAAAAACGCGCTTTCCCGCAAGTCCCTGAAGAAAATGCTGAACAGCGGGGCTGCATGAGCCCTTGTCGCACCAAAAGCCGACGAATATTACGTCGGCCCCACTCACTTGCGTGGCGAGCGTCGATGTGGAAGACGTCGATTCAGCGGGCGCCGATGCAGCGGCGTTGGCGCTTTGGCCATTTTCGGCGGCCTCGTCCCCTTCAGCGTCTTCGACATTTTCAGCACCTTTAACGCCTTCCGAGTGCGCCGATTCCGCAGCCGCGCCATCCAAATCGAAAGTGGCCGCAAAGCGCACTCCAGCGTCGGTCAACTCGCGCTGCAGCGCATCAGCCACCAATTTGGTGTTTCCACTTTTGCTGCTCACAGCCATAGAACACGTGATATTCAAAACAGCTCCAATCTCTTGACGAAGACACCTTACGCCGAAACGCATCACAAGAAAACCGTGCAGCGTCTCGAGCCCCAGATGGCAGAAAACGCGACAAGGGGGCCTCTCTGCAGACCTCATTACGGAGGGAAAAGCCCGCAAAAGCCCGAACGGAGTAACTAAGTTCAACAAAAGGCCAGGTCACGTAATTTTTCCGAAAAGAGAGCCGAAGAATATCCGCCCGAGAAAAGGCCCCATCGTGGCGTTTCCTGGCAGCACGTTCCCAAATCCATGCAATCGGGCCCCATTGCGGCGTTTTCTGCCAACGCCGAAAAGAATGCATGCCTTCGACAAGCTTCCATACGCCGAGCGGGAGGGTGTCAACCGCCTGAACGTCGTTTGACTGCCCGAACGTGCGTTTCATGCAGGATCGATGCCATGTTCACATAGCGGGCTGCTCTTCGTTTCTCACATTTTATGTTGGCGTCGAAAGCGTAGGCCCTTTACGTCGAAATCGTCGACCCCTCAAAAGAAACCAGCTTCAAAAGGAAGCTGGTTTCCTCCTTTTGAAAACGGGAGCGCGAACGAAACGAAATTCGCGCCGAGACGTAGACCTTTATTCGTGCCGAGACGTAGGCTCTCAAAAAGAAAAAGCCGACTTCCTTAGAAGCCGGCTTTTCAAATTCAGAATGGTGCCCGAGGCGAGAGTCGAACTCGCACGTCTTTCGACAACGGTTTTTGAGACCGCCGCGTCTGCCATTCCGCCACTCGGGCGCGAAATCGAATTATACCCGATGTTCCCGAAAGCGCAAACCGAAATTTCAGAGCACGCGCAAAAAGCAACGATACAGACCGAAAATCGTTAGGACAGGCACGAAAGCCGAAACAAGGCGACTTCGGTCCGAAGATGCCGAAGCGAGACGATTATTCGGTTCGAAGACGTCGAAAAAGACGTCCATTCGGCTCCTGGGGACCGATGCGACGCACTATTCGCGGCGAACCCAACCTCCCCGAAACTCGCTAGCCTACAATTTTGACGTTGTTGGCGTACTCGCTCGCGTCGTCGGTATACACCGCCGCATTTTTCTTCTGGCGCTGAAGCTCTTCTTCGGTAAACGTGCGCTTGACCACGCCAGGAACGCCCGCGACCAGCGAGCGCTCGGGAATCACGGCGTGTTCTTTGACCAGCGCGCCCGCGGCAATAATGGAACCGCGACCGACATGGGCACCGTTCATAACCGTAGCATGCATGCCCACAATAACGTCGTCCTCGATGGTGGCGCCGTGCACGATGGCGTTGTGCCCCACCGACACGCGTTCGCCAATGGTGATGGGCAAATCGTAATCGGCATGGAGCATGGCGTTGTCTTGCACGTTGCTGTCGCGGCCGATGGTGATGGATGCAACTTCGGCACGCACCGATGCGCCGAACCATACGGAAGTGTTTTCCGCCAAATGAATATCGCCGGAAAGCGTGGCGCTGTCGGCGATAAACGTAGCTTTTTCCACATCAGGTCGCATGCCCTTGAATTCGATGATCATGGTGTTCCTCCCTCTTCGTAAGCATGTCGCAGCAGGAAATGCACAACATGGTTCACGGATGGTATCAGAACCCATTCCCCACACATATGCCCAAGTGCCCGCAATCCGACGAGCGCGACCATACCGCATGCTCGTCGGCGACAGTACGAGGAGGGCAGCTACCCGAAGGCGCCTCTGGACATCAACGAATCGCCCGACCGCTTCGTCGGCAAACCAGCTCCAAACCACCGCTTCCTCTTTTAGCCGTTTGGGACTTTGCGCGCTCACCATTTGGGCCGCAGAGTACTTCGCGCGCTAGCGAGAACGCAGCACAATCGCTTTGGAAGCCGAACTGGCGCGATGGACGCCGAAGGGAGAGCGCTTTTATCGCGATGCGAAAGGAAGTGATGGGAATGATGAAACCCATGACGAAGAAGATTCTGCTGGGTGCGCCCGCAGTCGCACTGTCCGCGGCGCTTGCATGCACGATGGTCGCATGCGGCGGTGGCGGCGGCGAGCAGGGCGAATCGGGCGGCGATGCCGCCGCCAGCAAATCGGCCTACGAATCCCAGAAGATTGAAGTCGAGGGCTTCACCGTCGAATCACTCGCCGATGGCACGTACTATCGCGGCGAGTTCTATGAGCAAGATGGCTTCTGGCTGCGCGTACGCATCACGAACACGAGCGACAAACCGCTTGATCGCTTCAGCTTCACCACGAACGCTGCTCCCGGCAACCTTGAACCGGGCGATAGCATCTTCAATACATTCACCGCGTATGTCGAAGAAATTGAAACCCCGCCGGCGGAGCTTTGCAAAGACGCCCAAACAGAGGGCAACCCGACCATCGCACCTGGCGAAAGCATTGAGTGGGTGTATTTCTGGGTCGTTGACAACAACTATTACGGACCTATTACCGTCGAATTCGAGAATGACGTATCGGGCGGCACCAACCCCAGCGTGATGCACTTCGACACCACGGGATGCGAGACCGACGAATACAAGGCAGTTAAGGAAAAGGCCGACGAAATCAAAGCCCTTGGCGGCGTCGATTTCGAAACCTATAGCGCGAAGGCTGCCGATGGCTGGACGCTTACCGAAATGGACGAGAAGCACAGCGATGCCGAATTCAGCCTCGATGCCGTAGATGATGGGCACGTCGACGTGTACACCGCCTCCAAAGACCCGATGGGCGAAGCCAAGCTCGCCCAGAACAACATGGGTGGCGGCGAGATTGGCGAAGTCGAAATCAATGGCGTAACGTGGACGCGCTTCACCGCTTCGCATGGCGCCACGTACCTGTATGCCGAAGCATCGAACGGCACGACGGTCAGCATCTATGCCAACAGCAATCTCACCTGGGAAGATGCCCTGCCCATGTTCGAAATGGTAACTTTGAAGTAACGAGACGCCGCGACCGTTCAAATACAAATGAGACCTGCATAGCACCAACGTTCAGCAACAGCAAAGGCCGATTCCGGAAATTCGGAATCGGCCTTTTTTTGCGACAGCAATTGGTCGACTGACATCCGAATCGGTCAAGCCTATGCACCCACACACAGTGAGCATGGCCAGCCGGTTTCCGACCCCTCTCGGGGAATAGAGTTATTCAAAGGTACGAGACCGTAACGACTGGCTACCAGTGCTTCGGGTTTCCGACCACTCTCGGGGAATAGAGCTATTCAAAAGGAAATCTTCGTGGACATTTGCGACCCGCACTCTTAGTTTCCGACCCCTCTCGGGGAATAGGGCTAATCAAACCAAAGCTCAAGGAACCAGCATCTATAAAACCGACCACACGTTTCCGACCCCTCTCGGGGAATAGAGCCAATCAAACTTCTCAAGGCGAAGATGAAAGTCACCGAGAATCAGAAGTTTCCGACCCCTCTCGGGGAATAGAGCTAATCAAATCTCATGTGCCATATCTTGGACTCGCTATGCTGAGTTTCCGACCCCTCTCGGGGAATAGAGCTAATCAAACAGCCGCTATTGAAGCACTCAAGGCCGTGGAGTGGAAGTTTCCGACCCCTCTCGGGGAATAGAGCTAATCAAAGGTATGGACAGACTGGAGCGAATAAGGAATGATTTAAAAGTTTTATGCCTGCCCAGTAGCCTTGTCATGTCCCATAATTATACGCTAAATAAAAATGTCGCTGCTCAAATCATCATCGCTGGTCTCACATTCACCAAAAATGATAGCCCGACAACCACCCGATATTTTATATATTCGAACCTTGTCATTTGGGTCGAAATAGCGCTCCGATCGCATCAGCTTTTCAACCTCGTCGAGCAGCATCTTGATATCAGCTGGTTTCAGGTGGCCTTCGAATACCGAGTTTTGAATTCGGTGGCTATACCGCTTTAGCAGCCTCACAAGAAGGGTGTATTTCCTTCGACTGGCAATATCGAACATCACCAAAATATAAAACTTATTTTCAGACGGCGAGGGTCCCAGTGTTCGCCCAAAAGAGCGCTCAGATTTCCGCAAGCCACCCATTATTTACCATCCCATAAAAATGGCCGATACAACATAGCGTCGCCAGCGTCTATGGCATCAACAACGCTACAGAGCTTCTTGTCGAGCGCCGCATGAAAGCCGTATTGATAACCGTCCCCGTAGGCCTGGCAGAACTGAGCCTTCCGAGAAACGGCGTCCGACAATGCCTTGGTAGCTCTTTCCATGAGATCTTTCGACATATAAACCGCACCATTTTGCGCAGAAACAAACTCCTCTGGGCCGATTTCGGAAGAATAGACCAAACCGAATACCGTTCTGTCAACAAGGAACGTTCGATATTCCTCAATCAAATCGGAGGATAAAGCAGCGTGGCCTCGCTTGATTTTATGCATAAACCCAAAATGAGGGCAAAGGCCATGGCGCTCAATCGCCCCCGTTACGCTTCTATGCAAAACGCTCTAGCCGTATGAAAGGAGTGCATTAATGGGGTCCTTAGGAGGCCTAGAATTCCTTCCCCAAAACAGAAGCCAGAGCCTGTAAACAATTTCGAATAGCACTGGAAATAGCATTTTGCCGCATTTCCCTCGAACCCCATCACTTCATCAACGCTAGAAGCCTGATCAATGCATTGGAGGGAATGCGCCATCCCTTTCAATTCCTCATCGGAGAACGCGTACACATCTCCCATTGACAAAAAGAAAAGAGAGGCTGTTCTTTATTTTTGCCTCGATGATGAGCTTTGCCCTTGCGAAAATCCCAACTTTACATCGCTTCTTGTTAGGTAAACGTGGGCCATAGCCAACCACCCAACACCCTAGAGTCTTGCAATAATTGCCTGGTTAATCCTGCCGTACAATCCAGGATTCGCCGAGCCATGCAATTCGAATAGCATTTTCATAATGGAATCAAGCGACATGCCGCATTCTTTTTCAATCATCCTACGCGTCGAAGCACGCAGAGAATGGGCCAAGGAATTGCGCGACTGCCGCTCCGCGCGCCTTAGCTGCCTAATTTTGTCAGCCACATGCGCGTCTGTGCAATACTCTTCAATAAGTCGAGAATAGGCGTCATTCGAGATGAAAGCTCCCCTATTATCGTAGTGACAACTCTGCAAAGTCGAAGCAAGCCTAGGGTCGGCACTAATCACCTCAGCGTCAAATCTTCCCGTCGGCTTCCCGTCATCAAACCGCTCATAGGCCCTTTCTGACAAATACGGCCGCAATTTCTCTTTCATCAATTCTGTAAGAGCCGGCGAGAGAGAGCGCATAAACTCAGCCCAATGCCCCTGGGCGAGTCGCACCTCCATAACGTACAAATACTCCAGCAGAAAGCCGTTCGCTCTGTAGCATAAATCGGTGCCACCAAACGCTCTTGCGGGAGCGCCACCATCAAGGTTGAGCCTAGCAGCTGCCGCGTCTATCATTTGCATAGCTTTTGCGTCTATCGATGAAATCTGCTTTGCAATCTTGCTGGCTGCCTCATATTCAAACCCACCAATAAGAGCAATTACGTTTTCCTTTAGGAGCTGTTCGCTAAAGTTCGGCGTTTGCACGGGCACAATTCTAACCTCGGAATCGCACTCGACTTCACAATCCCACTCCCAAAGCGCATCAAAGTCGTACTCATCGGGGTTTTCGCGATCATGACGGGCGTTGATTCCGTGCTTCGGAGTCAGAACCTGAAGCAATTCCATGTTAATACGCCCAAATGACCCCAGAGCAACCAACGCTTGAGCCATCCCAGCCGTTCCCGACGAAGCGTTCACCAATACCGGCTCGTGAGGCGTCGAGAGCTCTTTCAGTATGAAACCGAACTCTTCGATATATCGGTCAAAGCGATATACCTCATCGTAATCCGATTCGATAATCTTCACTTCTGGCAAGGGGACGCCCATCGATTCCGACAATCGACCGATTGCCGTCGTATATCGCTGGTCTTTGCGCTGATATGCTGCCATAGCGGGAGATAAGTACAGCACGATTCGAGACGGCTGTCGATGCCTAACGATATGAAGCATTGGCCCGTCACCGAGCTGGGTGAAGGGATCCGCGGTTCCTATGGGCGAAAACAGCGTTGTCATCTATGCCTCCTTAACGCAAACAGTGCATTTTCCCATTGGATACCTTCGTTTACCGATAAGTCCCCATTTCATTGTGTGCGGAGATACACCCAATTCGGCATCACGCCAATGGCGATGATCGTCTTTTCCTCTCTTCAACCTCCCTGTTTTGCGATCGTAGAAGGCTTTCATTGTTTGGGGGTCGAAGCCGGCACGCCTAACCCTATCAGACAGTCCTGGATATATCGAACGGTCAATCTTGGTGGGAAATTGATCAAACATAATTTGAGAAATAGCCTCGACGCTTTCCCTCTCGGAACCAGACAGCGCAGCAACAATAGTCTTACTCATGAAGTCGACACCACCACCAAGGTAGCAAACAGCTTCACTCGTCGGCAGTCCTTCAGATGCCTCGCCCGCATGCTTATTACAATACTTCGTTCCCTCAACGGCATGGTTACGGCATCTCATGCCCGCAAGAGGGCCCGACTGAATTACGTACTGACATCTACCATCTGAGGAATTGCTCGCCGGCGACTCCTCTTTGCCCCGTTCAAAATGGCTCAGAAAACGCTCCGAATAGAAATCGAATTGCTTTTGAAGAATCTCGCACAAGCCCTTTTCATCTAGTACGGGCGTATTCAAATAAGCATCGATGCGGTCGTCCAGAGCCACCTCAACCGAAATACTCGTACCAGGTCGCAGACACTCACGATACACATCCAACTCATTGCCTTCGCGCAGCGTCAAGTTCCCCATATCGAGCTTGTGATCCGCCGGGTCATCCTTTGAAAAGAGGTCGTATTTTTTAACGAATACCAGATCTTCGACCGACAACGGAGACGAATCGGCGACCGACAAGTATTTCAAGACATCATTGACAATGTCCTGACTGCAAGAATCCGGCCGTTCTTTCCATAGGGCCTTTTTCACTATAGCCCTATCGGCACGTTGCCTGTCCTTACCATAAAGATGAGCCTCTTCGAACAACGCGCGATATTCCTCTTCCTCAGACAAAATGCTGAACAAAATCGCAGTGCGCAACATGCCTTTTATGCTCGACCCAGGAATATAGGGATTCCCATATGGGTCTTTCACGAACTCCCAAACATCGTGATATTGCACGCTGCCGCGGCGTGCCGTAGCTAAAGGGGAATTAATCCTATATGCCACCGACCTATCTGCTATTTTCGCCAAATCGGGATTCCTTTTTAAGAAACCCTGCAAGCCGCCCCTATCGCTCGAATCTTCAAGAAATGCGCAATACCTGCCCATCTGCTCGGCATTCATCTGCGAAGCGAACTTGCGCGCGTCAAGCACCGCTAAGTCATTTCCGCTAGCAAAGTAATCCTTTTTGCCATACCTCATTCCGTTTCCAATATGGATAGGTCCCACAGCAGTGATATTCAAAATGTATCGACGAACCGACATTCCTACAACTCCATCCACATCGACCGGGCGTAACGGTACACCGGATGCGCACCTTTCGTTTGATTCACATCGAAAACCCCACCCCCGAACGGACGGTCAAACACGGAGCCCGGTGCGAACACCCACATATCGCGCTTTTTCCTCGGAGTTGGGGCATGCGCACACGATTGAACAAACCCGCCCTTCTTCTCAAGACGATATTGAGCATCCCGAAATAGACCATCGGACAATTCGTCCTCTCGAGGAAGCGATGAAGAGAGCAGCATCGCCCTTTTGCCGAAATCGTCCTCGCTTGCAAGGCCAGGAAGGTTCGCATCGAGGAATTTCGGGGAGAAGCGTCCATAACCGCTGCTTCGCTTGCCCCCAATTCCCGAAAAGCCTAGCTGCACAAAAAGAGGCTCTACGTCAAACGTTCCTCGTACAATGAAATAGATTCCACATCCAGGATTGTACGAGAATCCACCCACGTGATACGGCTCAGCATCCTCGCTAGCCGCTTTGGTGAGATTCACCTTTGTTCGCACGCACGATGCGCCCAAATCAAAACGCCCCAGTTCACTAACAAAATCGAACGACCCATCTAGGTAGTCGGGCAATTTCTTCATAGGAATGAATCTCAGCTTCTTGTTTGCTTTTCGCGACCTAGAATCGCTCGATTCCAACCGCGCCTCCACCGCCCGCGGCAACGCAATCATGGGCTTAGGAATATAGAGCTGCTCTCCGATATATGGAAACGCATCGCTAAAAGCGATTCCACCCGTTTTCGCGGCATGCAATAAATCGTCGGCACAGCCCATACTCAAAGCTTCTATGTACAATGCGCTAAACAATGTCGCGGCATCGCATATATATTCGCTATCAGACAAGCGCCGTCGCCCAAAATGAACGGGCGCGTGAAACGACAACTTGACAATTCGATCGGACATGATGCTTTACCCCAAATCTGGAATGGGGAACGAGGCATCGCCCGTCACGACATGCGCAGTTAAATCGCGGAAACAAACGCGTCCGTTACCGCGCGTACCGCCACCACCCAAGTAGTCATTTTCAAGCAGCTCGATAGCTTTCGCGATATTCTCGAAATCCTCTGGAACCTCCGAGGGCTCTTCAACATTGTAGATAAGTTCGAACGTAAATTCCGAACCTCTCACCACGCGTTCTATTTGCCTAGGATTCGCAACAGAAGTCAGGCGATCGATGGTGTTCTCGAATTTGTTTTCGAAAATCTGAGGCAACTCTCTCTTATTGGAGAGAAAGCAGTCGCAAAACTGAAGACGCGACATTTGCATGCCTGAGCCCGACACGTCACTGCCTTTCGCGCTCGAGCCGAACAATCGCTTGATCTCGATACAATCGTTTTCAAATCCCTGCGTTCCGCCTACCGGCACCGTGCCTTTGTCCCGCGCCAAAAGAGAACGCATTTTTCCCTTCAATGAAGACCCTGGGATTATGGGATCGCGCGTCAGCGGATCGCGCACAACGGGCGAATCGATAGCGCCGATAGCACTGAACGAGTCATCGCCGCCAATATGGAGGCCAGATTTCACTTCAATGACGCCTTCTATTTTGATTTTGGTGTATGCCATGGAACTACTCCTTGCCCCCATAGAATTTAAAATAAGCAACCAAGCTTTCCGCGTAGCGGCAGTACAGTATGAATTGGTCGTAGCTATGAACTTGGTCAAGCAACGCCATCAAACGCGTCTCCGAAATGAAATCCTTTACCGTAAAATCGCGCCCCGACTCGTATGCCATTTTCACTTTGATGTATTGAAGGTCGGAGAGGTTCTCTTCTAGATCGCTTGGCGTGTTAACGCGCGTATACACATTAGTAACAAGACTATATATACCTCGAAGCTTCGACATTGAAAGACGCTTAAATTTGTCCTTCATACCTCGCGTACGTCCATCCGCATTCGGCGCCGAGACGATTGCCTCCGCGACCTGCGCGTAATTCACTCCGCTTATCGCAACTTCGTCGGTTAGCCACAATGTTTCGTTGCTTCCTTGCATTATCGCTATCCCCTTTCCCTGATGCTGTATACATACCATTCGAGCGCGGCAACAAGACAGCGTCGCTGTTGTTCGTCCGAAGCCCAAGAATAGAATCGCCGGCACAGCTCGTCGCGATCCTCGCTGTCTTCAAAGCTTCTTGCAAGCAAATACGCAAGACGAGGCGCAGAAATCACTTGGTCATAATTGCGCAGTAGAGCAACCATCTTGTACACAAACGCCTTGCCCTTTTCATTTCTCGCGAATATGTCGGCAATCTCGCGCATACGCGGCTCCACTATATTGGACAGACTGTCCCAGCTAAACACCGCATCGCCGCGCCAAAGAGCAACGGCATTTTTTAGGCAAATTGACCCATCCGGCCGCCGCTCCGCATGAAGCTTTGCGGCATCCTCCAAGCTTCCAGTTTCCGACGCCATGCGCGCGATGGGGTATTTCTCGTCAAACATGCCAATGCCCGCGCTAATAGTCAAAGCCCCATTGCCCGTAAATTCATTGAGCGCAGCTCGAATATCCAGCGCCGCATAAAGGACGTCGCTCCAATTTCCAACAATGAAGAGGTCATCGCCACCGGAATAGATGATTTGCAGCTGATAAGCGCCTTCTTCCAAAATCTCATTAATCTTGCGTTTAAAGAAGAAGCTCAACGATCTGCTTAACGTGGCCGTTCGACCGATTGACGCCTTTTCAAAAGGAATACCACTCGCGAACGCGACGCCAAGATTGTCGACGTCGGCCCTCAGCACTCCAAGGCGCCTGATTCCATAGCCTTCCTCCAATGTGCTCGCGCGGTCGGCGTATGCGGCAATCCCCTTTCCGTCCGTATCGGCGGTGTAATCACCCATCCAAATATGTGTCGCCAGACTTATTCCCGCGTCCCATGAATTCTTCGTATATACGCGAGTTATTTCAGGGCGCTCTTTAAGATAGTGCTGCCTATCGTATAAGAGCAGTTCCTTTCCGAAAGGCAGAGAGAGACGAGGATTCGAATTAGTGCGGTTTTCGACTTCACAATCCACAATTGCAAACACGTCTTTACGCACCAGGTCATTAGAAATGTCCTGAAGAGCCCCGCACGTCATGCATATTTCATCATGACTTGCAAGCGCAGTCGAACGATGGCACTCACGACACTCACGACCCGTATCTTGCGTTTCACAGGCGAAATTCATGCACCTCACGTCATCCGCCGTGTACCTAGAAGCTTTCGCTCTAGACAAACCTGTGGACAAAGTCCTGAACAGCTCAGAAAACCGCCGCTTATCGTCGCCCCTATTTGCAAGATCATTCGCGCTGCATTCCACCCAAGCGAAAGCGACATACAAATCGGCACCATGCTCTCGAATAAACCAGTCTTTCAGTTCAGCCTGAAAGACTTCCACGACCCGCTTCGCTTCATCCGTGTTCGGTATGAGCATGTAAGAATGGCCTCCACCCGTGTAGAGGACATTCGCACGATTAAGACGGAGCCTTTCCATGAGCTCGTCAACGATATGCTCCATCATCAGCTCAAGATAAAGACTACGGGCGCGCAATTGCTTCAAGGCCCGCGAACCGCTGATGTTGTAAATGAAATCTTGAATGCCACTCATGTCGCACGTAACGAGAAGGAACATGGGCTCCGCATAAAACGAGTGCGATGCCTCTCCAGAAAAAAGTGCTTCACGATAGTCGGTAATATCATGGGCCGAAAAATAGTCATAGATACACGCAGCAAGTCCCGCGGTAGTTTTAGCATGGTCGTACAACGAAACGTCGACTAACTCTGATTTATTGGTCGATGAAGGAATGTCGCTCGTAGTTGCCTCAAGAAGATTGAGCAGCGAGTTGACCTCTTGCGAAGAGATCTGGATGCATGCCAATTGTCGCTTTATCGATTCACGTACAGCGTTGTAATCCTTATGGGCTATGACGCAATCGTCGTGATGCCCATTAAGGATGTTAAATATTTTGCGCAGGTCGACATTCTTGTCGAAAAACGCTTTAGCGCCATCCTCGCCCTCGTTTTTTCTGTCCATTCCTGCTGAAATGTTATCGGCGAAATAGGTGATGAACGCAAGCGAATCTGAATGGAGGTTTGAGGCCAACGACATTTCTCTCGCATGGTGATAGCGAATCTGTTCAACAATCCCTCGCCCTTCGGCGCTACAAAAACAATCGTTAAGCGGAGAGACGTCATCGCTGATAAATTGGGCACCGAGCGAAGAATGCGTTCCTTTCCCCGAAGACCCTCGGTATATCACCTTGCCGACATCGTGGAGAAGCGCACCAAAGTACAGAACCGTCTTGTCGTCCAATTGACCCTCCTTGCTATAAGGTCCGCATAATTTTATGGAATTCAGATAAGTCGTATGCCGCCCATTCCCATCGAAGTTTTAACGCCAATACCCGACGCCTCACCAAAATGCAAAAGCATGGCAACAAGCCCCTTCAACGATTGAGGCCCTGATACGTGCAGGGTAATATTTCCAACAAATGCTGGAATTTTGTCAGCTTTATCCATCGTGCGCGAAAAATACCGCGAACGAAGCGCATAGGACGAAATCCTAGTATGCTCCGCAATGTAGTCCACAGTTGCGGCATCTATCTCGGAGTCGCCAGCATACACTTGGTTGTAGCGCATCAACAGATTTTGAAACATAAGGCGAACATCAGGCACGATGACGTACTGCCCTTTGCTTCTAAATGATGCCGGAGCAACGAAGCTAACGCGAAACGAGGACTCTTCGCAATTCTTCAAAATATCGAGGAGCCGATCAACGCCAACCGTCTCGCAAGTCTTCCTCACAACAGAAAAGGATGCATTTATATTGCGAAGCGTAAACGAATCAATCTTTCCTGCCGGTTCGAGCAGACGACTTGCCGCTTCGTCTGTCAAGGCGCTCATGCGCCACACAATGCCGTCATCGTCCAAGATGCAGCAATACTGGCTATAAGGGTTCAATGTTGATGCGTGCAATTGCTCGACATACGAGTCATCGGCACATTCCATAAGAACGCTTTGGAGCATTGGCCCAAGAGAGCAGATGTTTGCATGCGAAACCCCCAAACTTTCACGAGGCTCAATTTCCAACGAAAGTGTTGTTATGTGCTCCATACAGACCCCTCCTACGATAAGCGAGGGCAGATTATTGCGCCTACTGCCTTATCTTTTTTCGAGTGTAGCAGAGACATTTTCAATTTCGTTGCGCAACAAAATTGGAGATGCCCCATATAGATGAAGACGATTTCGGGGAAACAATAGCAGCAATGGGAATCCGGGCGCGCAGGAGGCCTTTTAACGAATTCAAGAAAAAGGTGAATGCCGTCGTTGGATAAAACCAATCCAGCGACGGCAGTCGTGCAAGCCGTTCAAAAATGGCTCCTCGTAATATGAAGAGAATACGAACATGGGTCGAATAATTTCTTTTTAGAAAAATTCGACCCATGTTCGACCCAAAAACAGGGTTTTCCACAGGCCAAATAAAAAAGCAGGCCAGAACTTTTACCGTTCTGACCTGCTGAAACTTTTGGTCGCGGGGACCGGATTTGAACCGATGACCTTCGGGTTATGAGCCCGACGAGCTGACCAGACTGCTCCACCCCGCAATATGTTAAGTGCCTTAAGGCGAGAAAATATATTACCAGCCCCAGCGATTAATGCAAGACCGAAATCCCAAGGATACCCGCCAATCACCAGTTCTTCACAATCGAGGCCAGATAGGCAGTTGCTTCTCAGTCATAATAAGAATTTCGTCACCCAAACACGGAATGATCGCTCGTCCCTCGCGAGCAATAAGAACTTCGGCACCTAAACGTAGAACGGCCCCGATTCCTCGGGGCCGTTCCATTCACTACCGCTCGTCCTTCGCTAGCTGCGACGACGCCAGCAAGCAGCCGCGCCGCAAACCACCAGCGCCAGCCCAGCCGCAACCGCAGCCGCGCCAAGCATCAACCCGGCATCGTCAGCCGTCTTCGAGAACAGCTTCGCAACCGGATTCTTCGGCGTCGTTGCGCCACCGCCCGGCGTGGGCGCAGGAGCAGGCGGCTCAGTATAGGAATTCTTGAACGTCGGGGCCGCGCCCTCGTCGTAAGCCACCGTCGCGACCAAATTCCCCCGACCATCGTCGACCACATTCACGATGACTTGGTACGTCGCGGTATCGTAGGTCACATTCGCCTGCTTATCATTCACCTCGGAAATCGTATACACGTAGGTTCCAGGTTCCGCAAACGCCAGCGCGGGGAACGCAACCGATCCCGCAGCATCGTTCTTCGCCTGATAAACCGTACCGTCTTCCGCAGTCAACACAAAGGTGAACTGGCCATCGGCCAAGGCCTTGCCGCTCAACACCTTCGTTGCGCCAAGCACCACACTCGTCGTGCCGTGCGCGTACGTATTCACAAACGTAGCATTGACATCATCCGTAGCGAACGCATGCTCAACCACCAAGCTACCTTCGCCGTTATCGACCACTTTCGTGTGAATCGCGATTGATTTGCCGTCGAACGTCACACCATTATGCGTCGTGCCAGCGCCCACCTCGCGCAGAACGTAGTCGTGTTCGCCAGCCGTCGTATACCTAACCGCGCTCATGGCCACGTTGCCCGCAGCGTCATTCGCGCCTCGCGCCACAACCTGACCGTTTTCAACAAGCTCGAAAAGGAACTCGCCCTCGACCAGCTCGCGCCCCACGAGCGACTTCGAGACCGTAATCTGGCTGGTTACGCTCGAATCAACGGGGGTAACGCTGTACGCATTGGTGAACTCGAACATCGGCTTAGTCTCGTCGCCGACACGTTCAACCGTCAGCTCGCCCTTGCCGTTATCGGTCACCTTGAAGCTCACCGTTTTCACGCTGGTGTCGTTGGTAACACCAGGCGCGCTGCCGGTTTCGGTAATCGTATAGGTGAACACATGGGAGCGAACCGTGGCAGTTTGCGCCGCAGGAGCAGCACTCTGAACGCTCGCCGCCGCATTATCGGTTGCCGCATTGGCGGCCGGTGCAGCGTTGACAGAAGCCGCAGGAGCTGTCGGTTGATCGCTCGCATTGCCACTCGGAGCCGCATCGCTTGTGCCGGAAGCGGTGTTAACCGCTGCAGGCTCAGCGCCGCTCGCCGCAGCAAGTCCAACTGCATCGTCACTCACAGGAACCGCACCCTGACCAGAACCGTCGGCATTCGCCGCACCATCGGCAGCATTGCCAGCAAGATCATCGCCCGTCGCCGCCTGCGCAGGCGTTGCGGAATCGCCCGCAACCTCGACGCCCGCGGTCGTGCCCGCAGCCACAACATCATTCGCGGCAGGAGCTGCAGACTGAATGCTTGCCGCACCAGTGTCAAGAGCCGCTCCTTGCTGCGTGGTGCCCAGCGCCTTGTTCAGAGCATCGAGCGTAAACACGATTTTGCCGAAATCGATGCTTCCATCAGCGGCATTCGTCGCAGTCGCGCCGCCGGAAGGCATGGGAGCGCCCTCTTCATTCGCCTTAATGGTGAACGTGAATTTGCCCGTGATGTCGTTCGGGGTCAAGCCTTCGGCGTGGCTCAAACGCTTCACGCCCGTCACGCTCACCGACGCATCGCCCGTTCCGTACGTATTCTCGAAAACCAGCCCCTTATCGCCAGCCTCGATAGTCACAGCAAGCGCGCCAGAACCGTCATCGACAGCATTGATGGTGAACGGAATCGACTGAGTCGTTGCGGTAATACCACGATCAGAGAGCCCGTCAGTTTTCTCGTACGCAATGCACGGAATAGTCCAGGTTGCGTCGCCGTTATCACTTGTCATCTTCGTGGCAGAGCCCTTCGCGACCAGCTCGTTCAGTTTCGCCGTATCAAAATTCAGCGTGCCGAATGCAACCGTGCCGTCGGCCGCGTTCGTCGCCGTAAGCACGTCGCTGCCCGCCGCTTCACCGTTGGCATACCGCACGCCAAAGGCGAACTCGCCTTCAACCAGCGCGCGGCCGCTCAAGGTTTTCGTCGCATTCACATCAACGCTTCCCGAAGCGGAATAGCTGTTCGTGAACGAAACCTTTGCCGCATCGGCGGCTGGGCTATCACCCGTCTTGTAGGTATACGTCGCAGCATCGGAACCACCAGAAACCGTCGTGGTCGCCGTAAGCGTTGCCGCAGCGGGATCATCGCTCACGGAAATCGTCACCGTACGAACAGCCGTATCGAAGGTGTATCCGTTGCCCGCGTCGCCAAGCTCGGAAACGGTATACGTGAACGTTTTGCCCGCGTCGAGCTGTGTGAATTCCACATCGCTGCATACCGGCACGCTCGCCGCCTTACCATCCTTGGCAGCAGGCATATCGAACACCTTGCCGTTCATGGGCAGACCAAGCACCGCAGCCGAAGCTTCGTCTTTAGGCACAACCTGAATCTGGAACTGGCCCTGGGCCATGTCGCGACCGTTCAAGATTTTCGTCAGCGTCAGCCCGCCAGCAGCCGTGTAGTTAAGGCTCGTTTCGTACCTGTTCACGAACATGCCGTTCTCGGTCGAGGATGTAGCAACCAGGTGGCCTTCGCCGTCGTCGGTCACCGTCACATAAATCTTCGCAACATTCGTGCTGTACTGGATGCCGGCCTTCGCGGGGTCGGGTACGGTTTCACTCACGGTGTAGACGAACGTCTTGCTCGTGACTGCGCTGCCATCGGCAACCATATCGCACGTCGTGAACGTGATGTTGCCAAAATCAAACGCCACTGCCTCGCCATCTTTAGCGCTCGTCGACTGAACAGTCGCAGTCGCGCCGCCGGAAGGCATGGGAGCGCCTTGCGTTTCGGCCACAATCTCAAACGAGAAGCTATCGTTTTCGATCCAATCGCGGCCCTCGAGAACCTTGTTCAAGCCGAAGTTCGTTGTCGCAAAGTCCACATTAGCTGGTTTGTAGGCATTCGCAAAAGCCACCGTAGGAACGCCGCTTTCGACCAGCTCGCCGTCGACATACGTCGCCACATCAAGGCTCGTGCCGTCCTTCAGACTTACAGCGATTTCAACCTTATGGGTCGTGCCGTCGTAGGTCACGCCAGCAAGCTTGGCATCGTCACCGGGAACAACTTCGCTCACGGTGAACTCAAACGTCTTGCTCGCGTCGGCCTGCGTAAACGCGATGCCGTCAATCGGCTTCATGACGTCAGCCACGCCTGCGGCGCGATCGTTCGAGTTGCTGAACTGGAGCACGCCACTGCAGTCTTCGTCAATGCGCTTGAGCAGCGCCTTCGAGGCATCATCGGCTCCTTCGATGCTGAAGGCGAATTCGCCCGCATGCATCGTGCGACCCTCAAGCGTCTTCTCCACCGCAAGGCCACCAAAGCTACCGTACGTCTTTTCCTCGGAATACACGTTGGTAAAGGTCGCCCCACCGTCGTAAGAAACCTCGGCCTGCAAAGTGCCCGAATGGTCGTCGGTCACCTTGACCGTCACCAGGCACTCATGGGTATCAAACGCGATGTGGCTCGCCTGCGCAGCTTCGGAATTCAGTGCCCCGCCGCAGTAAGCGTTCTCGACCATTTTGAACGTGTACGTGCCAGGTTTGTTAAGCAACAGCTCATCGAAGTCGAAACCCTTCGACCCACCGTTCGCCAAGCCGCTTACCGTTACCTGCTTCGCAAAATCGGCGCCGAACGCGTCGGTCGCGGCCTTGTTAGCCGGCACCAGGCTGAACCCAAAGCTCTCGGCTTCGGTCATCGCACGGCCCTGGAACACCTTTGTGCCAGAAATTGCGGCCGCAGCGGGTTTGGGACTGTAGCTGTTTTCGAATGCAAACGCCTTCGCGTCGCTCGGAACAGCTTCCGCATCGGTCGCGGCACCCTGCTTGGCATACGCAACGCTCAGCTCGATATGAGCATTGGCTCCCTCGCCCACGCTTTTAACCGTAACAATCGCCTGCCACACTGTGGGGTCATACGTCGCACCGGGCAAACCTTGGCCAGCAGCCAGGTCTTTCGCATCGACCCACGTATTGTCGACCTTCACCACTTCAGTAATTTCGTAGACGTACCTTTTGCTTTGCACGCCACCCAAGTCGCTCAGGCTGAACGTCGCCTGGGGGAACGCGATGCTTCCACTCGCAGAAACCGTCGACACCACGCCGCGATAGTCAACGCCGGCGGCGGTTTTGCCCGTCACGACCTCGACGCCATCCCCCTCGGGCAGCGGCGCCGAAGCGTCGGTCGTTTTCGCCATCACGAAGAACATGCCCGACTCAAGCGTGCGCTGACCCGTTGCGTCGTTCCACGTTTTCGTACCGCTCGGGTTCCAGGTCACGCTCTTGTCGCTGAACGTGTTCGTAAACGCAGCGAGTTCGGCAGCCTCGGGCGTTTCGAATTCAATGCCGTCGTCGCCCGCAAGCTTCGTCATAGCAGATTCAACCGAAAGCGTGCCGTCATGTTTATCGGCGACAACAACCTTTACCTCATACAACGCTTGCGACATGGAGACGCCCGGGTTAACGGTGCTGTTTTCTTCCGATTCGTAAACCTGGTAGATATACGTGCCCGGCTGCGTGTACACGATGTCGCCGAAGCGGAAACCAACCTGCGTGCCCGCCGGCGTGCCTTCGGGCTGCGTTACCTCAAGACGCGCCACGCCATCGCTTGCACCTTCGGGCATTGGAGCGACCACAGACGTGTTGGCATCTTTCAGCACAAACGTGAATTTGTCACTGGACAGCCAATCGCGGCCGTTGAGGGTCTTCGCGCCCGCAAGCGCAGTTTCGCCTCTCAGCGTACCCTGCGCGGCATACGCGTTCACGAATTCGGCCTTCGCAACCTCGCCCGCTACAACCGTGCCCGTCGCGGCAATCGCCTTGCCTTCGGCATTAACCGGAGACGTCTGCGAGAAACCAGGGTTCGCATGCGTCAGCGAGCCATCGTCGGCAGATACATTCAGCAACTCCTCGACCGAATAGGCGGCATTCGGAGCAACGCCATACACGTACAGCGTTTCATCGGCCTTGATCGAATGCGTTGCCTTTCCATTCTCGTCAAACGTCAGCTCAAACGGGTCGCCGCACACGTCTTCCGCGGCGTTCTTCACTTCGGCATGCAGCGTTTTACCCGCCGCAGCCTCTACCGTGAGCTCGAAATCAAATGACTTGTCGGAATAAGCGGCCGCATCGAAACCCTCGGGCATATCGAGCGTCTTCGAAACCGCCAGCGTTCCCGGAATTTCAACCGACAGCTTGCCGTTGTTGCCCAAATGCGGAATAACCGTCGTCGCGGCCGAGGTCGACGTCTCGCTGTTCCACTTCGGGTTCAGCACGTCAGTCGCCGTGCCGGTGATATTTTTCGCCTTCGACTTCGCGAGTTCATCGATATACGTCAAACGTGCCGTGCCGGCCTTGAAATAGGCATTGCCGCTAGCGTCGTACGCAAGAGCGCCCGAAAACCGCTCGGCCGTGCCAGATGGGAAGCTCATGACCTCGGTTTTCTCGACAGCCTTGCCGCCTTCGCCCATCGCAAAGAAATGATTCTGGTAGTAATGCGTTCCACCCGCCGCGATCGCGCCGCGAGTCGCAGGCTGCGTGCACGCTTCATCAGAATAAATGGGCGTATCGCTCGTGAAGTAGTAATACGCATTGCCCTTCGAAGGATTGAAGTGCGAAACCGCATCGCCCAACGCGGCACCCGGGGTGAACGCATTCGCGTAGAAATTCACCTTGCCGTCTTCGGTATTGTCCGCGATGTATTTCGCCATGGCTTCATCGGGGTTCGCGACAAGCGCAAGCGCATCGGACTTAATGCTCGACGTGAAGAAAACGCGCAGCGGATACGTATCGCTTACCGTCATAGTGCCCGCAGTTTCGTTCACATTGAAGTTGCGCAGCGGAATAAGGCCCGCGGGAACTTTCACCTGAACCTTATCGCCCGTGGCCACGTCACTCGATTTCGTCACGGTGATCACGATATTGCCCAGGCTCGCAGTTTTGCCGTTCAGTTCGGTCGTGCCTGCAAATGTGTAGGTGTCGGCGGTATCGGTCGAGGTTTTCGTCACGTCGCTAAACACATGGTTGTTCACCACGATCGCTTTGAATGCGTCAACCTGCATGTACGAGCCCAGCGAGTCGTCGAACGTGATGTAGCCATCGCTCATCTCAAAGCCCTCGCGAGCGTCGGTGGGATAGCCCGCGCCCTTCACGATTTCCTTGGAGATGTCTTCGAAGATTTTCGAGAGCTCGCTCGCACTCGAAGCGGACTTATAGAAGTCGGAACCTTCAGCGCGATCGCCGAAGCTCCATTCCCACTCGCCACTCAACCAGTATTGTGTATAGGTATAGGCAGCTGCAGGGTAGTTGCTCGAAGCCGCCTGCATGAACTTGTTTTCGTTGGTGGTTGCATTCACATCGGCGCTCGGGTTCGCGCCATCAAAAATGCCGATGGTATACACCGAGGCGCCCGCGTCTTTCATGGCTTTAGCGGCGGCAACGGCGTCAGAAGCAACCCTATTCGAGAATTCACTTTGAGTCGTCGGCGTGCCGTCGGTGAAGAAAATCACAATCTTTTTTGCATCGGAACGCTTGGAGGTTTGACCCTGCGCAAGCTCCATGCCAGCAGCCGCATTCGTAGCACCCGCCGGTTTAATGGCGTTGATGGTGTCTTTAAACGAGCTCTTCGTCGTTTCGCTGCACGCCGTCATGTTTTTCATGACCTGGCTGTAGTTGTATGTGTACCTACCCTCGCGATACGTGTCGTTGCCAACCTTATTTGACTTCTCGCCGGCGAACTTCACGATAGAAACCTGATGCTGCTTCGATGCGTCGGAAATGCTCGCGTTTTGCGTTGCAATCTCGTCGATAAACGCGTTTGCGGCATTCTTCAGCGCATCGATGCGTTTTCCGCCGGTCATGTCGTCATCCATAGATCCCGATGCGTCGAGCACAAGCACGATGTCGAGCGGCGTGGTCGACGTCGACGCGATGTTCGACGTAGAAGAAAGCACCGAAAGCGCCGTGATGAAATCGGAATCGTCCTTAGAAACCGTAGCACTCATGGCGCCTGAAATGCCAATATCGTTAGTCGATACCGTTTTGTCGGTCCAAATACGACCGATATTTTGGGTCGTATTTTCGACGACGCCAGACCAATCGCCCATCGTCGATGCGTCGGCGATTGTCTCAATGTTTGCTGCCGCGCGAATCTGTTCCGCGCGCGACGACGCGCTCGATTCGTCGGCCAAAGCCGTGCTCCCAATCAAGGGAAGCAGTGCGAATGCGAGCAGCGCCGCAATCGCCATTTTCAATCGCTTCATGGTGTGGCCTCCTTCATGCTCCCCGCCTTATGCGCCCATTGCTTGACCCTTCCTACTTTCATGCACGGCTCCTTTCGCCCAAAGATAATTACCTTGATTATTCGATCCCTTTTGTTTCTGCGGAAGTGCCATTTCGCAACGAAAATGGCCAAAATGGGCCGCGACCTACTTTCATTTCCTACAAAGAAAGCCCTGACGCCGGAAGGTTCGCATGTGCGACGCGACACGCAAAAAGAGGGCCGTATTTACGAACTCCTTGAAGAAAACGCAGGTAGGAGTAGAGAAGTCAACTTTTGCGCTTGGAACGCACGCTTAACCTACAGCGACCTGTCGCCATCGCCGCTACGAAAGCGTTACGCCCGCTGGATTCCAGAGGCGCGACTGGTCGCTTCTATATGAGAAACTTTTATATACTTATATATCTCTTAGTTACTAACATACGTTTGAAAAGCTTGCTTCTATTTCAATGTAGGAGCTTTTTAGAAGCTATCGACTCTCAACATTGCAATTGCGAGACATGCTGCCAGGCTTCGTTGTTGTGCGGCGCGCATTCAACTACAATCGACGGCGAAATCGAAATTCCGACCAAGGGAGGAAATCATGCCCACTCGCGACGAACGCCGCGCTGAAGCCGCCAAGCATTTGGCTCTTATGAAAGGCGCATTCGCCAAAGAAACCCAGGCGACCATCGATGCCGCTGTTGTCTACGAAGACGGCGACGCGCTCGCGCTCGAGTTGCTCGAGCCCACCGCGGAGGCAACCGAAACCCAGGTGACCAGCGATTTCACCACTACCGCGCTTCGCCGCGCACAAGGCAAAACCGCCATTGTCGACCCCGTTTCTTACACACGCCCCGGCGGCGCCTACGAGGACGGCTCTTTCGGCCCCGAGCAAATCTTGTGCTCGGAAAGCAACCTCTACCCCATTCTGTGCGGTATGAAATCGACCTACCACGACCAAAACCGCAGCTACATGTGCGGCATGCTGCTCACGAGCCGCGCGATGTACCTGCCGAACGTCGTTTTCATTCGTGAAGGCGAAATTCGCGAGGCGAACGTCATCGCCGTGCCCGAGCCCAACCGCGAGCGCGCCCTGGAAAACCATCGCTCCGAACGCGAATGCCTCGATTGCCTGGCGGCCCGCATCGAAACCATGCTCAACATCGCGGCTGCCAACGAAATCGAAACGCTCATCGTGAACGCCTACGCATGCGGACGCCAAGGCTTCCAACCCGCCCAGGTTGTCGAGCTTTTCCAGCAATGGATCGCCGCTCACCCTGGCGCCATCAAAACCATCGTGTTCGCCGTGCCGCGCGCAAGCTTTGATGCGTTCGACGAGGCGTTCGGCCAACCCGCGCCCGTCGCTGAAGAGGTCGTCGCGCCCGCCGAGGAACAGGAAGACGACGAATTCGACTTCCGCGCAATCGATTTACCCGAAGGCATCACCATTCGCTAGAAGCGATGCAACTCAGCGCAGACCAACGCGAACCGAGGGCCAACGCAAGCCAATCATGACCACCCGCATAGCGGGTGGTTTGCTCTTAGGGTATAACCCTTGGAAG
>ERZ824473.1631-NODE-1631-length-30509-cov-26.884219_pt1 | contig 30509 bp, 28 predicted proteins | sample MGYA00519874_ERZ824473 | MGnify/ENA primary metagenome ERZ824473 (study PRJEB31778, sample SAMEA3449151) | human gut metagenome | biome: human gut; feature: human-associated habitat; material: faeces | place: United Kingdom | collected 2010/2012 ... | reverse complement strand
TCAGACGGTCTGCATATTTGCTTAATTTTAAGAAATAAGCTTCTTCTTTTGCAGGCTGTACTGGACGTCCGCAGTCAGGACATTTACCATCGACTAACTGGCTCTCTGTAAAGAAAGATTCACAAGGTGTGCAGTATAAACCTTCATATTCACCTTTGTAGATATCTCCCTGTTCATATAATTTCTTGAAGATCTTCTGAACCTGTTTCTCATGATCTTCATCAGTAGTTCTGATAAAGCGGTCATAAGAAGTATTCATAAGATCCCAGATTCTCTTGATCTCTCCAGCAACATCATCAACAAATTCTTTTGGTGTTACACCTTTTTCTTCTGCTTTTAATTCTACTTTCTGACCATGTTCGTCTGTTCCTGTCTGGAAAAATACGTCATAGCCTTCCATTCTTTTATATCGAGCAATACTGTCTGCCAGAATGATCTCATATGTGTTACCAATATGAGGTTTTCCGGAAGTATAAGTAATTGCAGTCGTAATATAATATGGTTTCTTACTCATAGTGCTCCTCCGATTTCTTGATTCTATCCTTTTAATTATAGTACATCTTTAGCGGATAGTCTATTTCTTTTCTTTAAAAAATAAGATATTAACAGGCAGTGATATGGAGGGAGAAACGGAATTGGAAGGAAGATTAAAAAAGGTCAGAATAAAATTGATCATGATCGGAATTTGTCTGATATTTCTTGGAGTTTACAGCCTGATCAAAGAAAAAAAAGATCAGACAAAGAATACATCACAAGAAGCATTTAACCAGTATGTTACGACATTTTTTAGAGAAAGTGCATCGGAAAATGAAATTACAAAGCACTACCTTTTAGAAAATTCTGAAAAATATGGGGTAAAACAGTCCCAAGATCTCTACCCAGTGATGAATGAAAAAAATATATTGAATGAAAAGATTAGAATTTCAAGAGAACTTGAGAAATTAAAAAAAATCAAACAAAAGGAATTAACGAAAAAACAACAAAATACATATATGATTTTGTTGGATTACTTAAAAAGACAGAAAAATCTGTCCATGTATCCTTATTATGAGAGAATCCTTGGAAAAACGTCTGGGCAGCAGGTACAGATTCTATTGACATTAAGTGAATATCGTCTAAAAAACGAAAAAGATATCAAAAGTTATTTTCGATTATTACAAGGACTGGATGGATATTTTGATTCATTGATCAAATATAGTAAGGAACAGGTAAAGAGAAATTTATTTATATCAGATCAGTCATTAAGAGGAGTATTGCAACAGATTCAAAGCGTTATAAAACGAAATAAAAATAATATATTGGTTGCAACATTTAATTTAAGGATGGCAGAAATCAAAGGAATCAATGCATCACAGAAAAAGAAATACTGCAGGAAAAATAAGAAACTAGTAAGGACAAAAGTTATTCCAGCTTACGAAAAATTATATTCTCATTTACAAGCACTAAAGGGAAATGGGCAAAATAAAAATGGTCTGTGTTACTACAAAAATGGAAAAGAATATTACAAAGCATTAGTTGCACAGAAGACAGGATCAGATAAAACAGTGGAAGAAATGATGGAGATCAGTGACCAATCCATTGAAAAATGTCTTCGAAAACTTATAAAATTACAAAAAAAGTATCCTGATATCATAAATAGATATAGAAAATCTAAAAAAAATATTAAAATTGTGCAAAATTCACAAAAGGTACTTAACAAACTAAGGCAAAAGATGGTAAAATATTATCCAAAGGCACCAAAAGTCAGCTGTAAAATAAAATATGTGCACAAAACCATGGAAGAATATACTAGTCCGGCGTTCTATATGGTGCCGGCAATCGATTCTTACAAGGAGAATGTGATTTATGTAAATCAGGCACAAACTGCAGAGTTGTATCCGACTTTAGCACATGAGGGATATCCGGGGCATTTATATCAGAATGTTTATTATGCGGCAAAAGGTGAGGATCCGATACGCTATATTCTTGATTATCCAGGATATTCAGAAGGATATGCAGCTTATGTGGAAGGTTTTAGTTACAGTATGATGAATGATGCCAAAGGATATGGCGATATTTATCAGCAGATGAATATGGAGATGTACGAGTACAATCTGGCACTTTGTTCAAGAGTCGATTTTGGAGTTCATTATGAAGGATGGAAGAAGAAAGATGTCAGAGCGTATTTAAGATCATTTGGGATGGAGAAGTCTCAGGCAGATGAACTATTTCAGATGATCATCGAGAATCCTGCAAATTATTTGTCTTATTACATTGGTTATCAGGAGTTTTGTGAGCTTTTGAAAGATTATAAGAACAAGGCAGGAAAACAATATAACTTGAAAGCATACCACACAGAGATTTTAGATGCAGGCCCATGTAGTTTTGACATTTTGAGAAAGCGCATCGAAAGCAACCTATGAATGGAGGAAGTAACTTATGTCAACAAAAGCTTATTACACACACGAAGAAATAGGAAAAGGAAAGCCTGGATTTTCAAAAACAAGATCCATTATCGAAGCAGCATTTTATGGGAACAACGTCGTAGAGGTAACAGATTTAAAACAGGCTTATGAATTAGCAAAGAATTCTCCAGGAACGATCGTTACAGATATGCCAGTATATAAACCAGAAGCAATTGGTTTAGATGAAGGTTCCAAAGTTCTGTTATTTAACGATGGCTCAGTGACTGGACGCTGCGCGGCTGCAAGAAGAATTTCCAGTGAACCTGGTGTTGATACAAATGATCTGGATCTGAAACTGATGGATGCGATCTATGATACAAGATGGACGACATTATATCATGCGCAGGTATATATCGGATTAGATCCTGAATTTATGGTAAAAGCACATCTTTTAATTCCAGAAGGAGAAGAAAATATCTTATATTCATGGATGTTAAACTTCCAGTATGTGAATCCTAAATACAATGAAATGTATAAGAATTCACAGCCAATTGCTGATGAGACAGATATCTATATTTTCTCAGACCCACAGTGGACACATGAAGAACATCCTTTAGGATTAACATATTTTAATACAGATACAAACTGTGCTGCACTTCTTGGTATGAAATACTTTGGAGAACATAAGAAAGGTACATTAACAATCGCATGGGCGATCGCAAACCGTAACGGATATGCTTCCTGCCATGGTGGACAGAAAGAATTCAAATTAGATAACGGAGAAAAATTTGTAGCATCTTTCTTCGGATTATCAGGATCCGGAAAATCCACATTAACACATGCAACACATAATAACAAATACGAAGAAATTCAGGTTCTGCATGACGATGCATTTATCATCAACACAGAAACAGGTGCATCTATCGCAATGGAACCAACATATTTTGATAAGACAGCAGACTATCCAACAGGATGCCCAGATAATAAATATCTGTTAACAGCACAGAACTGCTCTGCAACAAGAGACAGCGAAGGAAAAGTCGTTCTTGTCACAGAAGATATCCGTAACGGAAATGGTCGTGCGATTAAGTCCAAATTATGGTCACCAAACCGTGTAGATAAGATCAATGATCCAGTAAATGCAATCTTCTGGATCATGAAAGACCCAACAATCCCACCAATCGTTAAGATCAAGGGAGCATCCTTAGCATCTGTTATGGGAGCAACACTTGCAACAAAACGAAGCAGTGCAGAACGTTTAGCTCCTGGAGTTGATCCAAACCGTCTGGTTGTAGAACCATACGCAAACCCATTTAGAACATATCCTCTTGTAAATGACTATAAGAAATTTAGAAAACTTGTAAAAGAAAGAAATGTGGACTGCTATATCATCAATACAGGCGATTTCATGGGTAAAGATATCAAACCTGCAACAACAATTTCTGCTATTGAACAGGTTGTAGAAGGAACTGGAGAATTCAAACAGTGGGGACCATTTACAGATATTGAAGTGCTTGAGATGGAAGGATATGTTTCAGACTTCAGCGATATGAATTATGTAGAGACATTAAAAGCAAGAATGACAGACAGATTAAATTTCGTCTTTGAGAAAGACGTAGAAGATGGTGGATACAATGCACTGCCAACACAGGCGAAAGAAGCATTAGCAAAAGTAATCGGTGAAGCACACAATTTAGAAGTGGAAAATTCCAACAATTAAAGGTATAATACTCTTAAATCGTTGTTTTTAGGAGGTGGATTGATTGGATAAGGATCGTTTAAATAATATGGTGGTAGACTTATTCCACGGAATTTCATATGAAGAAGAGAAAGCCGTGATCACGGATGAGTTTAAGGATATTTCAAATAAAGATCTGCATATTATTGATGCGATCGGGATTAAGAAACCTAAGAATATGTCAACGATTGCTAGAGATTTAAATATTACGGTTGGGACACTTACAACCGCTATCAGTAATCTTTTGAAGAAAGGATATGTGATCCGCAAACGTGGGGAGAGAGACCGAAGGGTTGTTTATATATCACTTTCTGAGAAAGGGAGAAAAGCATACAATCATCATAGAGAATTTCATAAACAGATGATCCAGAGACTGCTTGATACGTTAAATGAGCAGGAACAGGATCTGTTGGTGAAGGTTATGCAGTATTTTCATGACTATTTTCGGGAACATATGTAAACTATAAGTATAGTTTTTAGGAGATAAGCATAATAAAAGATTCAGAGAATGGTACTCTCTGGATCTTTTTTAATTAAAGTATATGCGTTATATTAAAAATAAAGCAGGGGGGAAGGAATATGCTGCAACTAAATTACAAATTAACAGACGAAGACTACATAGAATTCAACGAATTTCATCAGTTAATTCATTCAGAGGTAGGAAAGAGAAATTTGTTTTTTCTAAAACTAGCAGGACCAATGATCAGTGTTCTTGCGATAGTAATTTTCATTTTGGCAAGAGCAGAAAAAATGTTGATCATTACAGAAGTAATTGTATTATGCATTTTTTCAATTGTATGTGTAGCACAGGCTAAAAAGATTATGAAAAGAGGTATTCGCAAGACAATTCTTAAAATGATAGAAACAGAAGGACTACCATTTGCAGAAGAAATAACATTAACTTTTACGGAAGATCAGATTATAGAGATAACAAAAGGCCAGGAAGTGAAAGTAGATTATCAAAAGGTAGAAAATGTTTGTGAAACAGAGACGGCTTTTTACATTTATATTAGTTCCATAGAAGCACTTATTATTCCTAAGAGAGTTTTAAATCAGGATATGGAAAAGAAATTAATACGAATAGTCACAGAGAATTTTGCACATCTTATTTCTATTAACAAATAAAAGGGAGAGAAATAAGATGCCAGATATGTTTTGTTTTCAATGCCAGCAGATAGCAGGCAATAAAGGATGTGTGGTAATAGGTGTCTGTGGAAAGCAGTTACAAATACACACCGGACCAAAGAAGCCGACCGATTGGTAATGGATGGATTATTTACAACAAACTGTATCATGCCGCCAAGAGAGAGTTATCAAGATCGCGTGTATACAACATCAGTTGTTGGATATGAAGGATTAAAATATATTGAACGAAAGAAAGATATAACGGCAAAGCAGTCGAAAGGCTGTGACGCAAAGCTATAGGGACTTTGACATGGCAGCCAGTTGTACATTGTATAATAAGAGTGCAGGGGACACTGTAGATATATTTATCTATAGTGTTTTTTACATGTTTGAAGATATCAAGAAAGTATTTGACATAGATAAAAAGAGTATGAATAAGGAATAGGAAATAATGAATAAGGAGTTATTTAGGGAAGAAATAATATATTCTGTGGGTGATTCAAACTTGGAGGAGAATAATTATGAGATGATCAAAGACGTGATCCGTAATAATCATGCAGTTGGATTTATGACAGGACATTATGATGAGAATCTGACAATTACGAATGTCAGTGGATTTTTACTTTATAATCTTGGATATGATTACAAGGAGTTTATGGAAATTACCAAAAGTTCACTTAAAAATTTATTTTATGGGGAAAATAGAAGTTTTTTGGAAATGATGTGACGATCATTATCTTATCGGTATATGATTATTCGGAGATCGAAGCAGAGGCAAGAGAGGCTGGAGTCGATGAATTTATAGCAAAACCACTATTCAGATCAAGGCTTACAGCAACACTAAAAAATATCATTGAAGGGAAACCCAATAAAGAGGCTAACATTGAGACTGCAGAAAATCATGCAGAGATATCTGTAATTTGACCAATTTTCTTTCCAGTGCTAAAATAACAAAAATAACCAAACAGCTTTTAGGGAGGATTTGCAATCAATGAACAAAAAAGAATTAGCATTAGAAGTAATTGAACGTTTGAAAAATGAATATCCAGATGCGGATTGTACACTGGAATATGATCAGGCATGGAAATTATTAGTCAGTGTAAGACTTGCAGCCCAGTGTACAGATGCAAGAGTTAATGTTGTAGTCAAAGGATTGTTTGAAAAATATCCAACTGTAGAAGCATTAGCGGCAGCAGATGTCGCAGATATTGAGGAAATTGTACGTCCATGCGGACTTGGAAAAAGCAAAGCGAGAGATATCAGTAAATGCATGAAAGTTTTAAGAGATGAATATGATTGTAACATCCCAACAGATTTCAAATCTATTTTAAGTCTGCCAGGTGTTGGAAGAAAAAGTGCCAATCTGATCATGGGAGATGTGTTTGGAAAACCTGCGATCGTAACAGATACGCATTGTATCCGTCTTGTGAATAGAATTGGTTTGGTTGATGGAATTAAAGACCCAAAGAAAGTGGAGATGGCATTATGGGAGATCATTCCTCCAGAAGAAGGTAGTGATTTTTGTCACAGACTTGTATGGCATGGAAGAGATGTCTGCACGGCAAGAACGAAACCACATTGTGAGAGATGTTGTTTGAATGATATCTGTCATCAGATCATTTAGAAGATTACTTAGCATTTATAATAAAAGAGTATGATAAAAAACCGTAATCACTAATAGTTTTTGTAGTGATTACGGTTTTTTACTGCATATTATTGTATATTGTTAAAGTTAAAAATTATGCCTGAAATCCTAAGTAAGCATTGATTCTTTTGTGGAACAGTGAAGAAAATACATTTGTAATATTTCCGCTTAAGAAAGCAGCGATCACAGTTCCGATTCCAACAGATGGTAATTCTGGAAGTAAAACAAAAGAAGCGACAGCAGAACATACTGTAAATAAAACTTCCAGACAAACTCTCACGGCACCAAAGCTTACATTTTTCTTCTCAGCGATACTCTTAACAAGACCTTCCATTGGCATAACGGCAAATCCAGAACTAATTGTAAATCCAACACCTGTAGATAAAACTGCACATGCAATAACAGATAATAAGATCTTTGCTGCAAGACCATGAGGCTCGATAAAGAATAAACCATAAGAAGTAAATTCAATAAATAAAGAATAAACAAATGTCAACCCAAGTTGAATAAACTGTATTTTCCCGAATTCACGGAGAACCACTGCTTCACAGATCAAAAATGTTGAGTTGATCAGAAAATTAAATAAAGCATAGCTGTGAACAGGGGAGAGATAACTTAAAGTTAAAGCCATTGTACAGCTTGGGGCAACTCCAAGAGCTGCTTTTAAAAATAAATTAGAACCAACAGACATGATCAGCAGTCCTAAAATATAAAACAATAATCTATGGTAGAAAAAAGTTTTTTCGTTTTTCATATTTTTATCCATCCTTTCTATCAAAATTCTATATTTTCATAAATTTATTTCCCTTTTGTGTTCTTATTATATAGAGGTAGAAGTAAGTATTGCAATTCCAGTTAAGACTTGATATATTCCATGTAGGAATATATACAGAAAATAGCAGCTAAAAGTGATTGAGTATGATGAAAAATGAGAATAAAAAGTGTAAAATGAAATATATGAAAATAAAAGAGGATTATAAAAATGGAAATACAACAGCTATATTATTATATGGAATTATGCAGACAAAAGAATTTCACAGAGGCTGGGTATTCTTGTAATATGACACAAGGTGCATTGTCAAAGCAGATCAGAAAGCTGGAAAATGAATTAGGAACAACATTGATCCGTAGGAATACCCGGAGATTTGAGTTATCCAAAGAAGGGGAAATCTTTTTGTCTTATGCAAAAGAAATGACATCAATGTATGAAGAAATGCTAAAAAACATACAAAAAAATAAAGAGATCAAAATTGGATGTATGCCAGTACTTGCACCATATCATTTTGCAAGAATGGTAGCAGATTTCAAAAAACAATATCCGGATATAAAAATGGTGATAGACGAAAGGATTGCAAGTGAGATTCAGGAAAATTCAGATAGTTATGACTTTTTGATCTTAAGAGAAAATACAATGGAAGATGAGAAAAAATATCGATTTACGCCATTATATGATGATCGGCTATGTGCAGTTATTCATAAGAAACATCCATTATATGGAAGGAAAAAAATCCAGCTAAAAGAACTTTGTAATGATAATTTTATTTTCCCAGAAAAGGGAAGCGGAAGTTATGAAGTATTTTCTAAGGCTTGCGAAAAAGCAGGATTTAAGCCAAATATAATTTTTGAATTTCCACAGGCGAATACGATCATGAGTTTTGTAAGTGAAGGAGTTGGGATCACGATCACATTTCCAACAGTATATAACGAAGCAAAATGTGATGGGATAAAAATGATACCGTTAGAAGAAGAATTTCACTCAATGATTTCGTTATTTTATAAGAAAAATAAGCCTTTAGATTATGCACAGAAGCAGTTTCTAAATTATATGAGGGAACATTTAAATTAGAAAGAAGGAATGGAAGAATGACATTAGGACATACAATGAAGAATTACAAAAAAGAAAACCTGATGCATGATGTGATCACGGGAATTATCATTATGGCAGTATCTATACCGATTTCTATGGGATATTCACAGATTGCAGGAATTCCAGCGGTTTATGGATTATATGGATCTGTGTTTCCGATCATCTTATTTGCACTATTTTCTACATCACCTCAATTTATCTTTGGGGTAGATGCAGCACCTGCAGCGTTGGTAGGGTCAGCACTTTTAGGAATGAATATCCAAAGTGGTTCCAAGGAAGCACTTGCAGTCGTTCCAGTCATCACGTTTTTTGTGGCAGTATGGTTGATCGCATTTTATCTGATGCATGCAGGGAAACTTGTGAATTATATTTCGGCACCAGTTATGGGTGGATTTATTACAGGAATTTGTTCAACGATCATTTTGATGCAAGTACCAAAACTTATGGGTGGAACTGCGGGAACGGGAGAATTATTAGAACTTTTGGAACATATAGAAAAAACAGCAGAACAGATCAATCTTCCGTCACTGATCTTAGGGATTGTTTCACTTGTTATCTTATTGGGAGCCAAAAAGATAATGCCAAAATTTCCAATGGCAGTAGTGATGATGGCAGCAGGAGCAGTCATGACACAGGTTTTGCCGATGAAAGAATGGGGAATCAAGACATTGGATGCAGTATCACCAGGACTTCCAAGATGGAGTTTTCCTGATCTTACGTTAGTTCCGATGGACGAAGTAGTGACGATCAGCTTGTCAGTAGCAGTTGTTATTATGGCAGAAACACTTCTTGCAGAGAATAATTTTGCACAGAAAAATGGATACCGTATCAACGATAATCAGGAATTGTTTGCATTTGCAGCGGGAAATTTTGTGGCGGCATTGACTGGATGCTGTCCGATCAATGGATCTGTTTCAAGAACAGCAATGGGAGAGCAGTATCAAGGGAAAACGCAGTTAATGAGTATTGTGGCAGGATTATCAATGATCATTTTACTGCTTTTTGGAACAGGGTTTATAGGATATCTGCCGATACCAGTGTTGACAGCAATCGTAATTTCAGCACTTCTTGGTGCAACAGAATTTGAACTTGCAGTGAAACTTTGGAAAGTCAGCCGTACAGAATGTTTCATTTTCTGGGGAGCGTTTATTGGTGTACTGCTACTTGGAACGATCAATGGTGTACTGATCGGAATTATTTTATCATTTGCGGAAATGGTAATTCGCTCATCAAAACCAGCAAGTTGTTTCTTAGGAATTCAGCCGGGACATAAACATTTTCGTGATCTGGCAGAGAGTAGTCAGATTCATGAGATCGAAGGAATTGTGATCTATCGATTTAGCAGTAATCTATTTTTTGCAAATGCAGGGGTGCTGCAGCAGGATATTGAGCAGGGGATTGAACGTAGAGGGAATATTAAAGCGGTAATTCTTGATGCAAGCGGAATCGGAAGTATCGATATCACGGCAGCAGATCGACTTGAGATTCTTTATAAGTCATTCAAAGAACAAGGAATCAAGTTTTACATCACAGAGCATATTGCTGGTTTAAATGAGCAGATGAGAAAGCTTGGGATTGGTTATCTGATTGAAGAGGGATGTGTTAGAAGAACAATCCATATTGCATTAAAAGATATGGGAATCAAACGTCCATATCCATTAGAAGGCGGAGTCGATAATGAAGAAAGAAGTGCTTCAAGAAAGCGTGTGGACAATCGGATGCAGGAGTTTGTCTGGGCATTTGGTTCAGAGACAGAAGATCAGATTGAGAAACAGATCACACGCCAGATCGAGCAGCTAAAGCAAAATGGAAATGTAGAAAATCTGTTGCATGGAAGATGGTCACATATGGAAGCGTTTGATGAAGATGAATGGTTAGAACATTTGGAAGAACATTTAAAAGAGATTGTAAATATTTCCGGAAAAGATGAAAGGACGCTGGCGGCACGTTTTGAGGAACATCGAAGAGAAATTCATGAACGAATCATGAAAGAACATCCAGAACTTGCACAGAGATTTAAAGAGAGAAGGCATCGTCTGGATGAACATTTGAAAGAGAGAAGACCAGAAGTTTATGATCTGGTTGTCAGTTTCCGAGAGATGGAGAATAAAAAAGATTTGGAATAATAAAATTCTTTTGGAAAGAGAGATTTTGATAGGCTATAAATAACACAGTACAATAGAAATCAGGGTTCCTGTAAACACAGCAAGTAATGCACCAGTCAGAGTATAACGGATTTTTTTAATTCCAACCACAGAATAATATACAGATAATGTATAAAAACAGGTCTCTGTAGAGCTGAGGATCACAGAGGACATAAATCCCGCTAAAGAATCCGGACCAGAAGTTTTATAAATATCCAATAAAAATCCAGTTGCAGCAGAAGAAGAAAAAAGTTTTGCAAAAATCACAGGAAGAACTTCTTGAGGAATCTTAAGCAGACTCCCGACAGGGGTCAGAAAACGAACAATCAGGTCAAGAGCACCAGAAGAACGAAAGATCTGAATTGCAAAAAATAAAGCAATCAAAGTTGGAGCAATCTCAAATACGATCTTAAAGCCGTCCATAACGCCTTCAAGAAATGGTGTATAGATATCTTTCCTCTTTAATGTTCCATATAAAATAAGAGTAAATATAAACATTGGAATTACAAGATTTGCAAGAAATGTGATCATCGTTTTCGGTCCTTCCATTTGATATAGATAACAGCCATGATCGTGGAAGCAAAAGTTGCGATCAGTCCAGGAATCAGTACTTTCGTTGGGTTTACGGAACCATATTGGCTGCGGTAAGCAATGATATTGATCGGAATCAGCTGCAAGGATGAGATATTTAAAATAAGAAAAGAACACATTTCATTGGTTGCGGTATCTTTATGAGGATTATTTTTTTGTAATTCTTCCATAGCTTTTAATCCAGAAGGAGTTGCAGCCCAGCCAAGCCCTAGCATATTTGCAATAATATTAGTGCTGATGTATTCTTTTGCTTTTTTGTTTTTTAAATTAGGGAAAAGAAAGGAAAGGAAGGGAGATAACATTTGCTGAAGTTTTGTAGTGATTCCAAGAGATAAGGCAATGCTCATGAGTCCAGACCACAGACCAACAATTCCAAACATAAGGATGCAGAGTTCTACAGCTTCTTTGGAGGAAGAAAGAATTGTATCGGAAAGTACAGCAATCTTCCCATTAAAGCTTCCAACGATCAAGCCAAATAAGATCATAAAACACCAGATAGAATTCATCATAAAATATACTCCAAGAAGCCTTTACAATAATTTATTCAAAAAAATAAAAAAAATTCAAAAAAACACTTGCAATTTATAAAAAGTGATGGTATAGTATTACTTGTCGCTGAGGAAAACAAATAACAGCGAACAAGATATGCGGGTGTAGTTCAATGGTAGAACTCCAGCCTTCCAAGCTGATCACGTGGGTTCGATTCCCATCACCCGCTTGGTATTTACTTAAGGATATATTCGAGAGGATATATCCTTTTTTCATTTTATAAACAATTTTAGATATGAGGGAAAATATGGTAGAAGAAGAAAAGAATCAGTTTGCAGTTCTGATCGATGCAGATAATATCAGTCCCAAGTATGCACCTATTATTTTTCAGGAACTTGAAGCATATGGATTTCCATCTTGCCGAAGAATCTATGGAAACTGGTCAAAGGCAAATGGGTGGAATGAAGAGTTATTATTAGAGTATTCCATTATTCCTGTACAGCAGTTCGCTTACACTTCAGGTAAGAATGCAACAGATATGGCAATGGTTATTGATGCAATGGACTTATTATATGGGAAGAAAGTGGATGGATTTTGCCTGGTAACTAGTGACAGTGATTTTACAAGGCTTGCGATGAGACTTCGAGAAGAGCATATGTACGTTATTGGTATGGGAGAATCCAAGACGCCGGTTGCATTGACAAGAGCATGTAATAAATTTATACATCTAAATCTTCTGTATGAAGCAGACAGGGATAAAGAAGATGAGATTGAAAATAATGAGATTGAAAATAATGAGATTGAAAATGTAACATCATTAGACGAAATTTCTTGCACAATTGCGGATATCATCAGTGAAAATGGAAATGCACCAGTTGATTTAGGGAGAATTGGAAACCGACTGAATGAGAAATATTCAGATTTTGATGTGCGAAATTATGGATATACAAAATTAAGTGTGTTGATCGATGAAGAGATGGATAATTTTGTGATCGTTCAGGAAGATACCAATTGTTATGTGGAATTTAAAGAATTGACAAGCAGAGAAACGATTGAAGAAGAAGTGATTCTTTTTGTAAAGAAAAATGGAGGTTCACTGGAGAATTTATCAGCCATAACATTAGAATTGAAAGATAAACACAGTGGATTTAATATAAAAGACTATGGGTACAGCCGTATGTCAAGTTTTTTACGAAGTATTCACTGCCTTGCAGTTAACGGAAATACAGTTAGATTAAAGAGACGAAGAGAGAAAGGGGAGAAACGATGATATTTGATACACATGCACATTACGATGATAAGCAGTTTGATCAGGATAGAGAAGAACTGTTGGTTTCTATGAAAGATAATGGGATCGGAACGATTGTTGATGTAGGATCTAACATGGAAACATCTGCATGGATCGTAGATGCAGTGAATCGATATCCGATGATGTATGGAGCTGTTGGAGTTCATCCAAGTGATACAGCTGATCTTACAGAGTCAGATATGGATACATTAAAGAAATACGCAGGCAAAGATAAGATTCTTGCAATCGGTGAAATTGGACTAGATTATTACTGGGATGAACCAGAACGTGAGATTCAGAAAAAATGGTTTGAAGCACAGATTGAGCTTGCCAGGGAAGTGAGATTACCAATTATTATTCACAGCAGGGATGCAGCAAAGGACACATATGATATAATGAAATCATTACATGCAGAAGACATCGGAGGAGTGGTTCATTGTTTTTCATATTCCAAAGAAATGGCAAGACAATTCCTTGATATGGGATTTTATATTGGAATTGGCGGGGTTGTGACATTTAAAAATGCAAAGACATTAAAAGAAGTTGCAGCGTATACACCATTAGACAGAATCGTATTAGAGACAGATTGCCCATATCTGTCACCAGAACCAAACAGAGGCAAGAGAAATTCTTCTCTGAACTTGAATTATGTAGCAGAAGCGCTCAGTCAGATCAAAGGGATTGATAAAGAGGAACTGATCGCAGTCACAGAAGAAAATGCAAGAAAATTGTATCGTATGAAAGAGGTATAAGAGTGAAACTTGGAAATCCAAAAAATACAATAGAAGTAATCCAAAAATATGACTTTGATTTTCAGAAGAAATTTGGGCAGAATTTCCTGATCGATGAACGTGTACTTGAGAAGATTATTTCCGCTGCCGAAGTAAATAAAGAAGATTTTGTATTGGAAATCGGACCAGGAATTGGAACTATGACACAGTATCTTGCTGAAAATGCAAGAGAAGTCATGGCAGTCGAGATTGATAAGAATCTGATTCCAATCTTATCAGATACATTAAGTGCATATGACAACGTGTCCATTTTAAATGCGGATATTTTGAAAGTTGATATCGCAAAGATTGTAGAAGAAAAGAACGGCGGTAAGCCTGTAAAAGTGGTTGCCAATCTTCCATATTACATTACAACACCGATTATTATGGGATTGTTTGAAAGTCATGTGCCAATCGACAGCATCACAGTTATGGTACAGAAAGAAGTTGCAGACCGCATGCAGTCAGGCCCTGGAACAAAGGACTATGGGGCATTATCGCTGGCAGTTCAGTATTATGCAGAACCATATGTGGTAGCAAATGTACCGCCAAACTGTTTTATGCCAAGACCGAAAGTAGGTTCAGCAGTTATTCGTCTGACAAAATATAAAGATGCACCGATCAAAGTTACAAATGAAAAGCTGTTATTCCAATTGATCCGTGCGTCTTTTAACCAGAGAAGAAAAACACTTCAGAACGGAATTAAGAATTTTGGTGGGCTAAACTTCTCCAAAGAACAGGTAGCACAGGCATTAGAAGAGATGGGATTACCAGCATCTGTCCGAGGAGAAGCCTTAACTTTGGAACAGTTTGCAACACTTGCAAACATATTAGATCGGTAAGATAAAATAGCCGAAATTACCAGTTTTATGAGGCTTTAAAGGAACTGTGATAAATGTTTTAAATCCAAATAAACGAGAGATAAAAGCTTTTTCGTTATCAAAGATTCCAGGAATTCCGAGATAACGCTGGCCGCTGTCAGCATCTTTTGCAAGCATCAGATGGCTGAAATTTCCATAATTTAAAAGAAGGAATCCATTTGCTTTTACGTTGTCATCAAGGTCAGGAATCTGATCAAGATCTTTTAGTGTGATCTTAATGCTAGGATCAAGGCTGTAAGAAAGAGGCATTGGCAAGGTGGGATACTCCTTCCAGTCAAAACCTTTAACAGGATCAGGATGCCGGATATTTTTGGCATCCTTTTCTAATTGAAGAGCTTCAATATACTCAGAAAGTCCGGAAGTTTTTGTCTCCGCGATCTCTTCTGTCTCTTCTATCTCTTCTATCTCTTCTGTTTCTTTAGTTTCCTCTGTTTTTTCTATCGTTTCTACTATTTCTGGTTTGGCATCCGGAATTTCCAAGGGCTTAAAACTCCGGATAATGATCGGAAGTTCTTTCCATTGTGACCCAAAGAAATGTTCATTTGAGTGATAGATCAGAAAACCATCCATTTCTTCAAAATTTTCAATTACAGGATAATTCTTTTTAAATTCGATGATTGCATCACTTCGTCTGATCGTATCAAGAAAAATTCCCTCCATTGTACCTTCATGAAAATGATAAAAATAAATTTTATATTCCAATGCCTGATCATTTGTCTTTACATGAAAATATACCCGCAGTTGATTCTGGCGCTTTTCTATTTTGGCAAAACCAACATTAGAACCTTTAATTCCATGGTGATATTCATACAGATAGGATACAATACGCTGATAATCTGACAATCGTCTACTCTCTTTTTGATTCATTCTATGTTATAATAGAAAAAAATATGACATAGATATAAGGGGAACAGACGTGACACAAGAAGAAAAATACATGAAAGAAGCAATCCGGCAGGCAAAAAAAGCAGCAGCAGTCGGTGATGTACCAATTGGGTGTGTGATTGTTCATGAAGATAAGATCATAGCCAGAGCTTATAATCAGAGAAATAAAAAGAAAACAACGTTAGCACATGCAGAATTACTTGCAATCCAGAAAGCCAGCAAGAAGTTAGAGGATTGGAGACTTGAGGAATGTACAATGTATATTACACTTGAACCATGTCAGATGTGTGCAGGAGCGATTGTTCAGGCGAGAATTCCAAAGGTTGTTATTGGAGCAATGAATCCCAAGGCGGGATGTGCGGGATCTGTTTTGAACATTTTGCAGGTAGAACGGTTTAATCATCAGACAGAGATTGAACATGGAATTTTAGAAGAAGAATGTAGCCAGATGTTATCAGATTTTTTCAGGGAATTAAGAAGGAAGAAAAAGGAGGAAAAAAATGCACAGAATTAAGAAATTAACAGCAATACTGTTATGTGCAGGAATAATGTGTTTATCTTCAATTGAGGGAGTATTTGCAGCACAGAAACCAACAGGATATCATTCTATTCATTTAAATATAGAGTCACCGAAGGAAAGTCAGCAGAATAAAACTTATGCAAGATCATATGCCGGATATTATAATGCAGCAGAACAAGGTCTTGTCACATTAGTAAAGAATCAGGGGAATACAGAACTTTGTTGGGCATTTGGCTTGGCATCGCTGGGTGAAACATCATTAATTAAACAAAAGAAAGTAAAAAAGAATGTTGATTATTCAGAAAAACATTTAGGATATTTTATGTATAATCGAACAAATGATGCGCTGAATAACACAAAAGGAGATGCAACAAAAGTATCAGGAAACTGGAAATATTCAGGTGGAAATGCACAGCTTGCGATGATCACATTAACAGGATGGTATGGGCTGGCCAACGAGAGTACAGCTCCATTTAATACCAATAAATGGACATTATCAAGCAAGCTTGGGCAAAAAGATGCTGCGATTTTAAAAAATGGATTTTTCCTTGGAAATAATCCATCAATCAATGTAGTAAAATCTTACATAAAAAAATATGGATCAGTTGTTGTAGCATATCATGCACCAGAAACGACAGAGGAAGATGAAAAATTCTACGATAGATCACATAAATCTTATAATTGTACATTATCAGAGGATGCAGCAAATCATATCGTAACAATTGTTGGGTGGAATGATAATTACAGTAAAGATAAGTTTGGGGAGGCATCAAAACCAAAGAGAAATGGTGCATGGATCATAAAAAACAGCTGGGGAAACAAGGAAGAAGACAAGGGATATACCTATATATCTTATGAAGATAGATCTATGTGTGAATTTTTGTCAGGTCAGTTTGTAAAGTCATCTACATATAAATACAACTATTTTTATGATGGATCAGCAAATCCATCTGCATACCGATTGAAGAAAGGTCAGCAGATCGCTAATATATACACAGCGAAAAAAGGAACAAAGAAGAAAAAAGAGACGCTAAAAGCAGTCAATGTAGTTACAATGAATCCAAATGTAAAATACAGCATTCAAATATATAAAAACCCGAAGAAAGGAAAACCGACATCAGGAAAGAAGCTGTTAAAACGTGCTATGACAGGAACGATCAAAGAAGCGGGAACACATACGATCGATCTGAAGCAGAAAGTCAGACTGGTCAAAGGAGAAAAGTTCTCTATAGTTATTAAGATAGGTTCAACAGCACTCATCGGATGCGATCACAGTGACAATTTTGGCTGGATCAGATTTGTGAATAAAACAGCGAAAGGACAGAGTTATGTCTGCTTGAAGGGAAATAAATGGTATGATATGTATTCTGCAAGACTTACAATGAGGATTAAAGCATACACAACAACATAACAGAAAAATAATAGAATTTATTAAAAAAGATAATAACTATTGACCTTGAGATAACTATTTAGTATAATCAAATATGCATCTTAAATCTAAGATGCCAAAGATAATCAAGTCATAAAGTTTCCGTGCTAGCCGGGGAGGTAGCGGCACCCTTTTTCTGCAATCCGCTATAGCAGAGGTGATGGTCTTGTTTCGGGTTGCCTTCTGTAGAGCTGCCCTCTACAAGTGGCGTTGATATCTGGGTCTCACGCAATAGGAATCCACGAACCGTGTCAGGTTGGGAACAAAGCAGCACTAAGTGGAACCTTCTATGTGCCGTGAGGGTGCCTGGGTTGAGTTAACTATAGAGGTAACGTCTGTGGAAGGCGACACAAGGCAGGCCGCACGGATTTTTTTATTATCATAGAAATTAAACTTATCATTTTTCATTTCATTTAACCTCAGTTTATAATTGAGAAGTCTAAGAAATTTCAGCAGATTGTACACTATTGAATACAAATCCAAACAGTGTTAAAATAGAAACAGCAAACAAGGTAAGGAGTGAGTAGACATGAGAGAATTAGAATTACCTGATGTACAAGATGTAATGCTTGAATATCGAAAGATTAAATTATTATATCGTTCTGCATTAAAAGAGATTAGAACAAAGTTAGAGATATTAAATGATGAGTTCCGTTTAGTACATCAGTACAATCCAATTGAACATATAGAATCAAGACTTAAGACAGATGAAAGCATCATTCGTAAGCTGATGAGAAAAGGAAAAGAGATTACCGTAGAGAATATTCAGAAATATATCGATGATATTGCAGGAGTAAGAGTCATCTGTTCATTTACACCCGATATTTATAGAATTGTTGATATGATCGCATCACAGGATGATATAGAAGTATTGAAGACAAAGGATTATATGCTGAATCCAAAGATCAATGGATACAGAAGTTATCATCTGATCGTAAGAGTGCCGATCTTTTTGTCTGATAAAGTTGTTCGTACGAAAGTAGAGATTCAGATCAGAACCGTAGCGATGGATTTCTGGGCATCTCTGGAACATAAGATTTATTATAAGTACGAAGGTAATACACCAGAGTACATTAAGCAGGAATTAAAAGAATGTGCAGATCTTGTGGCATTCTTAGACAGCAAGATGTTAGCAATCAATGAAGAAGTGAGAAGTATCAGAAAAGAAAATGGTGAATAAGACATGCATTTTTTCTCAAGAATATCATAAGATATGATTGATAGAGAAAAAGGAGCATAAAGATGGCGGATAGAGAAGGATTAGGGAATCTTCCAATATTTGATACAGAAATAAGAACAAGCAGAGAGCTGATAGCACAGGAACAGAGGCAGGAAGATGATTATCAATATATCATTCGGATGTATTCTGCACTGGCGAGAGAGATTCTAGATCAGATTGAGGATGCTTGTGATCAGATGGAATATGATGGAAGCAGAATGTTTGACGAATATATGGATCGGACAATGCTTCTTTCAATGGCAGATAAGATTTATGATAAGATGAATTACCAGGAGAAAGAAGACTGTCCTAAGCAGGAACGCAAGCTACATCAGATGATCGTAATTCTGATCGGAGGAGAGATCTATCACAGACGCTGTCGCTACCGTACAAAGAAAAATATGTTTCGATCATAGATTAATAAGGCCGGGAGAAATCCCGGCAATTGTTTTATTTACAGGATAAAAAGTCCTTTGCACATCTTAAACATTTCTTAAAATGGTTGTATAAATGTACAAAAAAAGATAAAATGAACAATAGAAAGCTTCACGGAATGAAAAAGGAGAATATAATGAAGCAAAATAAAGTGATACAGATTGCAATATTTGGGGTCATTTTTCTGATCTCATTATTTATATGGAATTATACATTAGTAGGAAGAAATAATCAGGGAGTGACAGAAACACAACAGCCGACATTCCCTTTATTAACAATATCTGTAGATGGAAAAGATATCAATGAATTACATGGTTATCAGGGAGATGTAGATGCATCACTGATCCGTGATAGTATCACACCGGTATATGAAAATCAGGTAAAAGTAATCCTAAAGGATGCAACAGAAGATATCAGTGTTGTATCATATAAGCTTTATGATACAGATAATAAGACTGTTTTGGGAAATGGTGATACAGCTTTTCATAAGGGAAAAGAAAAAAGTACTGCCAATATACAGATCAAAGAACGCTTGGAAAATGGAAAGACATATTTGATGGAGTTATCTGTAAAGCAGGATAATAAAACGATCCGTTACTTTACAAGAATTATCTATGGAACAAGTTTCCATCTTAAGGAATGTCTGAATTTTGCAGAGAAATTCCACAATGCGGCATTGACAGAAGGAAATACTGAATTTATCAGTCAGTATTTGGAAACAGCAGAAGGTACAACATCCAATAACCTTTCGAACGTAACATTGAAATCAACACAGGAAGCAGTTTCATACGCAACATTAAAACCTCAGGTAGAGAGTATTTATCCGGCAACAGTAAAAGAAATTTCAGATAATGTAACATCTGTTGAATTAAGATATATTCTTTCAGCTGAGAACAGTGACGGGACAAAACAGTATTATCAAGCAACAGAATATTTTAGGATTCGTTATGCAAAGGACAGAATGTATTTGTTAAATTATGAGCGCAATATGGAAGCTTATATGAGATATGATACGATTGACAGAAGTAATAATAGAATCTTACTCGGAATCGGAAGCAACCAGAAGCAGGTTGTCAGCAAAAAAGGCGGAAAGAAAGTCGCTTTTGTTGTACAGGACGAGCTTTGGTATTATGATTACCAGAAGTCTAATATGTACAAGGTATTTTCTTTTGAAGGAGAAGATTATCGAGACAGCCGTAATAATTATCAGAAGCATGATGTTCAGATCATGAAGATGAAATCTAATGGAGACATTTCGTTTGTGGTATACGGATATATGAATCGTGGAAAGCATGAAGGTAATAATGGTATTGCGGTATATCAGTTTAGTGCTTCAGACCAGAGGATAGAAGAATTAGCATTCATTCCAACAAAGATACAGTATGATATGATGAAGAATGATATCAAGAAAGGTGCGTTCTTAAGTGATGATGGAGATTTCTATTTCTATCTGGATGGTGCTGTATATCAAGTTGATGTTGAATCAGGAAAGAGTAAGATTCTCGCAAAAAATATTACAGATGATATGACAGTTATTTCTGACAATGGAATGCTGGCATTAAACCAGTTCAAAAATAAAATCAAGATCATAGATCTTGCAACACAAAAAACAGATAACATTTCTTGTGGCAAGAATGAAGTTTTAAGACCAATAGGATTTATAGGCAAAGATTTTATCTATGGAATTGGAGAAAAATCAGAAATCGCAAGACAAAAAGATGGTTCTTATCTGTATCCTTTAACAAAAGTATTTATCAGAAGTAATAAGAAGAATGTTAAGACATATGGAGAAGACGGAACTGATATTACGGATGCCAACGTAGATAGTACAACAATCTCATTGACACATTCACGAAAGAGTGGAAAAGGATATAAGAAAGTGAATGAAAGTTATATCCGTTACAAGGATAAGAAAGAAAATAAAGTTGTCTTGGAATATGGATATACAGGGACAAGATTAAATCAGCTTTACCTTGGATTCCCAGAGGATGTATATATTCAGACAAGACCAGATTATCTGTCCACAAATGTTGAAGAAGCAGACAATGATACAGAGATTACATTTGCAGAGAATGATAATAAATATAACGATGCATATGTATATACAGGTGGCAAGCTTTCAGGAATCTATAGCAATATGAAAGATGCTATTAAAGTTGCCGAACAAGGTGGCGGAGTTGTTGTAAATTATAATCAGATGTATTTATGGGAAAAAGGTATTGCACAGAATTATGGAAAAGCTTCTAATATTCCGATGATCAAAGCAGAGAATAAAGACGAAACAGATATTGCATGTATTCTGATGATGGCAAAGGCAGATGGAATTGATATCTCCTACAATAAGATTAAGAAGATGTCAGGAAGCACATATGACAAGTTAAATAAGGTATTTAAGCATAGAGCAGTAAACTATTCTGATTGCAGTATTGATGATATTGTTTATGTGATCAGTAAGGGTCATTCATTTATGGCACAGAGAAAGGATGGAACATTCATCGTTGTTATGAGTTATAATCAAACAGACCTAAGATACTATGATCCATTGACAGGAAAATCTGTAAAGACAAACCGTAAGAAGCTTGAGAATGAATTTAAACAGGCAGGAAGTGTTTATTACGGATATGCGAATTAGTATATTTTGTCTTTAAAGTGCAAACTATGTCGAGACAAAAGTTTTAGTTATGATATATTTTATGTTAAAATTAAGATATATATCCGGAGATATTCCGGAACAAATGTAAGCAGTAAAAACAAACGAAAGGTGAAAGGAATATGGCTGAAGAAACAAAGGAAACAAAAAAGATTATTCCCGAAAGCAAGAAAAAGAAGAAACGTAAAAAGAAAAAAGTTCTTTTAAAAGTTTCAGTGGTCTTTTTGTTGTTGGTCGTAATCGGCTGGTTTACTTTTGGGGCAAAGGTTATGAAGCTTAGAAGTGAGGCCAAAGAACTCGTCGCACAGTCGAGTGAGGATACATTCAAGGCATCACAGACAAGTATTGTATATGACACCAACGGAAAGCAGTTACTGAAGTTTAAAGGTGAGAAAGATGTATATTACCTGAAATACAAAGAACTTCCGGTTTATGTCATAGCTGCTGTAATTTCTGTGGAAGATAGGAATTTCTACAAACACAGTGGTGTAGACTATAAAGGAATTTCACGAGCTGCGGTAAGTTATGTTGTACACAAAGGAGCAATCACACAGGGTGGAAGTACCCTTACACAGCAGCTTGCAAAGACTGTATTTTTGAATCGACAGAAAACATGGAAGAGAAAAGTAAAAGAAATTTTCATGGCAGTAGAACTGGAGAAGAAATATTCAAAAGAACAGATTTTGGAATTTTATTTGAATAATGTTTATTATTCAAATGGATATTATGGAATTCAGGCAGCAAGTCAGGGATATTTCAGAAAAGATGCGAAGAATCTGACAATGTCAGAAGCAGCATTTTTATCTGCAATTCCAAACAATCCAACAATTTATGATCCACGTACAAATAAAGAAAATACGATCAAACGTAGAAATAAGATTTTGAAAGATATGTACGAACAGAATCTGATCAAAAAAGATCAGTATGAAGAAGCGTTAAATGAAGACATTGATGTGAAGAAAGCACAGAAAACTAAGACAGAGAAGAAGAACTATATAGAGACCTATGTCATTCACTGTGCAACAAAAGAGATCATGAAACAGAAGGGATTTGAATTCAAGGATGATTTCAGTTCTAACTCTGAGAAGAAAAAGTATCAGGAAGAATATGATAAGATGTATGCAGAGTGTAAGAGAACATTATACAGTGCTGGATATCATATTTATACATCCATCGATCCTGATGTTCAGAAACAGCTGCAAAAAAGTGTAAATAATGCGTTATCTGGATATACAGAGAAAGATAAGAATGGTATTTATAAAGCACAGGCATCTGGTACATGTATTGACAATGATACTGGAAAAGTAGTTGCAATCGTTGGTGGACGTGAACAGAAGAATATCGGTTATACGTTAAACCGTGCATATCAGAGTCCTAGACAGCCAGGTAGTGCGATCAAACCATTACTTGTATATGCACCAGCATTAGAGCATGGATGGTCTGCTGGATCAACAGTAAATGATTCTCCGATGGCATCAAATGATAAGCATCGAGTAAGAAACTCACATGGTTCTTACTCTGGACAGATCTCTCTTAGAAGAGCAGTTCAGAAATCAAGTAACGTTGCAACTATGCGTATATATGAACAGTTGACACCGAAGACATGTTTAAAATATCTGGAAGAGATGAATTTTAAATATTTGGAACCTTCAGATTATAAATATTATACGACATGTATTGGTGGTTTCAGAAAAGGAACAACTGCTGAAGAAATGGCAGCAGGGTATGCAACTTTGAAGAACAATGGTGTATACAGAGAACCAACATGTATTACAAAAATTACAACTTCTGATGGAGATGAAGTAATGTCATCTTCTACAAAGAAGAGAAGAGTTTATTCAACAAGTGCAGCAAAACAGATGACAGATGTATTAGAGAGTGTAGTAAAAGGCGGAACTGGAGTGGGAGCTAAAGTACCGAATGTTGATACCGCAGGTAAGACCGGTACAACAAATGATAACCGAGATGGGTGGTTCTGTGGATACACACCTTATTATACAACTGCAATCTGGGTAGGTAGAGATGATTATAAAATCATGCCAGCATTAAGCGGAGCATCTTATCCAAAAACTATATGGAGCAACTTTATGAATATGATACATTCAGAGTATTCATCTTCAGATGCATCAGGTACAATGACAGAAGATTATTCAAATTATGATGGAGGAGACTATCAGGCGACAACATCAACACAGGCTACAAGCACTGAAAGGGTAGAGACAACAACAGAAGCGCCAACAACGGCAGCACCAACAACGGCAGCACCAGCAACAGAAGCGCCAACGACAGCTTCACAGTCTCAGGATAATAATTCGTCAAAGGAACAATAATATTGTACAATAAAGAAGCGTACGGGAAATCTTAATGATTCCTGTACGCTTTTTGTTTTTTTGATTCTTTTCATGTTATGAACAAAAGAAATTTAAATATAATAAAAAAGGATCTGCTGAAATAACAGATCCTTCTATATTACAAATTAAAGATTTTTCTTTTCAAGATATTCTTTGATACGTTCTGTTGGATTTAACAGATCACTGATTGATGCGTCATGATTTAATGTATCAATTAACAGTGCAACGTATTTAGATACATCAGAAGATGCATACCAGTCACGAGATAATAATTCAGGTGTCTGATAAGTAAGGTTTGTAGTGATAACCTTTTCAATGATACCTTCTTCAACAGCACGATCAAATACTTCTAATCCATTTGTGAATAAACCAAATGTAGATAAGCAGAAGACACGACGTGCATTTCTGCGTTTTAATTCTTTCGCTACATCGATCATACTTTCTCCAGAAGAGATCATATCATCAATGATCAGTACATCTTTACCATCTAATGAATCACCAAGGAATTCATGGGCAACGATTGGGTTACGGCCATCAATAACTGTAGAATAGTCACGACGTTTGTAGAACATACCAACATCAACACCAACAACGTTTGCCATGTAGATTGCACGTTGCATGGCTCCTTCATCTGGACTGATAACCATTAAGTGGTCTTTGTCGAAGTGAACGTCTTTACACTGTTCAACTAATGATTTTACAAACTGATAAGTAGGCTGAATATTATCGAATCCGCTGATAGGAATCGCATTCTGTACACGAGGATCATGTGCATCAAATGTCAGAATGTTATCAACACCAAGGTTTAATAATTCCTGAAGCATAACTGCACAGTCAAGGGATTCACGAGTACTTCTCTTATGCTGGCGGCTTTCATATAAGAAAGGCATGATAACATTTATGCTCTTAGCTTTACCAGCGGCAGCACTGATGATACGTTTTAAGTCAGCATAATGATCATCTGGAGACATATGGTTCACACGTCCACTTAAAGAGTAAGTAACGCTGTAATTTAATACGTCAACGATGATGTATAAATCCATGTCACGAACAGATTCGCGAATGATACCTTTGGCTTCTCCAGAACCAAAGCGAGGGCAACTAGCATCTAAAAGATAAGTATCTCTTAAATATCCATCACAAGCAACAGAGTCTTTGAAATCTTTGAAAGTTTCAGATCTCCACTGAATGATATAGTTGTCAATTGTTTTTCCAAGTTCTTTGCATCCTTCAAGGGCAATGATTCCAAGTTTACCGTCTGGAATCTTAGTAAAGTTACGGTCAGATCGTCTCATGATACTATCTCCTTCGTATATTGTTCTTCATATTTTTTATAACATTATAAATAAGTTACGTCAAGTTCGATTTTTTGAAACGGATATCATCTCCATAGATTTTCTGCCAGGAATAATTCTCTATAATTCTTGAGAAGATTCGTTCCGAGTAGGTATTTCGAAATTCCTGAAGAGATAAATTGGTAGAAATAATTGTGGATTTCTCTTGGATCAATCGTTCATTCAAACATTGAAACAACTGTGAAATCACAAATTTGTTAATCATCTCTGTACCAAGGTCATCAATGATCAGTAGATCGCATTGAAAGATCAGGTTAGCAGAAGTCTCCTGTTGAGCATTCTTTTCTCTGCCAAAGGTATGTTTGGCAAGTGTATCGAAAAGTTGAAAAGCTGTCATATAGACACAGGTAAATCCGCGGTTCATGATCTCCTTTGCAATACAATGACTTAAAAAAGTCTTCCCAACACCAGTGGAACCCTGAAATAAAATGTTGTCGTGATTTGGAAATCTGGAAATAAAGGTTTTGCAGTGTTCCACAACTTTCTGGATGTTGCGTCTTGGACTTGGAAGACCTTGTTTGGTCATCTGATCGGAGTAATAATCTTCTCTGAAGGTCCGAAAATTCTCCCGGGCTAAAATCTTAGCCATATTAGAACCGGAATACAGGTGATCGATCATCGCCTGATGAAAACAGGAACATGGTTCCTGCCCAATATATCCGGTGTCTTTACACTTCTTACAATGATAGATGGGTTCCAGATAATCAGATGAATATCCGGCCTCGTGTAAGAGAGCCTGCTTCTTCTCGATCAAAACATGATTCTTCTTACGGTAGTTTTCTCGTAAAGCAGGATCATCACTGACGATAAGCTGCTTTCCAAGAGAAATTGAATTGGAAGTAATCTGTCGGTCAAGATCTCTGATCTCTGGAATGGTTGTATATATATCTTTCTTGCGCTGTTCATGAAGACGGTAATTAGAAAGTCGCCTTGCTTCATACTGGCGCATGATATCCTGATAATCGTTATTTGATAATGACATAAGTTAGTTCTCCATGAGTTCGTTTGCGAACTGTTTCTGTAAAAGCTGCTGCTCTAACGCATCAAAATCATAATCACGCTGAGTAAAATTATGCATAGTATTCTGGTTATTATTGTTAGCAAAAGTCTTAGGAGCCTTCTGCTGTACATGGAAGTTCTTAGCATCTTCCAAAGTTACAATATGGTTATCTTTCCAATGTTTTAGGATGGTATCTGCATATGGAAAACTTGGTTTATTGATCGCATTGATTGTTCGGTTACATGCTTCGATGATCAATGGAAGATCAAAACCATCTGTCTCAAGCCATCGTTTCATATATTCTTCCTGAACAGGTGCAGGATTCTGGTTTAATCCGAAAGCACGCATAATAGAATAATATTCCTTACGGAAATTTTTGCTGTATGCTTTCGCTTCATCTGGAGTCTGAATATTGGCTTCATACCAGTTGATCGCTACAGACTGCATATAACGGAAACTCTTCTTGCCATTGGAAACACAATGCTCTACAAGATATTCAACTAATTCGCAGGACATCTTAAGATCCTCGATCATATAAAGTAATGTGTTCATATCTGTGCAGGTAAGAGGTTTTCCTAAAAACATCTCACATACATAAAGAAGATATGAGAAACGTTCGTCTTCACTCTTACGCTGTAATTCAGCAGGGGACAAAGTCTTCATTGCTGGGATTGCTTCAGCACCAATAGAAGCCTGTTTTTTTGCTGTAAACTGTTCTGTCTGGGAAGAGACAGTGGATGAAGCTGTTATAGACTGTGCCTGTGAATCTGGCTGTGCAGTCTGTGCATTGGAAATCTGTTCAGGAGAATGTGGATTGCCACTGACAGGGAGAAGTTCAATAAAACTGATCTCACCATCTTTTAATTCCATGCGCAGAAGTGATTCTTTCTCCCAGTACTTTAACGCACGAGTAACATCACGCTCCGTAAGTTCCAGTACGTCTGCCAGACAAGGGATGCTGAAGTTCGCACCATCAGAAACCATACGCAGAAGATAGATATACACTTTGATATATTCACCATTCGCACGGATCATGTAATTATCAACAAAAGCGTTTGGAAGCAGCGTTCCACCGGTTGGATATGTGGTTGTTACTTTAATGTAATTCATGGCAATTTCTCCTTCTTTTATTATTGTTAATCTGACTATAACGCAGATTGGAGAAATTGTAAATACCAGGGAAATCCACAGCCCAATTGTGTACAAGTATGTGGATAATGTGGATAATGTGGACAAAAATCGTAGAATTATGGAAATAAGCCATTTACAAAGATTTTACAAATGTGGAAAAGGATAAAAGAAATCCACAGATTTGTTTATCAACAATTGTGTACAAACCTGTGGATAATGTGGATAACTATCTATTTACGAGAGAATTTCCGATAGAATCGACGTTTCCTGCGCCCATAGTTATCAACAGATCATTTTTTTTGCAATTTTTTAAAATAAATTCTTCAATGTCATCAAATTCCTTAATATAATGCACATCTACATCATAATCTGCCATACGATCTACGATATCTTTGGAACTTACGATACCAGTATCTTTCTCTCTGGCTGCATAGATATCAGTTAAGATCACATGATCACAGAGACTTAATGCCTTAGCAAAATCATCAAGGAATGCGATCGTTCTGGAATAAGTATGTGGCTGGAATACACACCATAATTCATTATGTGGATAATTCTTTGCAGATTCCAGAGTTGCACGGATCTCTGTTGGGTGATGAGCATAATCATCAACAACAGTGAAGCCGTTGCATGTACCTTTTAATTCAAAACGACGTTTTGCACCAGTGAATCCAAGAAGCCCTTTCTTTATCGTATCAATATCGATACCGATACGTTTTGCAGCAGCGATGGCAGCCAGTGCGTTCTTTACATTATGCTCTCCATTGACATTTAACTGGATATGGTCAACATATTCTCCTTTAAAGTAATAATCAAAATGTGCATGTCCAAATGCATCATATCCAATATTCTTTGCACAATAGTCGTAAGAATCATTTTCCAGTCCAAATGTTGCATATTCTGCTTTTAATCCGTCCACAATATAATCGATGTTCTCAATTTCACCATTGATGATCAGGTAACCATAATCAGGAAGTTTGTGAGCAAATTCACGGAAAGAATGGCGGATATCATCAAGATCCTTGAAGAAATCCATATGATCTTCTTCGATATTAAGGATAATACTGATCTTAGGGAAAAACTCTAGGAAACTGTTTGTATATTCACATGCCTCTGTTACGAATGTTTCAGAATGTCCAACACGGATATTTCCATTGATCGCATCAAGGATTCCACCGACACTGATCGTAGGGTCTGTGTTACCAGCAAGTAAAATATAAGATAACATAGAAGTAGTCGTTGTTTTACCATGAGTTCCAGATACAGCGATCGCATTCTGGTAATTGTGCATCATCTGGCCAAGCAGTGTGGCACGTTTCATAACTGGAATGTTACGGCGTACGGCTTCTTTATATTCTTCGTTTGTATCGAAGTTGATGGCAGCTGTATATACAACAAGATCAATATCATCTGTAATATTATCAGCAGTCTGGCTTAAGTAAACTTTGGCACCTTTATCTTCCAAGTGTTTGATGATATCAGAAGTATGGACATCGGATCCAGAAATAGTAAATCCTTCTTTGATAAGAATTTCAGCAAGACCACTCATGCTGATACCTCCGATTCCCATAAAATGAATATGAATTGGTTTGTTAAAATCTATTTGATACATTTTCATGTGTCCTTTCTTTCTATTTTGATATGGTTTCATTGTTTTCCTTATTATAAGTCACTGCAACTAAACTTGCAAGACGGAGATTGAATTGGAAAATATTATAAGTATCATAAAAATATGGATAAAAAAGTAGTAAAATGTCATAATAAAAAAGGGGATAAAAAACAAGTTTTTGTTCACAATTGCTGAAAATAGTGTTATAATAGAAACTAGCATATACGGTCGAAGAGAGAGAAGAAGTTACCAGAGCCTGACCGGAGAGCGAATTTTAGCTATATTATTAGAAACTAGGAGGATGACAACATGCAAATAACTGATGTACGAATTAGAAAAGTGGCCAAAGAAGGTAAGATGAAAGCTGTTGTGTCTATCACGATTGACAACGAATTTGTGGTACATGATATTAAAGTAATCGAAGGGGAAAAAGGTCTGTTTATTGCAATGCCAAGTCGTAAAGCGGCAGACGGTGAATATAGAGACATTGCACATCCGATCAATTCTGATACAAGAAATATGATCCAGACTTTAATTTTAGAACAATACGAAGCAATGAATCTGGGGGATATTGACGCAACAGCGCCAGAAGTCTAAGAGAATAACTTCTTCTTTAATTTACGCAGGAAGAGAATCAGGGTTGACCGCCTGGTTCTCTTTTCTGCTATAATAAGGTATCATGATTTACGAAGCTAAGATACGAAAGAGATATTATTAAGAATAAGGAGGTTTGACCGATGGAATTTCAGATAGGAGATATTGTCAAATTAAAGAAAGCACACCCATGTGGAACGAATGAGTGGGAAATACTCAGAGTAGGAATGGATTTTCGCTTAAAATGTGTTGGATGCAGCCGACAGGTTATGGTACCAAGAAAGATGATTGAAAAAAATTTTAGAGGATTTATAAAAAAAGCTTGCCAAGATTAGATTTTTATGATAGAGTAAATATTCGTGGTATATAAAAATATCCTTGCTCTTTCACGAAGAAAGAGCCACTAGAC
>ERZ824473.1612-NODE-1612-length-30760-cov-5.283211_pt1 | contig 30760 bp, 31 predicted proteins | sample MGYA00519874_ERZ824473 | MGnify/ENA primary metagenome ERZ824473 (study PRJEB31778, sample SAMEA3449151) | human gut metagenome | biome: human gut; feature: human-associated habitat; material: faeces | place: United Kingdom | collected 2010/2012 ... | reverse complement strand
CTCTTGTAATTGGATCATTTGGTCCAAATTTTCCATTACTATATCCACTTACTATTTTGTTTTTTGCTGCCCATTTTACTGCCATATAATAATAATCTTTTGAATTTTGAACATCTGAGAATTTACTTGCATCTGATACATATGGAGATTTTTCCATGTTATGTAACATTGTTACTAACATTCCTCTTGTTACCTTGCTTTCTGGTGAAAATGTTTTTGTTGATGTTCCAGACATATATTTTTTATTATACATATCTTTTACTGCTGAATAATACCAGTTATTTACTGTTACATCAGTAAATGGTAATTCTGTTAAAATTACTTTTACTTGATATGTTGCTTTTATTGCTGTTCCATCTCTTGATGTTGCAGCTACAGTAACTGTTCCTGCTTGCTTTCCCGTAACTACTCCGTTTTGGTCTATTGTTGCTATATTGTAATCACTTATTGTCCATCTTACATTTTTGTTATATGCATTACTTGGTGATACTGTTTTACCTAATGTTATTTTGCTTCCTTTTAGTACTTGTGTACTTCCTGTTATTTTTATTGATGTAACTGGTGTACATTCTACATATTTTATACCATTTTCTTGTGCATAATATTTTGCTGCTGTTCCAGAATATCCGTAAAATGTTAATTGTGATTTATTTACATCTTTAAATACTGATTTTTTTATAGTTTGTATTGATTTTGTAAAATACAAATTCCTTAAATTTGTACATCCTGCAAATGCTCCTGATGAATATGATGATTCAGAATTATCACCATCTATTGTTTTTACTCCACAAGGAAATTTCATTGTAGTTAAACTTGTACAATTTAGAAATGCTTCTGTTCCTATTGTTTCTAAAAAGTCCCCCATATTAACTGTTTGTAATTTTTTACATCCTGCAAATGCATTATATTCCATTTCTTGTGCATTATCTGGTAAAGTTATTGAAACTAGTGATGTACAATTCTCGAAAGCTCTACTTCCTATAATTTTAATAGTACTATTTGATGCAAATGTTGCATTTGTAAGTGATGTACAACCTGCAAACATTCCTTTTGCTATTCTAGGAGCTTTAGCATTTATAGTGGCTGACTTCAAATTTGTACAACCTTCAAATATTCCTTCTGAAAATGATCCACCAGTTAATTCTGTTACTGTTGCTGGTATTGTTATGCTTGTTAAACTTGTACAATTTGTAAATGAACCCCATTGTATAGTTTTTACACTAGCTGGTATTTGTATTGATGTAAGACTTGTACAACCATAAAACATTCTATATGATATTTCAGTTAATCCATTTTGTATTGTTACAGTTTTTAAACTTTTACAATTTTCAAATGCATATGACTTCACATATTTTACTGAACTTGGTATTGTTATACTTTGTAGTGCTGAACAATTTTGAAATGCACTTCCTTCTATACTTGTAACACTTCCTGGTATTGTTATACTTTTTAAACTTGTACAATTCTCAAATGCTCCATATTCTATTGTTTCTACTGTTGATGGTATAGTTACTTTTGTTAAATGTGTACAGTCATTAAAATCATCTATTTGCGTTACCTTTTTTCCATTTATATAACTTGGTATTGTTGCTGATTCTATGTTTTTTCCAGCAGCTACTACTGTTACTGTTCCATTATAGTTATCATTATAAGAAATTTCTGAATTATAACTTGTTGATGCTTGGACTTTTGTTGAAAATCCTAAAATTGCTAACATTACTATTGCTATTAAAAATGTTAATTTAATTAAATTCTTTTTCATTTTTTCCCCCTCAATTTTTATAAATTAGCCTTTTGAAGATAGAGCAATGCTTTATTTAATGTAGTGTTTTTTTGCTCCGTCCCCAAAAACATTAATGATTTATTTTATTGTATTACAATAATTGCTTATCATAGCAGCTGCTTCTGCTCTTGTTGCTGTTCCTTGTGGATTTAAGTTTCCATTTGAGCCATTTATTATTTTGTTGCCTACTGCCCAATTCATTCCCCATTTTGCATAACTTGATATCTTACTGCTATCTTTAAATTTTGAAAAGTCAGCATATGTTGCTTTGTATTTTCCTTTGTAGCTACAATATTGATTTAATATTACTGCTAATTGTTCTCTTGTAATTGGGTCATTTGGTCCAAATTTTCCATTACTATATCCACTTACTATTTTATTTTTTGCTGCCCATTTTACTGCCATATAATAATAGTCTTTTGGATTTTGAACATCTGAAAATTTGCTTGCATCTGATATATATGGAGATTTCTCCATATTATGTAATACTGTTACTATCATTCCTCTTGTTATTTTTTCATTTGGTGAAAATGTTGTTGATGTTGTTCCAGACATATATTTATTTGCATACATATCTTTTACTGCTTTATAAAACCAATCAGTTGTTTTTACATCTACAAATGGAACTTCCTTTATATCTGTTACTACTTTAGGTTTTATTGTTGGATCATCAATAACATATATTTTTCCACTATATGCATATACAATTCTTAATGGCTTTCTATTTGTACCATATATACCTCCTGTTGAATCTATATATACCCATTTTCCATCTATATATGCTGCTGTCCATTCATGTGAAAGGTCTGTTACTGTTGCTGTTGGTATTCCACTTAAATATAACATATAATTTTCAAGCATTGTATATGTTTCACAACTTCCTGTTAAATTATTAAATGCATTATATATACTTTCAATTTTTGCAGGTGTCATATAAAAATATTGATAATTCATATTTTGTATAACCCAAGTTGTTATTGCTTTTGCTTTTTGTTCATCTGTTGTGCAATCTTTTATAATCTCATCCACTTTAACTTTTATTGCTTTATATGTATCATTTTCTGTTTGTTTTTCGTTGCAAAAAGCTGTATCATATGTTATATCATCATTATCAGCACTTAGTGAATATCCTTCAATACTAGTTATTCCAATTGCTTGAACATTTTTAGTTGGTAAACATTCTAAAAATGATTTTGGTGTTATTTTTACTTTTACCACTTCACCTGTTTTTATATTTTTAAATATTCTGCCATAATATCTTGCATAATTGTCTACTCCAGTATACTTGTATCCTATCATCATTGTATTTTGACTAATTACTGTTTCGTCATCCTCTATCCAAACATGTTCACAATCAAATGTAATACTTTCTAATGATGTACATTCTGCAAATGCATATTTATATAAATACATTACATTGCTTTTTAAAGTTACATTTTTTAAACTTGTACATTTATAAAAAGCAACTTCCCATATTCTTGCAATATTGTCTGAAATTTTTATACTTTGCAAATTTGTACATTCCGCAAATGCTCTTACTCCTATTGTTCGTATACTATCTGGTAACACAATACTTGTAATGTTTGTATTATATTCAAAAGCACGGTCTCCTATTGATTTAATATCTCCATCAAATACAACTTCTTTTACTTGAGATTGATATTTAGCCCATGGGCTTTCTGTAACATTTGTACTTGTATCACGATACCCATACATATAGCCACTTCCTGATATTTTTAATGTTCCTTTATTATTTAAAGACCATGTAATATTATCTCCACATTTGCCTGAAGCAACTTCATCTGTTGCTTTTACATTATTTGCATGTAATATTGCAATTAACAAAATTGCAAGGAATATTAATAAGACTTTTAGTTTTTTCTGCACATTATCACTTCCCTTCTTTTCCTAATTTTTTATTGATAATATTTTTAATATATGAAACACTATTTTTGTTTACTATTATTGCAAATACTATTACTACTAGAAGTAGAACTGCTGATATTGTAGTGTTCCTTAAGTAATACGTTATAATTGTAATTATATATATTAATATTGATAACATTATTAAAACTTTATTTACTGTAAAGTTTACATATTTTTTTACATCTATCCATCTATATATAAACATTGCTGCATATGCCACTAATGTTGATATTGATGCTGCATATAATCCTATCTGTTTTATTAATACTACATTTACTACTACATTTATTACTGCCGCTATTACTGATGTTTTCGCTATTTCTTTTGTTAATTTTTTTGCTACATATACTGACCCCAAAAAACTTACTAATATATTAAATATTGAACCTATTATCAAAATTGGTATTTGAAAATATGCCTCATTAAATTTTTCATTTATTAATATATTAAACACAAATGGCATTATTGCTATTGTACCTAAACATAAACTTCCAAAAAATCTAATAACAAAATCTAATATTTTGCTAAAGAATTCATCTTTATCTTCTGAATTTATATTTATTGATGCTGATTCTGTCCATGTCAAATTAAATACACTATATAATGTTGTAAATACTCCAGAAAACTTATTAGCTGCTGAATAAATTCCATTTTGTGCTACACCTAATACTGTTGATATTATTGTTCTATCTGATGCACTTACAATCCACCATGATATCATATTTGGTATTAGTGGTACTGAATATTTTATTATTTCCTTTAATACTTTTTTGTCATATTTCCTTTGTTTTATATACTTGTTTAGCCTTTTAGCTATAAAAATATACACTGCACATAATAAATTTGATATTGCTGTTGCTGCTAACATTCCATATGCTCCCCAGTGAAATGCCACTATGAATAACACATTTAATACTACTGTTATTGCACCTGTTATAAAACTTCCTATTGCATATTTTGTGTTATCTCCTAATCCTCTGCATATTTGCAATAATATTGTTGAAAATATTCCCATTAATAAGTTTGCCATTAAGTAATATTTATACTCATTGTGTATAAAAGGACTTAAAACTAAAAATATTAAAATACATATTAATGTTTGTATTAATGTAAATCTTAAAATTGTTGTTATTAATGTTGTTTGCTTTTCTTTATCTTCTCTACAATCTATCAAATATCTAAATATCCCTTGCTCTATTTGTAATGTTGCTATTGGTAATAGTAAACTTGTTAATGTGTTTAATAAATCTACCACTCCATATTCTTCATTACTTAATACTGCTGTATATACTGGTAACAAGAAAAATGTTATTAATTGCGTACATATTTTTCCAATAGAAACTATTGCTGTATTTTTTAGTAATTCTTTTCCTTTACTCACTGTAAAATTCAATCCTCTCTATTTGCGTTTTAAATGAAATTTAACTCCGCCAAAATTGTAATTATTTTCCAAACTTTTTTCTGCATTTCAGTTGGAAAAGAATTAAATTTTGGCAAGGCAAACAAATTTAAAATTTATGAGGCGTACGCTTTGTACGTTGATTAAATTTTAAATGAAGTTTAACGCAGCCAAAATTATAATTATTTTCCAACTAGTACTTTGTCAAGTTTTGAAAAATGCATATTCGCATCCTCTTTCTGTTTATCAATATTATAAGTCCTAGTAAGAACTTCATTATTTATAGAAGCAATATCAAACTCATCTAGATTCCTAATATCAATAATTGGAATATCTAATTGCATATCTTGTAAAACATGTAAAGTCTTATCACTATACAAAACAGGTAAAATACTTTTTCCAAGAACTAAGCCAATAATATTTGCATGGAATCTACCACCAACAATTAGCTGAGAATCTGCCATAGTATTCAAAGCCTCTTCTATATTTCCATCATAAAAATATTTTTCTATACTATTTTTTTGTTTTTCTGGTATTCTAGCATAAATTCTTTCTATTTCTTCCTCATCATGTTCTGCTTTGCAAAAAGACATCAAACAAATTTCATAATCCTTTTTAATCAAAAAATCTATTAATTCAAGCATTTTTTGTTCATATTGTTCTTGATAAATTTCAGATATTTTATCTTTTGGAGATATTATTGATATTATAGCTCTTTTCCTATTAGTATTTTTTATATTTGATGTATCCATTGAAAATACTATATCTGCAGCTTGTCTAGCATTAGGCAAATCTTTAAATAAGCTATAAGAATACTTATCTCTAAAGCAAACATCTTCAACTTTACTTAACATATTATGAATATTATTATAATATTCTTGAGTTTTATATGGTCCAAAATTTATTCCTAAAATATATCTTTTATTTTTCCCTAGTGAAAAATCCCTTTTAGCATCATCTTTTTCCATAAACATACTTCCACCAATTGTAACAACTGAATCATAATGATTAGCCAAATATTTTTCCCACTGGAACTTTTTCAAAACTTTGAATAAATATTTATTATTATACACTTTTAAGTTTTTAGTACCATATCCTTTTTCTCCTTTTGATATTGCATAAAATTTATGTTGAGGATATCTATTTGTTAGGATATTTACAAATAAGTCATCTCCTAAATTTTTTGCTAAATATGCATCCACATATATTTTCAATTTTAATATCATTCCCTTCTCAAGTTCACAAATTCAATTCAAAAATCAAATTTTAGCAATTCAATTTTTGGGGTAATGCTTTTTTGCTCCGGTCCCAAAAACATCACTTCTTTCTGATATTATTTAAAGCTACAAATAGTTTTATCATAAACTTTCCTCTTAAGAAAAAATACTTTATAGCAATTTTCATTCTTTTATCAGTTACATTTTTTTCTAATCTTTTAAGCTCTTCTTTATATTCTTTTTTTGATATAATTTCTTGTAATTGTTTATCTTTTTCCTTTTTTGTTACTGGATTATTTTCTTTATATATATCTATTATTTGATTATAATAAACTCGTGCGAATCTATTTGCTATATAACTCATGCCCCAATTTTTTTCTTTATAAAAATTTTCTAAGTATTGTGTCAATTCATATTCTATATTAAATTTGTTAGGTCTATATCTTAATTTTAATCCTGTATCTCCATCTGTATATATATATAGTGGTTCATTTATATAACTTGCTTTTTCTATATATTTGATATAATCTAGATTAAATAAAAAATCTTCTCCTAATTCATATTTTTTATTAAATTTTATATTATTTTCTTTTATTATTTTTGAAATATAAATTTTATTCCACAATTCATTAAATAAGTAATTTTCTTTTAATGTTTCTAAATATTGTTTTATATCAGTTGTGTTTTCTATATTTTCACTTTTTCCAATTAACATTTGTTTTTTATCATATATTTTTCTATATCCACAAACTGCAATTTGGGATTCACTATTTATTATATTTTTGAGCATTTTTTCTAAAAATTCTTTTTCATATTCATCATCTGAATCTATAAAAGTTATATATTTTCCTGTTGCATTTTGTATTCCTGCATTTCTCGCTTCACTTACATTTGCAATTTCTTGATATATATATTTGATTTTGTCATTCTCAAATTCTTTTATGATATTTTCAGCTTGTCCCCTTTTTCCATTTTCTATAACTAATAATTCCCAGTTTTGATATGTTTGATTAATTACAGATTTTATGGCTTTTGATAATATTTCATCTGCATTATATGTTGGCAATATTATTGATATTTTGTTACCTTCCATTTTTAATTTCATTCCTTTCCACATTTATCACAAAATTTATTTTGCAAATTTCTATACAATATTATTTTTATCGCAGATTACATTTTGTTATCATTAAAGTTCTACTAATTTCTTAACTTTAGGAATTTTTTTTATTAGAAGTGTTATCATTAAACTTACTATAAATACAATTATAACCTTACAAATTCTAAGTGGTAATGATAATTGACCTGTATATAAACTGCTTATTATTCGTACTATTATAATGTGAATTAAATATATTCCTAAAGAATTTTTTGAAATCGTCTCTATAATTTTATTATACCATTTTTCCTTGCTTTTGTAATTATATGTAGCAGCAAATATTCCAATTAATATAAATGGCATAAATATACTTCCATAATTAAAGTTTTGCATATATGTTTTATTTTGAGATTTTGAAATAATAACCGCAAATGCAAAAGCTATTATCCATGATACTAATCCCATAACAATCCATTTTTTTCTTGTTTTTCTTTCTTCAAACTTTTCTTTATTTTCAAACAAATATCCACCAAGCATGAAAAATATTAAGAAATTTCTGTTATATAAAACTTGAAAATTTGACATATATGATATTACTAAATTTATAGCATTACATTTAATTTTAGTATTAATAAGTTCAGATATTATGCTTAACAAATTTGTTCCCATTGTAAATATCAGCACTACTATAAATAAGTAATCATACACCTTTTTATCTTTATCATGTAATATTTTTAGTACTGGATATATTAGGTATAATGCTATTAAACTTTGCAAAAACCATAATACTCCAGTATATTTATTATTTATGTCTATTACAAATATATTTTTTATAATTTCTGATATCTTTAATGGCTCTTGATATATTAATTTTATAACTGTAGTTAAAATTATTGACCATAATATCAATAAAATAAATATCTTTAATATTTTTAATAAATGTCTTTTTAGGTCAAACTCTTTTTTATTAATTAGCAAAAATCCATTTACTAATATAAATATTGCTACTCCTTCACATATTATTCTCAAAAAATATTGAATATATGATGATATATTATTATATTGTATAAAGTCTAATTTAAACAATTGAGAATGTAGTGCTATAACCATTAATATTGCTACTGTTTTCAGTAAATCTATATTTGCATATCTCTTTTTTTCCATTTTTAGTTTTATCCCTTTCTTAATAAAATTGAAGGTTTACTATTTTCTTTTTCAAATATTGTTGTATATGGTAACACTCCATTATCATTATTTAAAATATTTGTGTATGCAAAAATTGTTGTAAATCCTATTACTATACATATATATGTTATTGTTTTTACTGCCTTGTCTGTAATATTTTTGTTTAATTTATTCTTAATTTTTTGTGCTAAATTTTTATAATTTATTATATTAAAAAAGTATGGTATTGATAATATTTGAAATACACTAAAATATGCCATAATTCTCATAAAATGAGTATGTACAACCCCTGATACATTTAATAATAACGCTATTCCCTGTATATTTAATAATGTTATTCCTTCTCTATCTAATGATTCATTATTTTTCTTTTTATAATAATAAATTACACTCATTAACACATATATAACTAAATTTTCTACGATTGTTATTATTGATAAATCTCCTTTTGCAAATTTACCAGTTAAATATACATTAAATCTAGTATTTTCTAAAATTGGTGATAATACCAACATAATATTTTTATTTAAAATTAATATTAATATACTTACAGGTAATACCCATTTTACATTAATAAGATTTTTACATGTTAAAAACATTATTACAAAACATACTATACTTGATGAATGCATTAAAAATGCTATAACTGCACATATTGTAAATAAAATGTATCCTTTTTTTGTGTTTGCTCCTGTTAAAAATTGATATCCAAGTAATACAAATCCTATTGCTATATATTGCCTTACAAGATTTAATGTTCCAAAAAAATATCCTCCCAAGAAAAATATTATTACACTTAATATCGGATTTGATGATTTTTTGTATATCACTTCAAAAAATAGTGATATTACTATTAAAGATGTTACTATAAATAATAATTCTGGTTCTGTAGTAAAAATTAAACAAATATAATCTATTATTTTAAATCCTATTTCTAAATTAGTTACTTCTTCTCCATTTTGTAGCATTGTATAATCTAAAACATACCTTTTGCCATAATCTGTTCCTACATTATATCTTAATGCTGATACTAAAAACATTGGCACTGCTGCTAATATTAACAAAATTATTTTTATTTTTCTTGATTTTGCTTTACTTTTTGCCATCCAAATTAATAAAATTGTGAGCAAAAAGCTTATTATATAAATGTGCATATTGTTTTTGTCCTTTCATTATTGTTTAAATTCTAATTTATTCTATCTGTTGCTTTACAATAAATATACCATGAAATCTTAAAAACATTTATTCCCAAAAATGATAGAATTATAGCCATTTTATCCCTTTTAGGTGTATCTTGATATTTTAAAACTTCTTTTCTTTTTTGTTGTATTTTTCCAAATATCTCTTTTTCCATTTTTTTATCTCGTGGTTTGGTAAACAATAATAATCTTAATATTCTAAAATTAGCATATAAATCAAACCTATTAATCGCATATTTTAAATCTGGATAATTTTTTTCTAAATAATCTAACATATCATTTGTGTTTTTTATATAATCCAATTCATTTTTATTAAATCCTTTTATTTTGGAAATTGAATCTGGTCTTGTGCAATAAAAATAGCATTTTTTATTACCTGTTGCTATTTTTTCACACTTTTCAATTAATTTATATGTTGTTGCTGTATCTTCATATACTACTCCTTTTGGATATCTAATATCATCAAACAAGCTTGTTTCATATAATTTTGAATATGCTGATACATCACTTTTTTGTGCAAATAATATTTTATAAAATAAATCCCTTTTTGATAATACTTCTATGTTTTCCTTAAAATTGTTTTCTATATTACAATCTTTTTCTATATTTACAACTTGAGTCTCACATGTTGACATTTTTGTATTGTATTGTTTTATTAAATTATACATATATTCCACATAATCATCAGTCACATAATCATCTGAATCTATAAAGGTTATATATTTTCCTTTAGCTATATCTATTCCTGCATTTCTAGCATCTGACAATCCGCCATTCTCTTTATGTATAACTTTTATCCTATTATCTTTTTTTGCATACTTTTCACAAATTTGAGGACAATTATCTGGTGACCCATCATCTACTAATATAATTTCTAAATTTTGATATGTTTGATTAATCACACTATTTATACTTTTTTCCAAGTACTTTTCTACTTTATATACTGGTATAACTATTGTTATTAAGTCCCCTCTTTTATTTTCCTCTTCCATTTTTAGATTTTTCCTTTCAATAATGCCTTATGTTTAACTTTTATTATTGCCATATGTTTTAATTTTTATTTTTTGTGTTTTTCGCTCTTTTGATTTATGTCTTTTCTAATTGTTCTAAAAGCTTTTTTCATATTTTTTTCCAGCAAATTTTGCCATTAAAAATGAGCTTCCTTTTTTTATCCAGTCTATTTTTTGCATGTCAATTACTTTTACTTCTTCATATTTTAGTTTATTTTTATTTATCCATACATCTAATAGCAACTCTGATATTCTTCCATAAAATCTTGCATGAAAGCTGTCATATTGGCTTGCATCTATTCTTCTTTCTAATTCAAATAAAATGTCGAATAGCCATGCACAGTATTCTTCTAGTATTTCTTTTTTCATTATAAACATGTTGAACATATGTGCAGATGTTCTTTTGTGTAATTTGTCAAATTCTTGTAAATATTCTGGATATTTTTCTTCTATTATTTTTCTTGTTTCATTTAGTGGTTCTACATACATTGTATGTTCATAATGTGAATATAAATTTTCTATATAGTAGTTTCTTTTTTGTGGTAATATTATATCTGCTTTTTTTAGTTTTTCTTCTACTTGTTCTTCTGTTAATACTATTTTAAATTTTTCTGCTTCTTCTTTAGGTACTTTCTTTGATGTTGTAAAATATCTTCTATAATGCACTAGCCCTATATATTTGGCATCTAAGTTTTTCCATGCCCAATATAGTCCTGTTAATTCACAATAATTTGCATTTTTTTCTGATATGTTTTCTCCAGTATTGTCTGGTATGTATCCTTCTATTTTTTCTTTTCCTTCTGCTCCTACTTGTACTGGCATATACATCTTTTCTTCTGGCTTCTGATATCTTTTGTGTGATGCTATAATTATTTTTATTTTATCCAATTTTTTCTCTCCATTTTTTCTTCTTATTTTTTGTTTTTTCTACTTAATTTTATATCATATATCATAAAAAAATGCAATACAAAAAAACTAATTTTGTATTGCTTTTAACTTATATTATTCAATATTTTACCACAATTATTTCTTTACTTTAACTGACTTCTTGTTACTACTATTCAACATATATTAAAACCATTTTTAAAATATTTTTTTAGATAAATTCAATGCCTCTTCTATAACCTTATCCATATCATAATATTTATATTGACCTAATCTTCCTCCAAATATAACTTTAGTATCATTATCAGCTAATTGTTTGTATTTTTCATATAAACTATTATTTCTTTCATTGTTTATTGGATAATATGGTTCTTTTTCTTTATTCCATGTATCTGGATACTCTTTTGTAATTATTGTTTTTTCTAAAGCTTTTCCTTCTGGCATTTTTCCAAGACTTGCACCATATTCAAAATGTTTATGTTCTATTATTCTTGTATATGGTACTTCATATTCTGTATAATTTACTACTGCATTTCCTTGATAGTTTTCTTCGTCTAGTTCTTCTGTTTCAAATCTTAAACTTCTATATTCTAATTCTCCAAATTGATAGTCATAATATTTGTCTATTTGTCCTGTAAATATTATTTTTTCTGCTATATTTTCTAGTTCTTTTCTATTTTCAAAAAAGTCACAGTTTAGTTTTACTTCTATACCTTCTAACATTTTTTCTATTATTTTTGTATATCCACCTACTGGTATTCCTTGATATAAATTGTTAAAATAATTGTTATCATATATAAATCTTACAGGTAATCTTTTAATTATGAAACTTGGTAGTTCTGTTGCTTTTTGTCCCCATTGCTTTTCTGTGTATCCTTTTACTAATTTCTCATATATTGTTTTCCCAACTAAACTTATTGCTTGTTCTTCTAAGTTTTTTGGTTCTGTTATTCCTGCTTCTTTCTTTTCTTGCTCTATTTTTTCCTTTGCTTCTTTTGGCGTTACTACTCCCCATAATTTATTAAATGTGTTCATGTTAAATGGCATGTTATATAGCTCGTCCTTATATCTTGCTACTGGTGAGTTTGTGTATCTATTGAATTCTGCAAATTGGTTTATATATTCCCATACTTCTTTGTTACTTGTATGAAATATGTGTGCTCCATATTTGTGTACATTGATTCCGTCTTTGTTTTCTGTATAGATATTTCCTCCTACATGTTCCCTTTTGTCTATTACTAATACTTTTTTTCCTTTTTTGTTTGCTTCATATGCAAATATTGCTCCATATAATCCTGAGCCTACTACTAAATAGTCATACATTTTGGTTCCCCTTTTCTTTTATCTATTTTTAGTAATTTTAAAATTTCTTTGTATATTTAATTTATCTAAAATTTCTCCTATAAATTCCTCTTTTAAAATTATTAAACAAGCAAAATATGTTATGATGCCAATTAATACTTCTAAAACTGTTGCTATTAGATTATCTTTTATTATCATCCCTGTTACACAACATACTCCAAACATCATTGGAAATGATAATAAAAATATTAAATTAAACGATTTTTTCATATAAGCTCGTACAGCTTCTTTTTCATTTTTTATATAGTTATTTGCTATTCTTGGCAACATAACTGTTCCTAATGATGTAACAACTGAAAGTGCTATTTTTATTATTTTTTGACTTTGATCATAATACCCTACTTCTGCCTTTTCTTGTACTATAGTTCCAACCATCGTTTTATCCAATATTGTATATACTTGCACTGCCACTTGTGGAACAAATAAACTGATGGTTTGCTTTAAGTGCCTAAGGATATTAATTTTTCTTATATCAATTCTTACTAGAAACTTCGGTAAATATAGCCACAAAGATAAATTTCCTATTAATAATGTTAATATTTTATAATAAAGCTGATATGTCCCATATTTTATAATTGTAAAATAATATATTAATATTGATATACTCATTGTTATAATTCTTAGTAGTACCATCTCCCAAAAAATTAAACTATACTTTGGTGGATTATCTTGATTATACGCTATTTCTCTTTGGGCATATAACGACATTCCTAATGCTCCAAAGAGAATAAAATATGCTGTTATTGATAGTGTATAACTGTATATTCCTATATTTTCTGCTCCTAGTACTCTTGCTATATATGGTATTGTTATTAATGGTGATATTAACACTAATACTTGATATATTAAATTGTACATGTAATTCTTTGTTATGCTCTTTTTTTCTTGAATCATTTTTTCCTCCGATTCATTTGGCCGTTAGTGATATTAATCCCTTGTAAATATATCTCTTGTGTAAATTTTTTCTTTTACATCTTTTATATTATCATCTAACCTATTTACTATTATAACATCTGAATCTCTTTTAAAATCTTCTAAATTATTTATAACTCTACTATTAAAGAATTTTTCATCATTCAAAGTAGGTTCATATACAATTACTTCAATTCCTTTTGCTTTTATTCTTTTCATTATTCCTTGTATAGCACTTGCTCTAAAATTGTCTGAATTTGATTTCATTGTTAATCTATATATACCAACTACTTTAGGATTTTTCTTCAAAATCATATTTGCAATATGATCTTTTCTAGTTCTATTTGACTCAACTATTGCACTTATTATATTTTCTGGTACATCTTTATAATTTGCTTTTAATTGTTTGCTATCTTTTGGTAAACAATATCCTCCAAATCCAAATGATGGATTATTATAATGGTTTCCTATACGAGGATCTAAGCATACTCCTTCTATAATGTCCTTGGTATTTAATCCTTTTAGTTCTGCATATGTGTCTAATTCATTAAAATACGCAACTCTAAGTGCTAAATATGTGTTTGCAAATAATTTAACTGCTTCAGCTTCTGTTGAATCCATATATTTAACTACTACATCATCTTTTAAGCAATTATCCTTTAATAATTTAGCAAACTTTTCTGCTCTTTCTGACTTTTCTCCAACTATAATTCTTGATGGATATAAATTATCATATAATGCTTTTCCTTCTCTTAAAAATTCTGGACTAAACATTATATTTTCTATTTCGTATTTTTCTTTCATTGCATTTATAAATCCTACTGGTACTGTAGACTTAACAACCATTGTTGTTTTTATATTCATTTCTTTTACTTTTTTTATTATATCTTCTACTGTAGATGTATCAAAATAGTCTTTCTCTGAATCATAATTTGTTGGTGTACTTATTATTACAAATTCTGCTCCTTCAAATGCTTCTTTGTAATCCAATGTTGCTTTTAGATTAAGCCTCTTTTCTGAAAAATATTTTTCTATATATTCGTCTTTTATTGGACTTATTCTTTTATTTATCTTTTCTACTTTTTCTGGTATTACGTCTAATGCATATACCTCATTTTTTTGACTTAGCAATGTGGCTAATGATAATCCTACATATCCAGTTCCTGCTACTGCAATTTTCATTTTTATTCCCCTTCTTCTAATAAGGTAGTGTAAACTAATTTAATTTTCAATTTAGTCACACCCCTGTTATTTCAAGGTTTATATCACTTTTTATATAAAAAAATGATACCCCCTCTTTTTATGGTATAATTGTTACAGTGAATAACCAAATAACCATAAAGGAGTGGTGTGTCATATATACAATTATACCTCTATTACTAGCTCATATTCAAGAGCTAAATAAACAAATTTTATTTTTATTTAATTTTATTGTTAAAAATATACCTTTAAAGTTTAAAGAAAAGGATGATTCCTTATTTTCTCCTAAGTACAATAAACTTAAAGTCGATAAGTTGCCTATTATTCATGTTCCTGAAAAGAAGGACTACAAACAACTTCTAAAACAGTATCTTAAAGAACACGATAAACCTTTAAAACCTATTAAGTCTCGTGGTAAAAATCCTGTTCCTGAACATGTTCATTGTCCTCATTGCGGTGGAGCTCTTTCTGTCGTTAAAAATCGTAAACTTTTTAATATTCATAAATGTATGAACAAAAAATGCTCTTACTATCAAAACTCGCTAAACTCATTGTCAAAAAAAGATTTAGAAGAGTACAAATCTAAGCCCGAAAAATTTAAGCTGCATTTTTCATAGATTACTTTACACTATCTTAGTTTTTTTAAATTTTAATAGTTTTAAAATTTTATTTATTAAATCTTTACTTTCTTTAAACATAGGTGTTTTTACATAAATGATATAATATAATATATTTGGAACTATTAAACAAATTATTCCTTTAAATAGTAATTCAGGAATCCCTCCTATAATTATAAATGACGTTATAAAATATGTTATTGCAGCAATAATAATAGTTACAATAAAATATACAATATGTCTTAAATGATATTTTTTCATACTCATATTTTTGAAATAATATTTAAATATTATATAAGTTCCATATGGTAAACCTACTAATAAAAGTGAAATGAATGTTGATAAAATTATTCCATAAACACCATACAACTTACCTAAAATAATATTCAAAATCAAATTTACTAAAGTTTCTAATATCATTTCAAATCTTCCAGAATACCATGTTCCTGCCGCCTGTTTATAAATTGATATTATATCACTAACTTTCAATTGATAAAAATATAAGCAAAGACAAATAACAACGGAAAATGGAAACATATATTCATTTCCCATCCATATATTCATAAAAGGTTGAAACAAGCATAGTAATGATATAGTGCACCACCCAGATATCCACATATAGATAAAATTAAATTTATTCATGTCATTATAATTTTTTTGAATTTTTTCTGTTGCAACAGAATTTCCAATACTAGCAACCATGTTACTTATAATAATTGTAAGTATTCCCGTCACAGCATTCATAATATAGTAATAATTATTATAAATGGCAACTGTTGTTAATCCTAAAAACATTGATATAAAAATACTGTCTAAAGAATTTCTAGAAGTTTGACACAGTTTTTGTATCATTAACCCATAAACATTTTTCTTTAATTCCTTTTTTTCATTTTTACATATATTTCCTGAACAATTATAATTTGAATATTTCTTATTAAATATATATGAAACTAATAAATTATTTAAAATTGTGGTAAAAATAGTTAATATTATATATATATAGTAATTTTTTAAAGTAATTAACACAATAATTTGTGCAACAAACTGAATAACATTAACTAATGAACTAATATTATTCAAAATATCATTTCTTTGATTTGCTGTTAAAAGTGCACTTTTATATGCAAATAAAAAATAAGTTAATACAGTATTTGTTAAGTAAATAACATACAAAATATAAACATTTATATCATTTGGTATCGAACCACTAATAAAGTTCTTAATAAATGGTAATAAACATAAACCAATAGTTGCTATCAATAATCCCATAATTCTATATACTTTTTTATTAAAATTCATTAATGCTGATACTTTTTTTACATCATTTTCTGCTAATGGTTTATACATACTATAAACAATTGCATTGCTAAAGCCCAATTCTGTCAAATTCAAAACTTGTAGAATTGATGTAAACAAACTGCTTAATCCTAAATAATCTGCACCAAGTTTTTTTATTAGTATAGTTCTTATTATAAAGGGAAAAATTAACATTATTGTTTTATTTATTAATCCTGTTTTTACATTTTTTATAGTACTTTTTGTCCTGTCCGTAAAATTCACCTTCTTTTTTATATTATAATCATTTATTAATAAATTTTTTTATTATATTGTCAACATTGTCTTCTGTTATGTCTTCTTGACATATTATACTATATTCATCACCAAAAACATGATCAATTTTGGAATAATCTATATCATTTAGTTTATTTATTATTTCGTCACTAAATCTTTTTTTTATAATTTTATTGCCAACATATACAGAATATGGCGGAATTTCCCCCTTCACAACGCTCCTTGCACCTATAACACTACCTTTCCCAATATGAGAACCAGATAATATTAATGACTCATATCCAATCCATACATCATCATCAACAACTATGTCATTTTTCTCATTTTTTTTAGTCTTTTGTTTATAAATTAAAGATTGAAATGGGAAAGTAGAAATTCTTTTATAATCATGTTCGCCACCAACTAAAAATACAACATTATCTGCAATCGAACAATAATTTCCTATCTTAATTTTTGCTTTTTTGTCATATACTTTTATATTAAGATTCCCATATGTAGCTTTTCCTACATCAAGCATTTCAAGTGGAATAACTGACTTCAATTTTATATTATTTTTTTGATTATTTTTTTTCCATCTAAAATTTACTATTGATAATAATATTTTATTAAACATTTTTACCTCCATTTAATCTTAATTTTTGGTAATAAAGCCACAAAATTAACAAGCATCCACCAAGCCATTGTGGTTGTATTTAAAGTATTGTAAAAAAACATAAGTGTATTTACTATAAATAGAATAATGAATGTCCCATTTGCTTTATCCTTATTATAGTCCTTCTTTAATAAAGATAATTGGATTAAAGTTATAATTATTAATACAATATATTCTAACCAAATTCCTATATATCCACCATATCTAAACATCATACAATATCCAGTCGCTGCATTAAAATAAGTTCTAATTAAATCAAAACCAAAATCTTCCTCAGTCATATTGTGAAATAAATCAGGGAATAAACGCTTTGAGAATGTTCGATTAATTAGTTCACTTGTAACCCCCCTATAATTAAACGAATTATTATTATTATTTTTATATTTTACAACATTATAATTTAAATTTGCTAATGGTGTTGTCAAATAAGAATAAGACCACATAAATTGTTTTGGAAGAAATTTTGGAAAACTATTGTTATATAATCCTATTCTTTCTATATAAGAGTTATCATTAAATTTATATCCACTCCTTATATTTCCTAGAGCGCCAAAAGAATAAAGTGCAACAAACATAACAAATATAATGGTTATAATTTTTACTTTTTTATTCTTAAATAAATGTTTTGAATCATATCGTCTCTTTTGCATATATAAAATAAATGCTCCACCTAATAAGAATAAAATCATGCTTCTTGAAAAACATAACAAATAAAAAATATTTATTATTATAAAATATAAAAGATTTTGTTTTTTATTGTTTTCTAAATTCAAAAATGCATTAAAATAATTTATACCATAATAATATGAAATTCCAACTATAAAAACATAAACTAAAGGGATTCCTTCAAAGTCACCATACCCAGCAGAGCCTTTGACTATATTCAAAAAAGGAATACTCCTAGCATATATAAAGTTCAAGATAAATCCGATTGAAATAATTAATATTGGCAATCTTCCCGGATTTTTTGCATAAGGTTGATATTTAAACTTGTTTTTATTATAAAATCCTAAAATCAATGATATAACAATAGTAGAAATAATAAACAAAACCAAGCCAAAGTCTAACTGATTATTAAATTGTGAAAAACCACATGCATATAAAATTAAAATAAATATCCAGATAAATGCATATCCAAAAAAGCAATTTAACATATAAACACCTCTTTCTACATTTTTCTCATATCATTCTTCTGCAAATTTTGAAAATATTTAAGCAAGAAATAATAAAAATGTAATTTATAATACAATAATTTTATTTTTCCCTTTTTTGTAGGTACATCTTTTAAATGAATATTAAGTAACTTCTCATTAAAATTAAATTCATTCATAATTTTTTTTAATTCTTTTTTTATAGAACTATATTTTTTCTTATAATCACAATTAAAAATTGTTAACGGTAATAATTCATTTATAATATTGTATGATAAAAACTTTGAATCATCATTATTGATGTTTCTTTCTTTACAAAATTTTTCTATTTCAACATACAATAATTTGTAATAATCAACCATCTTCATATTAAACTTATGTGTTATAGATTTATTATTCATCTTATATTTATACATTTGAATTGAATAATAATTAATATTATCTGCCATATATATACAATTTAACATAAATAATCTATCTTGTGACTTTCTTAAATTATCATTAAATTTAATGCCATTTTTTTTTATAAAATCAGTTGCAAAAATTTTTCCCCAAATAGAACCAAACATAAAATTATCTAGTTTACCTGGATAAAACATAATGTTACTATAAATTTCATCTTTCCTATTAATTAGATTTTCATGTTCTTTCAATGAACATTTTTTTGATTCATTTGATTTATCATATATAAATTCATAATCAAAAACATTAATATCGGTTAATGAAAATTTTTTAATTTTTTCAAAAAAACATGATTGAATTTCATCATCAGCATCAATAAAAACTATATAATTACCAGTAACAAGTTTTAAACCATTATTTCTTGCAGTAGCTGAACCACTATTATTTTGATAAACATATTTTATGTTTTTATATTTACTTTGTAATTTCTTACACACTATTTCAGTGTTTTTATTTGAACTTCCATCATTAATCATAATTATTTCATAATTTATTTTTTGATTCACTATGGAATTAATACATTTTTTTATTAATAATTCATCTTCATTATATATCGGAATAATAAATGAGTATTTCATTGTTTCATCTCCTCTACTTTAAAAAACTTAAATTTTTATATTTACATACTTCATTAATTCTGTATTTCAAAGAACTAACATAGTAAAATTTCAAATTGTTGCAATCTTTACAATACTTTTTAAAATCTTTTAAATAAATATTAAATCTAAATATTTCGCTTTCAATAGAATTCTTTGTATTTCTAGAAAAATTTTGATATATAACAGTATTCATTATCTTTATCTTATAATTCGTCAATCTTATATTTTTCATAAAATCGTGATCAACATAATCTAAAAATAATTTTTCATTATATTTAATAGTATTATAAATGGATGTTTTTACTACCATTCCACTATTAATAGCCGTAATTTTTTTTAAATCTATGCTATTAATTTCTTTTACTTTTTTTATTCTGCAATTAAACTGAACATTACAAGGAGATATAATTTGATTGTTTGACATAACTATAGGCAATAAAATATCAAATGTATTGTTTTGAATTTCTTTATATATTTCATCAAAATAGTCATTTGGCAAATCTGTATCATCATCTAAAATTAGTAAATAATTTTTTTCATTTTTTTTAATTTTATTAACAACAAAATTATATGCTTTAGATAATCCCAAATTTTTATTTTGTGTATAATACATAATGCCATGCTTTTTACAAAAATTTTTATTGCCATAATCTATAGAGCTATTATCATATACTATAATATTAATATTTTTATTTTCTTGTAATAATCTAACTAATGATGGCGAATCTTGACATTTTTTATTATATACAACAACTAATGCATAAACCATAATTAAACACCTCTTATTCTTTTTATAAATAGAAGTCTATTTTTTAACATTTTCTTAAATTTATAATGTTTTAAACTTGAAACGTTTTTTTCATGTCTTCTATATTTTATCAAACGCTTATTTAAAAAATATGATTTCCCATGTTTTTCATTAACAATACCTATCCATTGGTCGTGCATTTCAATATCATTTGGTATAGGTAAAACATATTTAATTATACTTTTTGAAAAAGCCATACAACAACCTATATATGAATTTTTCCAAATGTTTTTTAAAATTCCACTTTTAGATTTTCTATATTTAAAAAATGACTCTTCGACAATATTTAATTTTGAATCCGTAATATATGCATCATGTATAACCAGTGAGCATTTATTTTTTTCAAATGCTTTTAAAACTTCATTAACTTTGTTATCTAACCACATATCATCTTGGTCAGATAAGAATATGTACTTGCCATTACAATTTTTAATAGCATTTGCAAAATTTTGTTTAACTCCATTTTTAGGACCATTAATTATCTTTATTCTTTTGTCATTAAATGATTTAGCTATTTCAATCGTTTTATCAGCAGAACCATCATCACTTATGATTATTTCATCATTCTTATTCAATTGTTTTAATATAGACTCAAGTTGTTCCTTAATATATTTTTCGCCGTTATATGTAGCGATTGCAACTGATATTGAATAATTTCTATTCATTATCTCTCACCCGCTTTCATTCCTAAATATCGAGCAATCATATCAGGCAACCATTTTAATATAACTTTTATATTTTTATCTTGAAATGCCCTTTTAATGATATACTTTGCTAACCCCATACCTGATGAATGAGTTCCATAATTATTCATATATGGATTTTGTTTAAAAAACTTACCTGAATCTTTGTATCTATTATAAGTTTGTTTTAATGTTAAATTGTGTGAATGATATACTATTGATTTAGAGCAATATTTTATTTTATAGCCTGCATTAATTATTTTATGAGCAATATACATATCTTCATTAAACATAAAATTCTTGTGATCATATCCATTTAACTCTTTATAAATTTTAGTAGATATTGCTGAAGATGCATCACTAAAGAAAAATGTCTTTAATCCAAGTTCCTTAATACTATCTTTTGATTTAATTATGTCATAATCGGGATAATTTAATTCTCTAGTATATTTTTCAATATTATTATATTTTGTAATTTGTCTTGAATAACAAGCAACAATTTCCTTATCATCAATATCCTTTGTAAGTTCATATAACCAATTTTCATTTTCTATTACAACATCTTGCGTAATAAAAACTAAAATATCAGAATTAGATTTTAATGCTGTTTCTTCTCTTGTAAGTGAATGAGAAAAATCTTCTTTTTTTATAATTTTATAATCTAATTTATTCAGTTTTAAAATTTTTTTGGAATCATCACTTGATTCAGTAAGTAAATAATTAATCTTATTAATTTTTACTTTTTTTTGTTTTATTAATGACTTATTAAGATTTTCAATATATGATTCTGCATTATATAAAGGACAGATTATATCTATATTTTTACTCATAAAATTCGTTCCTTTCTGTAAACATTAAAATAATTTCATTAAAAAATTGGATCATATACAATGCCCGATTAAAATATAAATATTCACTTCTCCATTGTATAATCTCATATAAAATTAAATTGTATAGAGAGATTATTTTATGGAATTTATTATTTTTATTTTTTAATTTTGATTGTTTCTCCTATACCCCTATATTTCCTCTTACCATATATTAGCAAATTTCATCCGTGAAATACGAGTGATATTATATCATACAACCCTTATTTTTACAACATCTTTCGCAGAAATTCAGAAAAAAAGAGTTAAAATTTTTAGCATAAGCATTTGGTAATTATTGGTAATTCAATAGTTGTCCACTTATATCTACTTACTGCAACTTGTTATCCACAGTTGTAGTGCATGTTAATCCTTAAGTCCAAATTTTAATTTTTTTGCACTTTTCTATTTATTTTTTTATTAATTTAGTATATAATCTCAACTTTCACTTGATGAAGATAAAATAGCAGAAGAAGAAAAACTTGATGGATATTACTTATTTGATTATTATGATGCAATATTAAAGGACATTGGAAGAGTTACAAACATTGATTTTTCGCTAAAAAATAGAAATCTGCAAGAAATAAAAAAATTTTAGCATTAACCAAAAAAAGTTAATTTTCACAACAACTTTCGGAAACAATTTACGCACCTAACCTAGTTGATACAACTAGGTTACAGGTGCGTATTTCCATTTTTTTACTGTCAACTCAGGTTTTAGTATTTTTATTATATTATCAGTTGAACCATTATCAACTATTGTTATTTGGGTACAAAAATTACAAATTGTATTTATTGATTCAATACAATTTGTAATGTACTTATCAGAATTCCATGTTAATATTACAAAAGAAATTTTTTTCATTAAATTGCTCCTTCTTTTTTGATAACAGACTCAATAGTCTTAAAAAATATTTTAACATCCAATTTAGGCGAAATATTATCTATGTAATACAACTCCATTTCCATTCTTTGTTCATAAGTTGTAGAACTTCTACCATTAGCTTGCCAATAACCTGTAAGACCTGGAGTAACGCTCAAAAACTTATCTTTATTATCTCCATATTTTTCTAACTCTTCCTCAATTACTGGTCTTGGGCCTATAATTGACAAATCGCCTTTAATAATATTAACAATTTGTGGTAATTCATCTAAACTTGTTTTTCTTAGAAATTTTCCAACTTTAGTAATACGTGGATCATCTTGTAATTTGAAGTTTTCTTTCCATTCCTTCATTTGTTCTGGTGTAAAATCATTTATCATATCTTGTGCATTTTCATACATTGTTCTAAATTTGTACATTTTGAATTTTTTGCCATCTTTTCCATAACGTGTATGTGCAAAAAATACTGGTCCTTTTGAATCTAATTTTATTATTAATGCAAGTATTAAAAATATTGGTGATAACACTATAAGTCCTATTGTACTTATTATTACATCAATTGCTCTTTTTATACCTATATAATTTATTTTTTTTGCTTTTTTTGCGATTTTAGGTACTATAACAATGTCTCTACTTAATATTGCCTCTTGTGAATCAACATTAATATTCATTTATACTTTCCCCCTTAAAGTTTATATAAATATCACTATTAATTATATATGCTACAACAATTATTGTCAACCATTTTTCGACATATTTTTTCACAAGTCTTAAAATATTATTAATGTCCGCTTTTGTTCTTTTATTGATAACCTGTCTTTTTAACAATTTGTTGACTTATATTTTTAACTGTTTCAGAAGGAGTATAATTTGGCTCTCCAAATGCTTCTTGATGTAACTCTGTTACATTTTTTTCCAATGTTAAAGGTACTCCATACCATCTATCTAATGTTATTCCTTTTGTTGTATATGGCCATCCTATACTATCTGTTATTTTATAACTCATTAAACTTGGTGTTAATGCTAAAATATCTCCTGATGATATATTTGTGTAAACTTTTGGTAATATGTTATCTGCAAATTTATTTATTTCACTTAAACTTTTCGTTTTTAATTTTGTTAGCATTGCTGTTAATACATCTCTCATACGTTCAGTTCTTTTATAATCTCCACCTGCTGTGTAACGAATTCTTGAATATGCTACTGCTTGTACTCCATTTAATGTTTGTTTTCCTGTTTTTGTAACATTTGGTGTTGATTTTCCTGTTACTTTTGATGTTTCTACAATATAATCATTTAAATATTTCATTTCTTGTTGTGATTCTATATTTATTTCTATTCCACCTAATTCATCTACTGCATCTGCTACAACATCAAAATTTACTGTTGCAAATTCTGATATATTCAAATCTAAATTAGTATTTAATGTATTTATTGCTAATTGTGCTGAACCATAAGAATATGCATGTGTTATTTTATCTAATCCATGTCCTTGAATTTGTACATAAGTATCACGATATACTGATATCAATTTTACTTCTTTAGTATTATTATTTATACTTGCTATAATTATACAATCACTTCTATTACCTTTTTCTAAATCATGATTTCTGCTGTCAACTCCAAATAAAGCTATATTTCTATATCCTGTTAGATTTTCAGAAACTTCTTTTGATATTCCTAAATCTTCTTCATTTATTTCTACTTTTTGTAGTTTGCCTAACTTATTTTGAATATACCCATATCCTGCACTTATTATTCCTATTAATAAAACCAATAAAATTATTACTATATTTCTAAATATATGTCTCTTTTTCTTTTTTGGTTTTTCCATATTTCTTTCCCTTTTTCCTCCATTATAAAATTCTTCTGTATTATTATTAACTTCAGTTTTTCTAAACGCCTTTGGAACTTCATTATCATCCATAGAATGTTTTCCTGCCATTTTATTTTTCCTCCTCTTTTTTCATCTTTTTATATTCTCTACTATTTCTTGCCCAATATACTATTTTGGAAAATATCATTATTAATATAGTTCCAAAGATAACGCCACATGTATCTACACCTACATCAAAAAACCTTGCACTTCTACCTGTTGAAAACATTTGATGTAATTCATCACTTATTGCATACAGCATTCCTGCTGTTATTGGTAATATATATTTTAGTATTTTTCCTAGTTTAAATGTTAAGAAAAATCCCATTAAATTAAAGCCTAATAATGTATATATGCTAAAATGCGCCATTTTTCGTACAAAAGGCTGTAATTTTTCTACAATTTGCTCTTTTCTTTTATTACTTAATTTCTGATATTCTGAAAAATTACTTAATACTTTTCTTATAAATCTACTACTTGTATCTCCTGATATTTCACCATTTTGATTTGAAAAATAGAAAATTATTGTGCATGTAACTATTATAAGGAAAAGAAATAGTACCCTAAATACTTTGCTTCCTTCCAATTTTATACTCATTCCTTCCTTAAAGTTTTAATTTTTTAAATTCAAAAATAATTAAAACTCTAAATAAATAATTATTTTGCTTTTACGAAGCCCATCTTATCATTCTTATATCATTATACTTTTTTAGAACTTCTTTATACTTTTCATATTCTTCTTCCCATAATTCATTTGGGACTTTATCAAATGCTAAAAATATTTTTTCAGCTTCTGCTAAATATATTACCTGCTCTTGTGGAGACATATTTTGATATTGTTTTGCAAAATGATATAATTTATCTAGCATTTGGTTTGCTTCTATAAATCCCCAAAAATCCTTTATTTGCATTCCCGCCAACTTTATTTGCATTGCTGCAAATGCCACTAATGCAAATACCAAAAATACTAATATATATATTATTGTTAATATTCCCATTTTTTGCCACCTTTGGTTTCTCTAATTGTTTTTATCTTCTAATTTTTTTTCGTTTTCTACTATTGTCATTATTATTTGGACAGTTTTTTCTAAATCATCATTTTTAATTACATAATCATATAATTTTATTTTTGATTCCTCATAATCTAATCTGTCTAATCTTAATTGCATCTCTGCTTCTGATAAATGGTCCCCTCTATTAATTAGCCTCTTTTTTAATTCCTCTTTTTCCACTTTTAAGAATATTGTTACTAATTTTGTATCATTTCCCAATTTTTTTATCAAATTTTCTGTTCCATTTACTTCAATATCTTTTACTATTATTTTTCCACTTTTTATTTTTTCATTCATTAATTTTTTAGATGTTCCATAATAGTTTTCATGATGTAAATCATATTCATAAAATTCTTCATTTTTTATTTTTTCTTTAAATTCTTCTTTTGTTATAAAATGGTATTGCACCCCTTCTTTTTCACCAGGTCTTGGTTCTCTTGATGTAAATGATGGAAGTGATATTACATTTTCCATTCTTTTTATTAATTCTTGTTTTATCGTATCTTTTCCTGCACCTGAAACTCCTGACAATATTACTAACATTTTTCATTCCCCTTTTTCATTTTCTCCTGGTTCTACTTGTTCTTCAACACTTGTTGTATTTTCTAATATTTCTCCATTAAAATCATCTTGTGGTTCTTCAGTTTTTTCTACTATTTTTACTTCTCCTTCTGCTATTTCATCTGCTGCTAATGTTACCATTGACTCTTCTTTTTTAGAAGTTAATGGTTTTGCTCCTGTTGATAATTGTCTTGCTCTTTTTGAAGTTGCTATAACTAACGCATAGCGATTTTCTGCCTTTTCTAATAATTCATTAACTGTTGGTTTTACCATCATTTTACATTACCTACCTTTTTTAATATTTTTAATTTTATTTTTTACTCTTTTTCCTCTGGAAATTCTGTAATAACTGGTGCAGGGCCAATATCTTTGTCTACCCTTCCTGCTACAGTTTCTGGCTGAACTGCAGAAAGTATTATATGGCCTGAATCCATTATTAATACTGCTCTAGTTCTTCTTCCATACGTTGCATCTACAACTACTTTATTATCTTTTGCTTCTTGCACTAGTCTTTTTATTGGAGCTGATTCTGGACTAACAATTGCTATTATTCTTGATGCAGATACTATATTTCCAAACCCTATATTTACTAATTGCATTTTACCTCATTCCTTTCTTTAGGTATAACCTAATTTTGAAAAGAATTAAAATTGTAATTAACCTTATTTTTAATTCTCCTATTCTATATTTTGTATTTGTTCTCTTATATTTTCTAGTTCTGTCTTTACAACTACAACATCATTTATAATATCTAATTGATTTGCCTTTGATGCTATAGTGTTAATTTCTCTATTCATTTCCTGTACTAAAAAATCTAGTTTTTTTCCTATTGCTATATCTTCTTTAAGCATTTGTTCGAATTGATTTGCATGACTTTTTAATCTTGTTACCTCTTCTTCTATTGAACATTTATCTGCATAAATAACAACTTCTTGTGCTAATCTAGTTTCATCAACCTCTCCTGATTTAAGCAATTCTTTTACTCTCTTTTCTAATTTTACTATATAATCTTGAATAAGTCCAGTAGAAATAGAAGATATTTTTATTATTTCTTCTTTTATGCCATTTATTCTTTGTTGTAAATCTTCTGCAATTCTTGCTCCTTCAAAGCTTCTCATTTCTATTAATTTATTTACTGCTTCATCTGTTAATTCTATTATTTCTTGCTCAATTTTTTCATCTTCTTGATTTGCTTGAACACTAAATACATCTGGTAACTTTGCTATTTCTAGTACATTTATTTCTGTAGATATTTCTGTTTCTATAGCTAGTTCTTTTAATTGTTCTATATATGCTTTTGCTAGGTCTTTATTTAATATTATTTTTTTACCATCTTGACTTTTATCTTGAAACGTTATATATACTTCTATCTTTCCCCTTTTTACTTTTGATGATATTTCCTTTTTTATTGTTTCTTCCAGATAACTTAACTGCCTTGGCATTTTTACACTTATATCTAAATAACGGTGATTTACACTTTTTATTTCCATTTGGTATTCTCTTTGCTCATTAATTAAACTACTTTTTCCAAAACCTGTCATACTTTTTATCATTTTATCACATTCCTTTTTATTAGCCTTTTCTAATTACTTTTTATAGTTTTTTCTGTTTTCTTCGTTTTTTTATTTGTAGATTTTTTGTTTGTCGAATTTTTACTTACACTTTTTTTGGTTGTTAAATTTTTACTTGTGGATTTTTTACTTGTCTGATTTTTACTCGCAGGCTTTTTATTTATTGAATTTTTACTTACAGATTTCTTGTTTGGCTTGCGTTTTATTTCCTCAATTTCTTTTTTTGGTTCTCTTTTGGTTGCCTCTTTTTTTATAGGTTCTTCTTTTTTTACAATTTCTTTTACATCACTTATTCCTTCTAGTATCTCCATTTTGCTTCTAGTATAGATTATTATTGACTTTAAGACAAAATAAATTGCACATATATATGATGATGCTGTTAAATAGATTTGAAAATCAAATTGATATTTCTTTATTACATGTAATATTGATAATGAATACATTGATACTACCATTAATTCCATTGAAATTATTGTTTTTTCACCACTATCTTGTTTATATGCTTTTTCTAAAAATATTAATCCTACAAATAAATATATCCCTGAAAATAATTGTATAGCTTCCTCTAGTTTATCTAATGTTAAACCTGTATAAGCTATATTTATTATAAAAAAATATAACATTACAATTATTGCAAAAAAAATATTTATAAATATCTTTTTCAATGTTTTTTCTGGTATTTTATTTTTCTTTTTTTCTTTTAAAATAGTTATATAATCTTTGCTTTCTTTTTCACTATTTTCCATAGTTAAATTCTTTCCTTTCTTATGTAGCTCCAAAACTGACATTAATGAATAACATAATACTTTATTTGAAACACTTTTTATTTCATAGCCTTACTCTTCCAGAATTTTATATTTTTTATTCTGTAAATTCATACATAATATTGCTTAATACATTTAACGCTACTGTTTCTGTTCTTAAAATCCTTTTTCCTAATGTTACTATACTTGCCCCTGCTTTTTCTAGTTGTTCTATTTCTGAATAGTCAATTCCTCCTTCTGGACCTATAACTATTGCTATTTTTAAAACCTCATCAGCTTTTAAAATTTCTTTTAGCTGCTTTAATTCTGTTTTCAATTTTTTTTCTTTTTCTTCTTCATATGCAACTATTACTTTATTGAAATCTTGGATATTTCTACATATTGACTCTATTGTCGTAATTTCTTTTATTTGTGGTATTATGCTTCTTCCACATTGTTTTGCTGCTACTTCAGATATTTTTTGCCATCTTGCAACTTTTTTTTCCTCATCTTTTCCTTTTAACTTTACAACACATCTTTTCATTTCTACTGGATAAATTTGATGTACTCCTAATTCTGTTGATTTTTGAATTACTAATTCCATTTTATCACTTTTAGGTAACCCTTGAAATATTGTTACTTCTATATTTCCTTCTACATCTCTTTCTTCATATTCTTTTATCTTACATTTTATACTTTCTTCTTTTATTTCCAATATTTCACTTATTGTATCTTTTCCTTTTTCTTCTTTATTTTCTGGCATTATACATATTTCTATTTCGTCTTTTTCTTTTTTTCTTAATACATTTTTTATGTGATTTACGTCTTTTCCTTCTATTGTTATTATTCCTTTATTTACTTGTGTTTCTTCTACAAAAAATTTTGGCATTTTCTTTAATATTAGATTATTTTCTAATATTTTTCCCTCCTTTTTTATGTTGTCGACATTATATCATTTCTGTCCTCTTTTTTCAAGTATATTAAATATATTATTTTTTCTATAAAAGTTGATTTTTTTGAGAAAAAGTATAGACATTTTTTGCTTTTTGTGTTACTATATGGACATGCTTATTTGCCGATGTGCTGGAATTGGTAGACGGGGCAGACTCAAAATCTGTTGTCAGCAATGGCGTGTGGGTTCGAGTCCCACCATCGGCACCAATAATATATTTGTTCGAACTATGAAACAAATGTAATACACAAATCAATCAGAAAATGGTTGATTTTTTTGTTGCCTAAAAGAACAAAAGCGGACATTAATAACATTGGCACTTATTAGAACATTTTAAAGCATAAAACATATTAACGAAAATGGTGTTGAATTTTGGTATGCTAGAGAATTTATGCCTATTTTACAATATTCTAAGTGGGAAAATTTAAAAAAAGTAATTAACAAAAAAATACAAATGATTGCTTGTGAAAACAGCGGTATTTCAATCATAACCACGTGTAAAACACGTGGTTTGTTCTTAGCCTAGAAGGCTTTTCTT
>ERZ824473.1594-NODE-1594-length-30983-cov-4.623965_pt1 | contig 30983 bp, 20 predicted proteins | sample MGYA00519874_ERZ824473 | MGnify/ENA primary metagenome ERZ824473 (study PRJEB31778, sample SAMEA3449151) | human gut metagenome | biome: human gut; feature: human-associated habitat; material: faeces | place: United Kingdom | collected 2010/2012 ... | reverse complement strand
CGACAAGATATGCCTTTCGCCCAACTATTTCGGCGACCTGGTCAAAAAGGAGACCGGGAAATCGGCGCAGGAGTATATCCAACTGAAGATGATCGACGCGGCGAAAGAGAGCCTGCTCGACCCGGACAAGACGATCGGGCAGGTGGCCGGCGAACTGGGATTCCAGTATCCGCAGCATTTCGTCCGCTTCTTCAGACGGCATGCCGGCTGCACGCCGAATCAGTATCGGACGCGGGGATAAGGGGCGGCATGCCCGACCGGCGGCTACCTGCCGATCCGGTAGGCCGAAGGCGTCATGCCCGTATGGCTCTTGAAGTATTTGCCGAAGAACGACTGGTTGGAAAAATTCAGGTAATAGGCGATCTCCTGAATGCTCATCGTGGAGTATTTCAGCAGGTTCTTGGCTTCGAGCACGACGTAGTCGTCGATCCACTCGACGGCCGTCCGGCCGCTGGTCTTGCGGATGAGCGTCGTCAGGTATTTGGGCGTCAGGTTCAGCTGTCCGGCATAGAAGCCCACCGATCGCTCCTGCGTGTAGTGTTTGCCCAGAATATTCATGAACTGGCTGAAATACTCGTCGTTGCGGCTGCGCGCCGAGATCTGCCGCTCTCCGCTCGTTTCGATGTGACGTCCGATGACGCGGCACACCTTGTAGGCCAGCGTCCGGATGATCGAACGTATGACCTCGGCGGAATAGACGTCCGCCGGCATCTCCGTACCCTCGGCGCCGAGTTCCTCGAACGACCGGGTGATTCCCGTCCACTCCTTTTCGTCGAGTTTGAGACAGGGCTGCTTCTCCACGTGCAGGAACAGCTGCGAGAGCAGCCTGATGTCTATGTTGATGCGCCTGATGAACTCCTCTTCGCAGATCACGGCGTGCAGCGCGATCTCCTCGGTCGATTCGGCTTGGATGATCGACCCCGGCAGGTGTACGAAGATCGAATTCTCCGTGAGCGTATGCCGCGTCAGGTTCGAGGTGAAGGTTCCCGAACCTTTGGAACAGAACAGGATGACGAAGGCGTCGATGCGCGTCGGATAGCGGAACAGGTCGATGTCGATTTCGTCCTGCACGTTGACGCGCGACGCGATCAGACAGCCGTCGTAGCAGATGTCTCCGGGACGGCGGCCGCAGACGTCGATCAGCGTGGCGAGCGAAAAGCTCTGGATATCCTTTTCGTTCATTTTGTCGTGGATTTTTCGTACAAATATAACAATTTGCCGGTTGATATTCGCCGAAAGGTTCAAAATCGAACGAATCGACGAGTTTAGCCGACACGGCGGCCTTTTCTGCCGCTCCGCAAAAGGGGAACTTTGCATCGAAAAACTGTAAACCAATGAAACGAACGATTTTCTGGGCCTTGCTGCTCATTGCGGCGGGCTGTTCTTCTCCGAAAAACACCCGGACGGCCGATCCGCTGCGGGTGACGACGATCGTCGCCGCGCCGTCGGCCGGCTTCGGCGCGGCCGTGTACGTAGGTTCGGTCGAGGAGGAGGCTTCGGCATCCCTGAGTTTTCCCGTCGCCGGGACCGTCGCCCGCACGCTGGCCGACGAAGGACAGCGCGTGCGGAAAGGGCAGCTGCTGGCCGAACTCGATTCTACTTCGGCCCGGCAGACCTTCGACGCCGCGCGGGCGTCGCTGGAGCAGGCCGAAGACGCCTGCGGGCGTCTCCGCCAGCTGTACGAGGCCCAAAGCCTGCCCGAAATCAAATGGGTCGAAGCGCAGACCCGGCTCCGTCAGGCCGAGTCGCTTTTCGAAATCGCCAAGAAGAACCTGAGCGACTGCGCGCTGTACGCTCCGTTCGACGGTGTGGTCGGCGAGCGGCGGGCTTCGGCCGGCGAGACAGTGCTGCCGGGCGTTCCGGTGATGAACCTGCTGCAAATCGGAACCGTCAAGGTGCGCTTCTCCGTTCCCGAACAAGAGATCGCCGCGATCGGCGCCGACAGCCGCATGCGGATAACTGTTCCGGCGCTCGGCGACCGCACGTTTCAGGCCGGGAAAATCGAAAAGGGTGCTGTGGCGAATCCTGCGGCGCACACCTACGACGTGCGGGCCGCACTGGCCAACGCCGGGGGCGAATTGCTGCCGGGCATGGTCTGCCGCGTGGAGGTTTCGCCTGCGGGTGCCGCAGAGCAGATCGCGCTTCCGGTGCGCGCCGTACAGCAGGCGGGCGACGGAAGCCGTTTCGTATGGACCGTGCGCGGCGACTCGGCCGTGCGTACGGCCGTGACGACGGGCCGTCTGGTGAACAACGCCGTCGTGCTGGAGGACGGCGTCCGGAGCGGCGACCGGATCGTGGTGGACGGCATGCAGAAGATCGGCGAAGGCAGTAAAGTCGTGTGGTGATGGGACGCTCTGCCAATATCATATCGTGGTCGATGCGCAACTTCCGCATCACCTTCCTGCTCGTGGGCTGCTTGTTCGTTTTCGGCATCTACGGACTGGTTCACATTCCCAAGCAGGAGTTTCCCGAATATACGATCCGTCAGGGCGTCGTGGTGGGCGTCTATCCGGGCGCCACGAGCGAAGAGGTCGAAGAACAGCTGGCCAAGCCGCTCGAACAGTTCCTGATGACCTACAAGGAGGTGAAGCGTTCGAAGACCACCTCCACCTCGCAGAACGGCATGTGTTACGTGATGGTCGAGCTGAACGACGACGTGAACGACAAGGACGAAGTGTGGTCGAAGATCAAGCACGGCCTTGCGGCGTTCAAGATGCAGCTTCCCGCGGGCGTCGCGGCGCTCGTGACGAACGACGACTTTGGCGACACCTCGGCCCTGCTGATCACCCTCGAATCGGACACGCGGTCGTACCGCGAGCTGAAAGGGTACATGGACGACCTGAGCGACCGTCTGCGCCGTATCGAGTCGGTCTCGAACCTGCGGCCTTACGGCGTTCAGCAGGAGCAGATCTCGGTATATGCCGATCACGACCGGCTGGCGGCCTACGGCATCGGCGAGAAGGTGCTCTCCGCGGCGCTGGCTTCGCAGGGGCTGACCCCGGCGGGCGGCTCGGTGAGCAACGGCGAGACCGAAACGCCGATCCATATCGCGCCGTCGCTGGCCGGGGAGCGCGAGGTCGCGGAGCAGATCGTCTGGAGCGACCCCGAAGGCCACGTCCTGCGTGTGAAGGACGTGGCGCGCGTCGTGCGCGAATACGACGATCCGGACAGCTATATCCGCAACAACGGCCACCGCTGCGTGCTCCTCTCTATGGAGATGCGCGGGGGATACAATATCGTGGAGTACGGCCGCGAAGTGGACGAGGTGCTGCACGCTTTCATGGAGGAGGAGCTTCCGTCCGACGTCGCGGTGCAGCGCATCGCCGATCAGGCCAAGGTCGTCGGCGACTCCGTGCATTCGTTCCTGCGCGACCTGTTCGTGGCCATGGCCATCATCATTCTGGTCATGATGCTGCTCTTCCCGCTGCGGTCGGCCGTCGTGGCGGCCGTCACGATTCCGCTCTCCACCTTCATCTCGGTGGGCGTCATGTATTTGTGCGGTATTCCGCTCAATACGGTGACCCTTGCGGCGCTGGTCGTCGTGCTGGGCATGATCGTCGATAATTCGATCGTGGTGATCGACGGCTACCTCGACTACCTCGGGCGCGGCCACTCGCGCTGGTTCGCGGCGGTCGAGAGCGCCCGGGAGTTCTTCCCGTCGCTGCTGCTGGCCACGGTCTGCATCTGCATGATCTTCTATCCGATCCTCTTCACCATGACGGGCATGATGGGCGACTTCCTGACCTATTTCCCGTGGACGATCACCATCAACCTGATGGTTTCGCTGCTGCTAGCCGTGCTGGTGATTCCGTTCCTCGAAATCGTGATCATTCCGGCGGTTCAGCCCCGCAAGGAGGGGCGTAAGAGCGTTACCGACCGTGTCCACGACGTTTACCGGCGGGTGCTGGCGTGGACCTTCCGCCACGGGTGGCTGACGATTTCGCTGGGCCTTGCCTCGGTGGCCGTTTCGCTGGTGCTGGCCACGCAGCTGAAACTCCGCATGGTGCCCTTCGCCGACCGTGACCAGTTCGCCGTGGAGATCTACCTGCGGCCCGACACCCCGCTGGAACGGACCGGAGCCGTCGCCGATTCGGTTTACCGGATGCTGCGGGCCGACGGGCGGGTGAAGTCCGTCACTTCGTTCGTGGGCTGTTCGTCGCCGCGTTTCCAGATGAGCTACGCTCCGCAGATCGCGGGTAAGAACTATGCCCAGTTCATCGTCAATACCACCTCGATCGACGATACCGAGGATATCCTCGACCGATATGCCGACGCATGGGCCGACCGTTTCCCCGAAGCCTACGTCAAATTCAAACAGCTCGACTACCAGAACGTGCCGTCGCTCGAATTCCGCTTCTACGGCAGCGACATCGACTCGCTGCGCGCCGCGGGCGACCGGCTGATGGACCGCATGCGGCGGATGCCTGAACTGATGTGGGTGCACTCCGATTATGAGGATCCCCGTGCGGTCGTCGATGTGCGGCTCGACCCCGTCACTGCGCCGCAGCTGGGCGTCACCCGGACGCTGGCGGCCGTCAATCTGGCCCTCGCCGCCGGAGACGTGCCCATAGGGGCCGTCTGGGAGGGCGATTACAAACTGCCCGTCGTACTCAAAAACGATGTGCGCCGGGGCGAACGCTCGCTTTCCGACGTCGGGGACACCTATGTCTCTTCGCCCGTGCCCGGCGTCAGTGTACCCCTGCGGCAGATCGCCGACGTCGGGCCGGCGTGGAGCGAGAGCAAAATCGTGCACCGCAACGGCATGCGCTGCCTGACGGTCACCGCCGACCTCAAACGCGGCGCCAACGCCATGCGTGTCAATTCGCGCATAAGCGAGCTGATCGACAAGGAGCTGACGCTTCCGGCCGGCATTGCGACCGAGCTGGGCGGAGCCTACGAATTCGACTGGGAGACGATTCCTCCGATCGCGTCGGGACTGACCATTTCGCTGGTCATCATCTTCTTCTTCATTCTGGTCAATTTCCGCAAGTTCGGCATTACGCTGGTGGTCATGGCCTCGATGTCGCTCTGTCTGTTCGGGGCGGTGGTGGGGCTGCGGATCGCCGACTTCACCATCGGACTGACCTCGGTGCTGGGCTTCATCACCCTGCTGGGCATGATCGTCCGCAACGTGATTCTGATGTACCAGCATGCCGAGGACAAACGCAAGGTATGCCACTGGTCGGGGCGTCTGGCGGCCTACGACGCCGGCAAGCGGCGCATGGTGCCGATCTTCCTCACCACCGCCACCACCGCCGTGGGCGTCGTGCCGATGATGCTGGGCGGAAGCACCTTCTGGGCGCCCGTGGGCATTACGATCTTTGCCGGAGGCATCGGTTCGCTGATCCTCGTCGTTACGATACTTCCGGTGCTCTATTCCAAAATCTACAAGTGATGAAAAAAGCCGTAGTATTTCTGTTCTTGTGCGTTGCGGCGGCTCCTGCCGCGGCCCAGACGCTTTCGCTCGAAGAGTGCCGCGCCGCCGCCGTCGAACACAACCGCACGCTCCGCAACAGCAGGCTGGACCTCGACGCCGCGTCGCAGACGCACCGCGAAGCGTTCACCAATTACTTTCCGCAGATTTCCGCGTCGGGCGGCCTCTTTCAGGCGCAGCACGGACTGGTGCAGGCCGATTTCGCCGTTCCGCAGATGGGGACGCTGCCTGTTTCGATGGTCAAGCGCGGCATCGTCGGCTCCGTCACGGCCGTTCAGCCCCTGTTCGCCGGACTGAAGATCGTCACCGGCAACAAGCTCGCCCGGCTGGGCGAGGAGGTCGGACGGTTGCAGCTGCAGCAGACCGAAGCCGAGGTGCGCGAGCGGACCGATGCCTGTTTCTGGCAGGTCGTGTCGCTCCGCGACAATCTTTCGACCCTCGATGCCGTGGAGCGGCAGCTGGCCGAGATACGCCGTCAGGTCGAACTCTCGGTGAAGGCCGGGCTGGTGACCAACAACGACCTGCTGCGCGTGGAGCTGCGGCAGCAGGAGATCGCGTCGAACCGCCTGAAAGTCGAAAACGGACTGAAGGTGTCGAAAATGCTGCTGGCCCAGCATATCGGCGTCGATTGGCGCGGATTCGACGTGGCGAATGCCGCGTTCGGCGAACCGGAGGCTCCCGCCGCCTACTATGTTCCGGTCGAGGAGGCGCTCGACCGCAGGGCCGAATACCTGCTTGCGGAGAAGAACGTCGAAGCCCGGAAGTATGAGAAACGCATGGAGCGCGGCAAACGCCTGCCGACGGTAGGCATAGGCGCGGGGTATCTCTACTACAATGTGACGGACAAGAGCGTGGACGACGGAATGGTCTTCGCGCAGGTTTCGGTGCCTGTTTCGGAGTGGTGGGGCGGGGCCCATGCGCTGAAAAAGGCCCGCATCAGGGAGCAGCAGGCCGAAAACGACCGACTGCAGGCGCGGGAGATGCTAGCCGTGGAGATCGAGCGGACGTGGAGCGAAGTGCAGGAGTCCTATGCGCAGATCCTGCTCATGCGGCGTTCGGTGGAGTCCTCGGCCGAGAATCTGCGTCAGAACCGGAATTTTTACAAGGCGGGAACCGCGCCGCTCACCGACCTGCTCGACGCCGAGACGCTTTACACGCAGAGCCGCAACGCCCTCACTTCGGCCTGCGCCTCCTACCGTACGGCGCTTGCCAAGTATATGCGCGTGACGGGACGGTAATCTGCATTCCGGCGGCCGGTTTCCGGCTTCCGTGACGCCCGGTATACGGGGTTGTGCGGCCTTGCGCCGCACGACCCTTTTTTTCGTGGCGTACGGAGTGCAATCCGGATGCGGAAAGGCGGCGACGACCGGCGCGGGGAGCTTTCCGGCTGTTGCGGTTCCATGAATAAATCGCTAAAAACCCGTACGGCGGACGAATTAGGAAGAGTTGGGTAAATGCTTTGCCCTGAGCGTTTTATCGGTCGTGTCTCGCGGGCGGTTTTTGCGGCGGCGGTTTCTCCGCGGCCGGGAGAGGGCTTGCTTTTAAATATAATTTTCTATTTTTGCGATCGTGGAAATATATCCCGACCGCTGTCTCGCATCCGGAAAATCCGAATAAAATCGATGAATATTTCAGGGGATAAGAATCTTTCCGCGAAAATCAAAAACAGGCGATGAGCGATTTAGACAAACAATTGATGAATGCAGACTCTTTCGACGAGCTGTATCTGGCGTATTATCCGGCCATGCTGTCGTATGCCCGGATGTTTCTCCGGGATCAGTGGGCCGAAGACGTGGTGCAGGACGTGTTTTTCAATATCTGGAAAAACCGCCACCGGATTTCCACGGACGATCCGTTGTACAAGTACCTGCTGAAGGCTGTCTACAACCGGGCGATCAACTACATCTGGAAGCACAAGCGCGACACGGAGTACCGCTCGTGGTACGGTTCGCAGATCGACCGGATGGTGTTCGATTATTACGATCCGGACAAGAATCCGATCCTTGCCAAAATCTATGACAACGACATGCGGCAGCAGCTGCGGCAGGCGGTGGACGAGCTGCCCGACAAGCGCCGGGAGATTTTCCGCATGCGCTTTTTCGAGAACATGTCGAACAAGGAGATCGGCGAGCGGCTGGGGCTGACGGTCAGCACGGTCGAGAATCATATGTATCTGGCGCTGAAGAATCTGCGCGACAAACTGCTCTGACTTCCGGTCGGGCGTAAGCCGGATCGGGTCTTTTTCTGTAAAATTTTTTCGCATTCGGATTAGGGGGTGGGTTGCCCAGCTTTGTATTATTGGTAGAGAGCAAGATGCTGACTGCCGTTATACGGAGCGACCAAGGCCGGAGTGCATGTATAACCGAAGTCTAATCTTAAACCAATATTATTTTGAAAAACGAACTTATTTATAAGTATTTGGAGGGAAACGCGACTCCGGCCGAAGAACAGGACGTTCTGAGCTGGATTTCCGAGTCCGAAGCCAACAAAGCCGAGTTTTGCGAAATCCGGGCTTTGTGGAGCGTGCGCGACCGGAATTCCATCGAGAACGATCCGCAGCGGATCCTCAAATCGCTCAAGGCGCTGCACGCCCGCATCGACGCGGATGCGTCGCCGCACCGCTCCAAGCGTGCGCGTATCGTACGCTGGGCGGGCTGGAGCGCCGCCGCCATGCTGGGCGTTGCGCTCGTCGTGGGCGGCTACCTCGTCGGCCATGACATGCACAAGGCGGCCATGGAATCGTACTATACGTTCACCAATACCGGCCGCAAACCCGAATCCCTCCGGCTGCTGGACGGAACGCAGGTCTGGCTGGCGCAGGGATCGACCCTGAGCTACGGCAAGACGTTCAGTCCGCACGACCGCACGGTGAAACTCGACGGAGAGGCCTTTTTCGACGTGGCTTCCGACAGGGACCATCCGTTTTTCGTGAAGACCAATACGGTGGTGGTCAAGGTCGTCGGCACTTCGTTCAACGTCAAGATGTATAAGGATACGGACGATACGGAGGTCGTGCTCGAACGCGGCGTGGTCAAACTCCAGTTCGGCGACAACGACAACATGATTACCATGCAGCCGGGACAGAAGATCTACTATTCGTCCGCTTCGCACGACATCTCCATCTCCGAGGTCAACGTGGAGTATCTGATGCTGCTCAAGTACGGCATGATCTCGATGTCCGATGTCCGTGTGGCCGAGATCATCCGCAAGGTGGAGGAGATCTACAGCGTCGATATAGAGACCGTCGCGCCTCTCGACGACGACCGGCTGTATAACTTCAACTTCCTGAAGTCCAATACGCTCGATGACGTGCTGGACATCATCGAGAAGATGTCGGGCGTGAAATGCCGTCCTGCTCCGGCGGCCGTCACGGAATAGAAACAAGAAACGACTTAAACCGAATAGCTGAATAGAAACCTAAATTTTCAACTGCCTATGAACTAAACCCTGATTCCATTCATCCGAATCATGTTGGCACATCCGGGCCCGGTGCTGCTGCTTTCCTCGATCAGTTTAAAACTTTACAGTCCTAATCATGAAGAAAAATTTATCTGTTTTTCGGACGGGATGCTGTATGTTGATGCTGTTGCTGTGCAACGTCTTTACGTTGTCGGCGGCTGAAGAGCTGTATGCACAACACTACAATGTCACCCTGTCCCTGCGAAATGCAACCGTCAAGGAAGCGGTCGATGCGGTGACCCGGCAAACCGGAATTGCATTTTCGTACGAATCGTCGGTCGGCGTCATGCCGCTCGGCAATGTGGAAATCCGTGTGGACGGCGGTGCTGTCGATGCCGTTCTCGGTCCGCTGTTCGCCGACAAAGGCATCGCGTGGCAGGTCGTCGATGGCGTCGTGATCCTGACCCGGCAAAACTCCCCCCCCCAATCGGATTCCGGTCGTAGGCTGACCGTCAGGGGCCGGATAACCGCCGGCGCCGGCGAGTCGATCGTCGGTGCGACGGTCATGGTCAAAGGCACCCAGACGGGCGTTTCGTCCGACGTGGAGGGTAATTACGAAATCGTCGTTCCCGGTCCGGGTTCGGTGCTGGTATTCAATTATCTGGGCTATCAGCCTCAGGAGATCGCGGTCGGCAACCGGACGCAGATCGACGTGCGGCTCGCCGAGGACAACAACGTGCTGGACGACGTGGTGGTCATCGGTTACGGCACCCAGTCGCGCCGCACGCTGACCAGCGCCGTCTCGAAGGTGAGCGGCGCCGATCTGGAAGGCGTTCCGGTCAATTCGATCGGCGATGCGCTGAAGGGCAAGGTTCCGGGCGTACGCGTCTCGACGGCCAACAACCAGCCGGGCAGCGATCCGGTGTTCCTGATCCGCGGCGGTTCGTCGATCAACCAGTCCAATGCGCCGATCATCATCGTGGACGGCGTTCGCCGCGAGATGACCGGACTCAATACGAACGACATCGAGTCGATCGAGATCCTGAAGGACGCCGCTTCGGCGGGTATTTACGGAGCCAGCGCGTCGAACGGCGTGATTCTGGTGACCACCAAGAAGGGCAACCGCGCCAAGGGGCCCCAGATTACGTTCGAGGCGCAGGCCGCATGGACCTCGCCCGCGACGAAATTCGACCTGATGGACGCCCGCGACTATGTCGTCACCATGCGCCGCGCGCTGAACGACTGCCCCGGATATACCTACGGACAGCAGGTGCTGACGGGCGCCAACTCGGCCGGTATCGGCAACGGCGATTCGTCGATCTGGACGACCCGCTACCTGCAGGAGGGTGAAAGCGTGCCCCGCGGCTGGAGTTCGGTGGTCGATCCGGTCGATCCGTCGAAGATCATCGTTTTTCAGGATAACGACCAGCAGAGCCAGTGGTTCGACGACTCTTACTGGATGCAGTACTACGTCGGCGTGAACGGCGGCAGCGACAAGGTGACCTACGCCGCTTCGGCCAGCTACATGAAAGACGGCGGCATCGGCATCAACACCGATTTCTCCCGCTTTACGTTCCACGGCAACACCTCCTTCAAGATCACCAAGAGCCTTACGGCCGGTACGACCTTCGACTACTCGGAGACCAGCGGCAACGAGATCCCTTCGAGCGGCATCGGCAACTACTGGACGATTCTGGGCCGCGGCATGTTCATGCCCGCCACCCACCGCGACTACCTCGAAGACGGCGAGCCCGGTCAGGGCACCAACAGTACGACCATCTCGGCGGCATGGTTCGACCGCTACTATACCAACAACTATGTGACCCGCCGCTCCACGGCCAACTTCAACCTCAAGTGGGACATTGTCGACGGCCTGTCGGCTTTCGCCCAGATCGCCAACCACAACTCCTACAAGAACAGCTACCAGTATCTGGCCGGCAACGCCATCAGCCAGACCCGCCAGACCTACGAAGGGTGGTCGCAGACCAACCGCCTGAGTTTTCAGGCGCACGTCGATTACAACAAATCCTTCGGCGACCACAATCTCAGCGCCATGGCCGGATACGACTTCCTCAAGCGCAAGATCAACGGCATGTCGATGACCGTGCAGGGCGCCGAGTCCGACAAGACCCCGACGCTGGGGGCGGGCACCACGCCTACCGCATGGACCGACACCCAGACGCCGTGGTGCCAGATCTCCTATTTCGGACGTCTGAACTACAACTACAAGGAGAAATACATGCTGGGCTTCACCATGCGCGCCGACGGTTCGTCGCTCTTCGCCAAGGATAACCGCTGGGGCTATTTCCCCGCCGTTTCGGCCGGCTGGGTCGTTTCCGAGGAGAAGTTCTGGAACGTCGAGAAGTTCAACCAGCTGAAACTCCGCCTGAGCTACGGTCTGACGGGTAACAACAACGTCGATTATTACGACACGCTCGGCGCTTACAGCGTGACGGGCATCTATGCCGGTTCGGGCGCTACGCTCGCTTCGACGCTGCCCAACCTCGGCCTGACGTGGGAGAAGACCAAGCAGTTCGACATCGGTCTCGACATGGCGTTCTTCAACAACCGCCTGCGCGTGGCCGCCGACTATTACAGCAAGAAGTCGGAAGACCTGCTCTTCGACGTCTCGCTGCCCGATACGTCGGGATACGGCTCGGCCATGCAGAACGTCGGTTCGATCCGCTTCTACGGTCTCGAATTCGAAATTTCGTCGGTGAACGTCAGCACCAAGAATTTCAGCTGGACGACCGACTTCACCTACTCGTTCAACGCCAACAAGGTGCTGTCGCTGCCCGACGAGTATTACTATAAGGATATCGACGGCAAAGACGCATGGCGCATCGGCGGCTATACGATGTCCGAGTCGGGCTACCGCTTCGGCGGCACGGCCGTCGGCGAGCCGCTGGGACGCATCTACGGCTACAAGACCTCCCATATCATCGAATCCGAGGCGCAGGCCGACGCCGCGCTTTACGACTCCAACTCGCACGGCTACCGCCGTTCGGACGGCCTGTCGATCGCCGGACGCAAGGACGTGGGCGACTACGAGTGGAAAAACCGCGCGGGGTCGGCGCTTACGGCCGACGGCCGCGAGCAGATCAACGGCGAGGACATGTTCCTGCTGGGCAATGTCGTGCCCCATTCGACGGGCGGTATGAACAATACCTTCAAATTCAAGAACCTGACCCTTTCGGTTTACCTCGACTATGCGCTGGGACATTCGATCTACAACTACCAGTATACGCGCTGCTTCCAGACCTCGATGGGCAACTGCAACTGGAATCTGGTCTACGATGCCCTGAATACATGGCAGAAGCCCGGCGACGACACCAAGTTCGCCCGCCTGACTCCCAACGACGCCGATGGCGGCAACCGCAACTACTCGCGCATTTCGAATATCAACGTGCAGAAGGCCGATTACCTCTGCCTGCGCGACGTGACGCTCTCCTACGATCTCCCGCTGCGCTGGATCCGCAAGGTCGGTCTGGGCCGTCTGACCGTTTCCGTGTCGGGCAACACGCTCTGCTACTGGACCGGCGTCAAGGGTATTTCGCCCGAATCCGCCTCGGTCGGCAGCTCGACGGGCATGTACAGCGTTACCAGTTCGAGCGCCACTTCGTTCAACAACTATCCTCCGACGCGCAAGGTGCTCTTCGGCCTCAAGGCGACTTTCTGAGAATGCGGATGATTCGGTGATCTAAAAACAAGAATGCTATGAAAATATATGGAATAATCCTTTCTGTTCTGGGGGCCGCCTCGGTTGCGCTGAGCACTTCCTGTCACGGGGAACTCGACGTCACGCAGTCCGACAAGCTCAACACCACCAACATGTGGACCAGCGAGAGCGACGCCCTCACCGCCACTACCGGCATCTACTACCGCCTGCGGCAGGCGTTCGCCCAAAGCAAGGCCAATCCTTTCTTCTGGGGCGAACTGCGCGTCGGCCCGGCCATGTGGGGCAAGGGCACCGGCCGCTCGCTGTGCGACAACGACATGCTGGACGTCATGCTCAACACCCTCAGCGCCTCCGACGCCTCGACCGACTGGAGCTATCTCTACACCACCATCGACCAGTGCAATCAGGTGCTCAAATACGCTCCCGGAATCGGCATGTCCGAGGACAATATGAACTACTGTCTGGGCAACGCCCGTTTCATCCGGGCGTACTGCTACTTCTGGATCGCCCGCGTGTGGGGCGACGCTCCGGTGATTACGACTCCGACCGAGGGAACCGGCGAGGCGATCTATCCCTCGCGCCATCCGGTCGCCGAGGTCTATGCCCGGATCGAAGACGACCTGAACGCTGCGGCGGGGTATATCAGGACCAATGCGAAGGGCTGCTACTATGCGACGGCCGACAACGTCAATCTGCTCCGTGCCGACTTCGCGCTCTGGATGTATGCGGCGGGCGGCGGCGACGGTTATCTGACCATGGCCGAGACGGCTTTGGGCGCGGTGCAGTCGGCCGGCCTGCTCGACAGGTTCGCCGATGTGTTCAGCATCTCGAACAAAAAGAACAAGGAGATCGCTTTCGCCCTGCATCTGGAGAACGGCGAGTATACGTCGGGCAGCTACTTCTCCTACTTCATCTGGGGCAGCACCCAGATCAAGGCCGAGTACCGCAACGCTCCCGACGGGGTGCCCGTCAGTTCGAACCAGTGGTTCCTCTACTCGGACGACTTCATCGGGTTCCTCAAGCGGAGCAAGGAGCTGGGCGACCAGCGGACCGATGTGACCTACATGGAGCGCACGGGCGTCAGCGATATGTACGAAGTCATCCAGTGGCCCAACAAGCTCATCGGCAATATCTCTACGGGCACGATGGTCTGGGAGCAGGATTTCATCCTCTACCGCTATGCGCAGTATTATACCATGCTGGCCGAACTGCGCTACCACCGGAAGGACTATTCGGGAGCGCTCACGGCCCTCAATACGCTGGCGCAGCGCGCCTACGGCAAAGCGAATTTCTATACCGACTCCTCGGCCGCGGCCGTCCGGCAGGCGCTCGTGGACGAGAACCTCAAGGAGTTCGCCGAAGAGGGCAACGTCTATTTCACGTTGATCCGTCTGGGGGCGATCCATGATTACAACCCCTACCGCTATGTGGACGGGCTGGGACAGTGCGGCATCGACACGTCGCGCCCCAACCAGCTGCTGATGCCCGTGTCGAAGAAGGCGATGAACAAGAACAACAAGATCACGCAGACACAGGGCTGGTCGTAACGGTGTATTGTTTAATGAAAAAAGCTGACTCAGAATGAAAACATTACGAATGCTATATACGGCGGCGCTGCTTTCCGCAGCCATGCTGCTTGCGGGCTGTTATTCGACCGATACCGACGATGACCTGCTTTCGACGGCGACGCTCATCAGCATCTATCCCTCGACGGTCTCGGTCGGCAGCGCCGCCGCGACCCAGAATGTGGTCGTCACGCTCGCGCCGAAGTCGAAGCGGAATCTGGACTGGTCCTGTTCGGTCCAGTCCGCATGGGTGACCGCGGTCCGGGAAAAGGTCCCCGGCGAAAGCACGGGAACCGTTTATGAGGACGCCGTTGTCCTCGCCTTCCTCGAAAATACGGCTTACAAACGTCAGACGACGCTTACGATCACGGCCTCCGACGGCACGGTGCTGGAAGTCCCGGTCGTGCAGAAGGGCATCTATGCCGACGCCTATGTGAAGGCCGCGCCCGAATCGCTGACCTTCATGGCCGAGAATCCGCAGCCCGCTGCCGTTGCGATCGACACCAATATGGATACCTTTGCGGCCGTGTCCGATTCCGACTGGTGTACGGTCGTCGATAACGGCGACGGCACGATAACGGTGACCTGCACCGAATACGGCGACAATACGGCGGACCGCACGGCCGAAATCACCGTCACGGCCGGCACGCCCGACACGAGCGAAGCCCGGACGGTCATTCCCGTCACCCAGCTGCGCAAGGACGTCTACTGCTACCTCTACGGCAGCGGCGTGCCCAAGTACCCGACCCGCGAGAAGTGGGGTCAGATGACCAAACTTTCCGACCGGGTGTATGTGGACAGCGTCTATGTCAAGAACGGACGTTTCTCGGTTTACACTACCGAAGGCGATACCTACCACCTCGACGGCGCCGGCAATCTCTCGGAGACCGAAACCGACCTGACGGTCGATGTGGCCGGACTGCGGATCGTTACGCTCAACCTGAACGAGAAGACCTATTCGATCGAGCGTATAACGACTCCGAACTGTCTGCCCGACAGCGAAGTGGCCAAATACGCGACCTCGACCTACACGGCCAACGGCCGCACCAAGGTCTGGATGCGCGCGGGTCTCGACTGGAACGGCGGCGAGAATATCGGCGGCATCAAGCTCGGCAGCCGCATGGTCTCCGATGCGAACAACGTCGGCGGCTATACGTCGAACGTCAGCAGCTACGAGACGGTCCGTGTGAGCGATTACGACGAAGTCGAGAGCGGCGGCAAGGCGCAGGGCGAAGTGGAGATGTCCGCCAAATACGGCCGCATCTATACGCTGACCGAGTTCCTGACGGGCACCCCGAAGGCCGCCGTTGAGCTGGCGCGCCTGCTTACGGACTGGCCTGCGGAGTACCGTCCCGGCAGTACGTTCGTTGATGCCGTCGGCAACGATATCCCCGTGAGCAGCGTGAAGTCGCTTGCCTCTGCCGATTTCGAGAATACGCCGAGTCTTTCGATGCAGATTCAGGGCATCTGTCCCTACGGCTGGCATGTAGCCAACGTGCAGGACTTCTACGACATGCTCTGTGCCGCGGCCGCAGCCAAGGGCGTGACGCCGAATCCGCTCAGCGCCATGATCGGAAAGTGGAGCGTGCCCGATGTGCTGCGTTCGGCCGAAGGGTGGAGTGCGGCGCCGACGCGCCACGCGGCCGCCGATGCGTTCGGATTCGACTTCTTCCCGCAGGGCCGCCGGCTGTTCAAGTCCGGGTATCAGTATTATGCTTCCCGCGGCGAGATGTTCATCTGCCATCCGGGCGGTTTGAGCAGCGGCGTCTACCAGTGCTGGCGTATCAATGCGCTGACCAACAATGCCGCGGACCTGACCGTCAGCACCACCTATAATATCGGCGACTGCTCGGCGTCGTTCCGCTGTGTCAAGAATTACGAGAATTTTTAAGGACCGACCGGCTGCGGGGCATACCCGCCCTGCGGCCGGATCTTAACAACGAATCTGAATTATGAAAGTACTGAAACTGCTCCTGCTGTTTGCGATGGGCGCTTCCCTTTCGCTGGCAGGCTGCGACGACGATTACCTGTACCCGGTCGAATATCCCGTGTACGATCCCGACGGCGGTTCGGATAACGGCGGCGGCGATGAAATTCCCGTTCCCGAAAAGGTGAACAACAAGGTCGTCGCCCACCGCGGCGGCTCGGCCGAGGCCGGGACCGCCAAATATCCCGACAACTCGATCGCTTCGCTCAGTTACGCCATCAGTCTGGGGTGTTACGCCTCGGAGTGCGATATTTACTGGACTGCCGACAACAACGTCGTCGTCGCGCATGCCGCCAACGGCTGTTATGTGAACAACCTCAAGCCGTGGGAACACACGCTCGACGAACTGCGTGCCGCGGGCAAGCTCTCCAACGGCGAGCTGTTGCCGACGTTGGAGGAGTTTATCGACGTGGCGCTCCATGCCGGAACGACGCGGCTCTGGCTCGACGTGAAACGGATCGAGGTGGGCGGCGCGACCTCCAACACGGCCGAGTCGGTCAAGGCCTGCTCGCGGGCCTGCGAGATCATCAGGGAGAAGAAGGCCCAGCATTTCTGCGAGTTCATCGTTTCGGGCAATGCCGCCATCTGGGCGGGATGTTATTCCGCGGCCCAGCTGGCCGGCATCAAGGTCGGCTGGATGAGCTACTCGGCGCCTTCGGCCTATAAGTCCTATCTCGATCCGTGGGCGAACCTCGACTACTCGAACTTCTTTGCCGGCGGCGCCGAAGTTTCGAATCCGAAGTACCCGCTGCAGAGCTACCTCGACGCCGGTGTCGCGCTGAGCGTCTACAATGCCGATACGGACCCCGAAATGACCTACGTCCTGAAATATTACCCCAAGATGAAGGCCGTATGTACGAACTATCCCGCCAAACTGCTCGGCAGAATCGGGTCGGAGGGGCTGTAGTGCGTCGCACCCGAATTTTTACGGGAGTCTTTATGACAGAAAGTGAGCCGGACGGTCCGGCTCACTTTCCGTTTTGCGCCCGCTCCGGAAGCCGCCGCGCGGAGAGTTTCCATGGTAGGATCTGAGATTTCCCGGACCGCGGATTTCCCGGACTGCGGAATAAAATAATTTGGAAAGTTTGTAATGCCGGGCATTTGTTTTAATTTTGTTCAATCCAAAATTACGACGATGCAACCTCGGAACTTTCTTTTCTCCTTCGGATTCTTGTGGACCGTGCTGGCGTGCACTCTTTTGCCGGGGTGTGCCGACCGTCCGGAGTATTCGCTGCAGACCGAGGCGGCATTGGAACGGCTCGACGCGGAACTCTCCAACAAGCCCCGCTACCAGCAGTGGCGGCAGGAGCAGGCCGACGCGCTGCGCAGCCGGATCGACGACGGACTGCCGCCTTTGGAGCGTGCCGAACGGCTCTTTGCCGTCGCGCAGATTTACGTGACTTTCCACCTCGATTCTTCGGCTTATTATGTCGAACGGCTCTACCGGCTGGCCGAGCGGACCGGGTCGCGGCACGTGCGCCGCTTCGCCCTGCTGGGCGACATCGACGTCTGGCTGGGGCGGGGGCAGGTCAGTCTGGCCGAGGAGCTTTTCCGGAAGATCGATACGGCCGGTATGACGCCCGGCGAATACAGGGCTTGGCATTCGCGCTACAGTTCGGTGGCTTCGCGCCGCTACGACGAAGCCGCGGATTCCCTTCAGAAGAGGGCGTGGGGCGATACGCTTTCCCATATCAGGAAGCTCTCGGTGCCGGGCTGCAGCGACCAGACCCGTACGCGCATGGCCGCCGCGCGGCTCAGCGAAACGGGTCGCTACGACGAGGCTCTGCAGCTGCTCGAACCGCTGACGGCCAAAAACCTGAGCCACCAGAATTTCGCCCTCGTCTACTATTCGATGGCGCATATCGCCAAGGGGCAGGGCGACGAGGACCGGATGCTCTATTATCTGGCCGAGTCCTCCATATCCGACCTGCGCGCCGGCACCCGCTCCTATTCGTCGCTGTACGATCTGGCCCTCGAACTTTTCGACCGCAAGGATTACGACCGGGCGACGGCCTACATGGGTTCGACCTTCGACGACGCGATCCGCTGCAAATCGGTGACGCGGATTCCCAACTCCTCTTCGGCGGTGGTGAAGATCAACGAGGCCGTGATTTCGAATATCGCCCAGCAGCAGAAGCTGATGTCCCGCACGATCTGGCTGGCCGGGATTTTCCTGATCGTGCTGATCGCGATCCTGTGGTTCGTCCTTTGGCAGCACCGCCGTCTGCAAGGCAGTCACGAACAGCTGATCCGGATGAGCGACCTGCTGCGCGAGAAGCACGACGAACTGCTGAAAAAGAACGACCATATCCGCGACATCAACAACGCGCTGGTCGATTCCAACCGCATCAAGGACCGCTATGTCTGCCATTATATCGACCTTTCGGTCCATTATATCAAGCAGATAGACGCCTTCCGCCGCGAAGTGTGCCGCATCGCCAAGACCAAGGGCGCCGACGAAGTCGTGCGGCGTCTCAATTCGTCGCAGGTGATCGACGGCGAGTACCAGAAATTCTACCAGTCGTTCGACAGCTCCTTTCTGGATATCTTCCCCAACTTTATCGGACAGGTCAACGAGCTGCTGCAACCTGAGTTCCGGTTTACGCCGCGCTCCGATTCGTCGCTGACTACCGAGCTGCGCATTCTGGCCGCCATCCGGCTGGGGATTACCGACAGCGGGCATATCGCCTCGCTGCTCAACTGCGCCTCGGCGACGGTCTATACCTACCGCACCAAGCTGCGCAATGCGGCTCTCGACCGTGACAATTTCGAGGAACAGGTCTCGAAAACAGGGTTGTGACATGTCCGGAGTCTATATAATCCGGGGTTTGGGCGTGTTTTTTATTTTTCTGGAAATCAGTTGTATATAGACCTATATAGTTCTATATAGTTCGATATGTACGCTGGAAAATTCATAAAATAAAGGTAACTTTGTCTTGACCGTCCGACGCAGGCCCTAAACGTGTCTGTCCTCCGGACGGCGCCCTTCGCCGCGGCCTGCCGCCGGGCGCGGGACGATGCCGGAGCCGACCCCTCCGGATGAAGGCCGACACCAATATATAAAAGAACCGATAAACCTTAAACTTATGTTATCTCGATCCAATCTTTGCAGCGGACTCGCCCGGACGTGCGGTTTCGCGCTGCTGCTTGCGACGGGCGTTTCGTGCGCGTCGCCCCAGAATGTGCTCACCGAAGCCGAGGCCGCCGACGGCTGGGAGCTGCTGTTCGACGGCAAGACGCTCGACCAGTGGAAAGATTACAACGGCGATTCGCTCACGCAGCCGTGGCACGTCGTGGACGGCTGCATTCAGGCCAACGGCGACGGCAGCGACCTTTCGGGCTACATCGTCACCAAGAAACAGTACGAAAACTTCATCCTCGACTGGGACTGGAAACTCTCCTATGGCGGCAACAGCGGCATGCTCTACCACGTGCTCGAAGATCCCTATTTCAAGGTCCCCTATGTGACGGGGCCCGAATACCAGCTGATCGACAACGACGGCTGGGAGGCCGAGAACGCTCCTACCAAACTTGAGGAGTGGCAGCGGCTGGGCGTGGATTACGCCATGCACCTGCCCGATCCCGATTCGCTGTTCGTCAACCCGCAGGGCGAGTGGAACAACTCGCGCATCGTCTGCGACAACGGCCATGTCGAACACTGGCTCAACGGACACAAGATCCTCGAATTCGATGCCTACACCGACGACTGGTTCGCCCGCAAGAACAGCGGCAAGTGGGAGACGGCTCCCGAATACGGACTGGCCCGCCGTGGCGTCATCTGCCTGCAGGACCACGGCTATCCGGCCTCGTTCCGCAACCTGAAGATCAAGGAGCTGCCGCGCAAGGCGGGCCGTGAAGTCGAGCTTTTCAACGGAAAAGACCTCACGGGCTGGGAAGCCTACGGCACGGAGAAGTGGTACGTGGACAAGGAGGGTAACCTCGTCTGCGAGAGCGGTCCCGACAAGGAGTACGGCTACCTCGCCACGCGCGAATATTACAACGACTTCGACCTGACGCTCGAATTCAAACAGCTCGCCAACGGCAATTCGGGCGTCTTCTTCCGTTCGTTCGTCGAGCCGCCCGTGAAGGTCCACGGCTGGCAGTGCGAGGTGGCTCCCAAGGGCCACGATACGGCGGGCATTTACGAATCCTACGGCCGCGGATGGCTGGTTCAGATTCCCGACGAGAAGGAGAACATCCTCAAGGAGGGCCAGTGGAATACGCTGCGCCTGCGGGTCGAGGGCGACCGGGTGCAGACGTGGCTTAACGGCGAGGAGATGGTGGACATTACCGACGCCAAGATCGGCGCCGCACAGGGTCGCATTGCCCTGCAGATCCACGACGGCGGCGGGATCAAGGTGCAGTGGCGCAATTTCCGCCTGACGACTTTATAAACTACTAACATTCCGATAAACATGAGTACCTCCCGTAGAGATTTTCTGAAGACGCTGGGCGGCATGGCGCTGCTGACAATCGTCCCGCGCCAAGTGCTCGGCGGCCCGAAGTTCACCGCTCCGAGCGACCAGCTCACCAAAGGCATCATCGGCGTGGGCGGCATCGGCAAGAGCAGCTACCACTTCACCAGCAACAAGGACTGCCGGCTGGTGGCTGTCTGCGACGTGGACCGCAACCACCTCGAAAGCGCCGTTGCGCTGGGACAGAAGAAGTTCGGCGAGACGCTGGAAGCCTACAGCGACTTCCGCCGCCTGATCACCGACCCCAATATCGACATCGTGCATATCGCCACGCCGCCGCACTGGCACGGCATCATGGCCGTCGAGGCGGCCAAGGCCGGCAAGGACATCTGGTGCGAGAAACCGATGACGCGCACCATCGGCGAAGGCAAGCGCGTAGCCGAAGCCGTCCGGCGCAACAACCGCATCTTCCGCCTCAACACGTGGTTCCGCTTCAAGGATACCTTCTATGGTCTCGGCACGACGGTCGAGCCGCTCAAGAAGCTGATCGACAGCGGCCTGCTGGGCTGGCCGCTCAAGGTGACCATTTCGGGCACCACCGGATTCACGTGGAAGTTCTTCTGGGTGGGCCGGGAAAACCTCGCTCCTGAACCTGTTCCCGCCGAGCTGGATTACGACATGTGGCTCGGACCGGCGCCCTACAAACCCTACAACAAACACCGCGTGCACAGCACCTTCCGCGGCTATTGGGACTACGACGGCGGCGGTCTTACCGACATGGGCCAGCACTACATGGACCCCGTGCAGTACCTGCTGGGCAAGGACGAGACGTCGCCCGTCAAGATCGAGGTGGACGCTCCGCAGCAGCATCCCGACGCCGTGGGCATCTGGCGTAAAATCGTCTATACCTACGACGACGGCTGCCAGATCGTCCTCGAAGGCGAGGGCTTCGAAAGCGAGGGCGACACGCCCTATATCGAAGGTCCGCTGGGCAAGGTCTACAAGGGTTTCCGCTGCACCATTCCCGACGTGATGGAGAAACTGGCCGAGATGCCCGATCCCGAACCGCAGAACACCGATTTTCTGGAGTGCGTGCGCACGCGGCGCAAATTCGCGCTCGACGAGCAGATCGGTCACCGCAGTTCGACGCTCGTGAATCTGGGCGCCTGCGCCCTGCGGCTGAACCGCACCCTGCACTTCGATCCCGACACCCAACTCTTCATCGGCGACGATGCCGCCAACCGACTGATCGATCAGCCGATGCGCGGCCCGTGGCATATTTAGCACCTGTTACCATGAAAAAGATAATCACACGACTGTTTATTCTGGGCGCCCTGATCGCCCTGCTGCCCGCAGGGGCCGCCGCCCAGCAGCTCGACGCCCGGCAGCGCAACGCCGAAACCGTCGTTGCCGACGGTCTGGCCCAGCTTCCGGCCGCCACGCCCGCCGTTTTCAACGAAGTGATGGGCGAACTTGCCGCTACGGGAAGCGCCGGTGTCGAAATGATCGCCGGCATGCTCACTCCCGCCGACAAGGGTAAGAACGCGACGCTCGAATACGCCCTGAACGGCATCACTGCCTATGCGACCGCCCCCGGAAACGAAGCCTTGTGCGCCGATGTCCGCAAGGGACTGGTTCGGGCGATCGAACGCTGCGCCGACAACGCCAACCGCGCTTTCCTCTTCTCGCAGCTGCAGCTCTGCTCCGCGGCGGAGGACGCGGCATGGATACTGCCTTATCTGGACGACTCCTATCTGTCCGACTATGCGATCCGTGCGCTGATCTCGACGCCCGGCACCGAGCCGGTTCTGCTCGCCGAGGCCTGCAAGGAGAGCCTTGCGGCCGAACGGAAACGCGCGCTGGCCTATGCTTTTGCCGAAAAGCGGATGACGCAGGCCGAACCCCTCCTGCTGGGATGGCTCGGCGGCGCCGACGCCCGGACGGCCGAACAGATTTACAATGCGCTGGCTGTCTGCGGTTCGCGCGCTTCGCTCAAACCGCTGGCCGCCGCAGCTGCCGAGGCCGGTTACGGCTGGGATAACACCGGCGCTGCCGATGCCTATCTGCGCCTGCTTGCGAACCTCGTGGCCGCGGGAGACGCCCAGCCGGCCGTGAAAGCCGCCAAGGGCCTGCTCAAGTGCGACCGCCAATACGTGCGCGGCGCGGCTCTCGCGGTGCTTGCCGATGCGCTCGGCACCGAAAAGGCGATGCCTTACGTGCTGGCCGCCGTCAAGGAGGGACCTGCCGAATACCGTTATGCCGCTTTGCAGACGCTCGGCAAGGGCGACGACGAGATCTTTGCGCGGGTTGCCGCCGGCATGCCGCGCTATGACGCCGAAACCCGGACCGCGGTGCTCGCGTGGCTGGGTGACTGCGGCGCCGTGTCGCAGAGTGATGTGATTACGGGCGCCGTGACTTCGTCCGACGACCGGGTCGCACGGGCCGCCATCGAAGCTTCGGGCCGCATCGGCGGCGAGCAGGCGCTCGCGGCGCTGGTCTCGGCGCTCGAAGGTCCTCGTGCCGAAGCCGCCGAGAAAGCCCTGCTTGCCTTCAACGGCCGCATCGACCCGATGGTCGAACGACTGCTTGCACGGGACGACGCCGAGGTGCTCGTTCCGGCCCTCAGGCTGGCCGCCGCACGCCGCATGACCGTGGCCGCGGACCGCGTCTTCGCACTGCTGGAGACTTCCGACAAGCAGGTGCGCGAAGCCGCCTATGCCGCTCTTCCTTATGTGACCGGACCCCGTCATATGGACCGTCTGGCCGGACTGCTCGATGCCGCCGACGGACAGCATGCGGCGCAAATCCAGACCGCGCTGATCCGCACTTCGGCGCAGCTCCCGGCCGACAAACGCTACGGCGCGATCGCCGGCTACATGCAGGCGTCGAGAATTCCGGCCCGCTATTATCCCGTGCTGGCGCAGACCGGCACTCCCGAAGCCGTCGCCAGCCTGCTGGCCGGATTCCGCGAGGGTGACCGCGAAGCCGCTTTCGCCGCCCTGCTGACGGTCGAAAGCCCTGCGATGACCGACATCCTTTACCGCATCGCCGCCGAAAATCCGGCTCTGGCCGACCGCGCCCTGATGCGTTATGCCGACCTCTGCGCCAAACAGCCTGCGACTCCGGTCCGCCGCTGCCAGCTCTACCGGCAGGGACTCGAACTCAAACCCTCGGCTGCCGTGCGGAACAAACTGCTCGGCTACCTTGCGGACGTCCATGAAGTGCCCGCCCTGATGCTGGCCGCCGACTACCTCTCCGACCCCGAAACCGCCGGAGCTGCCGCCGCGGCCGTGAAGACGATCGTCGCCAAGAGCGCTCCGATGCCGGGCGGCGAGGCTGTCCGCAGTGCGCTGGAGCAGGCCCGCGAGGTCTACAGGGAGCTGGCCAAATCCGACGCCGATGCGGGATACGCCGTCGATGAGATCACCGGACTGCTCGGCAAAATCCCCGCTGCGGGCTTCGCTCTTCTTCCGACCGCGGGTCTCGAAGGATGGACCGCCGTGACCGCCGATCCCGCCGGTGAGCGGAAACTTTCGGCCCGCCGGATCGCCGGCCTGCGCAAAGCCGCCGCCGAAGCGATGGCCGCGAACTGGAGTGCGGACGGAAACGCCCTTGTTTTCGCAGGCAAGGCTCCGAGTACGATCGGTACCGAAAAGGAATACGAGAATTTCGAACTCTGGCTCGAATGGCGTTCCGAAGGCGAAGCCGGGCTTGCCGTGCGTTCGATGTCCCAAATCCGGCTGGGCGGAGCCGAAGGCACCGGCCTGAAGACGCTGGGGCAGACCGATACCCCGGCCGCCGCTGCGGACAACGCTCCCGGCACATGGAATACGCTCTACGCAAAGGTCGTCGATGACCGCATCACGCTGATCGAGAACGGGGTGACGCTGGCCGAGAACGTCGTGCTGACGAACCCCTGCGCTCCCGGCGAACCGGTCTGCGTACGCGGCCGCATCGAACTGTCGGGTCTGGCGGCTCCTGCCTGCTTCCGCAACCTCTACATCGGCGAACTGCCCTCGACGCCTGTTTTCGAACTTTCGCCCGAAGAGGCGGCGCAGGGCTACGAAGTGCTCTTCGACGGCCGTTCGCTGCACAAATGGACGGGCAACACGGTCAATTACGTTCCGCTGGACGGCACGATCGACGTGACCGCCTCCTACGGCGGATCGGGCAACCTCTATACGGTCAAGGAGTACGGCGATTTCGACCTGCGCTTCGAATTCCGCTTCCTGCGCAGGGGCGTCAACAACGGCATCGGCATCCGTACGCCGATGGGCGTGGACGCCGCCTATCACGGCATGGAAATCCAGATTCTCGACCACGACGCGCCGATCTACAAGAACCTGCGCATCTACCAGCAGCACGGCTCCGTCTACGGCATCATCCCGGCGCAGGAACACGTCGTGTTCGGCGATCTGGGGACGTGGAATACGATGGAGATACACGCCGTGGGCGACCGCATTACGGTCACGGTCAACGGCCGCGTGATCCTCGACGGCGATATCCGCCAAGCCTGCAAGGGACACAACGTCTCGGAGGACGGCTCGAAGAAGAATCCCTATACCGTGGACGGCAAGAACCATCCCGGACTCTTCAATAAGAAAGGCCACCTCGGTCTGCTGGGCCACGGTGCGGGCATCCAGTTCCGCAACCTGCGCGTGCTGGACCTGAACGCCGGCCGCCAATAGACAGCGCTGCCCGCCTCCCGTGCGGATGATCCCGCACGGGAGGCGGACTCCGCACGGATGCGGCGCGGGCCGCAATTGTGAAACGCAAAAACTGCAAGACTATGTTTATACCCTGTATGATCGGATACGGCCAGCTGCTGATTATCGTATTCGTCGTGATACTGCTCTTCGGCGGTGCGAAAATCCCCGAACTGATGCGCGGCATGGGCCGCGGCGTGCGGGAGTTCAAGGACGCCATGAATACGGACTATTCGTCCGAAAACAAGAAGCCGAATCCGGCGGAAGCCCCCGGAGACAAACCGGCGGATAAATAGTCCGTAGCACGGCGCGAATTCCCCAACGAACCGATATGTCGAAACCCAACGCCGGAAACGAAAGCGCGGAGATGGACTTCTGGTCCCATTTCGCGGCGCTGCGCCCCCATTTGGTGCGCGGTGCCGCCGCTGTCGTCGTGATCGCCGTCGCCGCATTTTTCGCCCGGCACTTCCTGATCGACGTGGTGCTTTTCGGCCCCAAGAGCGCCGGTTTCCCGACCAACCGGCTGCTACTGGAGACCGGGCACGGTCTCGCCGCGCTCTGCGGCTGGATCAACGGTCTGACAGGACTTTCGCTGAGCGTCGATCCCGAAGCGTTCGACGTCTCGAACCTCGATTTCCGGGTTATCAATACCGCCATGGCGGGGCAGTTCAACCTGCACATGAAAATCTCGTTCGTGACGGGTCTCGTGCTGGCCATGCCCTACGTCCTCTGGGAGTTCTGGCGTTTCGTGAAGCCCGCGCTCACGCAGCGCGAAATCGCCGCCACGCACCGTTTCGTATTCTGGGTCTCGGCCTGCTTCTTCACGGGCCTGCTTTTCGGCTATTTCGTCATCGTGCCGCTCTCGGTCAGCTTCTTCATCAATTACGAAGCCAGCGCTTCGATCGTCAACATGATCGACGTCAATCAGTACCTTTCGACCGTCATCGTCGCATCGCTGGCCTCGGCGCTGGTGTTCCAGCTGCCGCTGCTGGTCTACTTCCTGACCCGTATGGGGCTGGTCTCGTCGTCGTTTCTGAAACGCTACCGCCGGCACGCTTTCGTCGGCCTGCTGGTGATCGCCGCGATCATCACGCCGCCCGACATTTTCAGCCTGATTCTGGTTATCATACCTCTTTACTGGCTCTACGAACTTAGCATCCGTCTTTCCTCCCGCATCGAACGCCGCGATGCGGCGGACGGAGCCGTGGCAGCCGCTGTAATTTCCGCAACATCCGATGAAAACTGAAACAACCCTCTCCCGGCCCGTGCGGATCGTCGTGATCGGCGCCGGCAACCGGGCGCATAAATACCTCGAATACGCCCGCCGGAATCCCGAACAGCTCCGGTTGGCCGCGATCGTCGAAGTCAACGACCTGCGCCGCCGCGCCATGGCCGACGCTTTCGGACTTCCCGACAAGTATTGCTACGCCCATTACGACGACTTCTTCGCCGAGGGGCTCGATGCCGACATGGTGCTGATTTCGACCCCCGAAAACGCCCATTTCGACCCGGCCGTAAAAGCTATCGACGCCGGATACCACGTCCTGCTCGAAAAGCCGATCGCCCAGCGTCTCGACGAATGCCGCGAAATCGCCCGGCGCGCCCGCCGGCGCGGCGTGCTGGTCGGCGTCTGCCATGTGCTGCGCTACCATCCCTATTTCGCCAAGATCCGCGAGCTGGTCGCTTCGGGGCGGCTGGGACACGTCGTTTCGGTCAACCATACCGCTTCGGTCGGACTCGACCGGGCCACCCACAGCTACGTGCGCGGCATCTTCCGGCGCGAGAGCGAAGCCAATCCGATCCTGCTGGCCAAATGCTGTCACGACATCGACTTCCTGCTGTGGCTGACGGGTTCGCACTGCCGCCGGCTCTCGTCGTTCGGGTCGCTGCGCTGGTTCCGTGCGGAGAACGCTCCCGAAGGCTCCGCCGCCCGGTGTCTCGACTGCCGGATAGAATCCGAATGCCCTTTCTCGGCGCGCGACCTCTACTACGTCCGCCGCGACTGGGTCTCGAACTTCGACGTGCCGCCCGGAGCGACGCTCGATGCGACGATTATGGAGGAACTGCGCACGGGAATGCTGGGCCGCTGCGTCTATCGTTGCGACAACGACGTGGTCGATCACCAGTTGCTATCGATGGAGATGGACGACGAGGTGACGATGAGCCTTTCGATGGAGATGTTCACCAACGACGATTTCCGCAAGACCCACATCCGGCTGACGGGCGGCGAGATCGACGGCGACGAACGTACGCTGCGGGTCCGCAGGTTCCGCGGCGGGGATGCCGAGACCTATGATTTCTCGGACATCGCCGGACAGCCCTTCCACGCCGGGGCCGACCTGCAGTTGATCGGCGATTTCATCCGCGCACTCCGCGACCCCTCGCGGCCGTTCCTCACCACGATCGACGATTCGATCGAGAGCCACCGCATCTGCTACGCCGCCGAACGCAGCCGCCGGACGGGCGAGACGATCCGGATGGATGCCGCCGAATGATTTGCTTCGAGAAGACCGGAATTCCGGTCTTCTCTCGTTTTAGCATTAACTTTGCTACCTTTGTCCGAAACATCTCCGCCATGCAAACCCTTTTTTTCTGGATCGACTCGGTCAATAACGTGCTCTGGTCTTATCTGCTGGTCGCCCTGCTGTTAGGCTGCGCCGTATGGTTCACCGTGCGTACGCGCGGCGTGCAGTTCCGCATGCTGCGTGAGATGCTCCGCGTGCTGGGGGAGTCGGCGGGCGGCGGTCCCAAGGGCGAGCGGCATGTCTCGTCGTTTCAGGCTTTCGCCGTCTCGCTGGCGAGCCGCGTCGGTACGGGCAATCTCGCGGGCGTCGCCACGGCGATCGCCGTCGGCGGTCCGGGAGCCGTCTTTTGGATGTGGATCATCGCCCTGCTGGGGGCTTCGAGCGCCTTCGTCGAATCGACCCTCGCCCAGCTCTACAAACGTCGCGGCAGGGATTCCTATATCGGCGGTCCGGCCTATTATATGGAACGGGGACTGGGCCGGCGCTGGATGGGCGTGGTCTTTGCCGTACTGATCTCCGTCACGTTCGGCTTCGCCTTCAATTCGGTGCAGAGCAACACGATCTGCGCCGCATGGGAGGGCGCTTTCGGCTTCGACCACCATTGGGTCGGCATCGCCCTGACGCTGCTGACGCTGGGCGTTATCTTCGGCGGCATCCATCGCATCGCCCGCGTGAGCGGGGTGGTGGTCCCGGTCATGGCGCTGGGGTATATCGCCCTTGCGCTGGGCGTGGTGCTCTTCAATTTCCGGCGGCTGCCCGAAGTCGTGGAGCTGATCGTCGCCAACGCTTTCGGCTGGGAGCAGGCGATGGGCGGCGGCGTGGGAGCCGCGCTGATGCAGGGCATCAAGCGGGGGCTGTTCAGCAACGAGGCGGGCATGGGTTCCGCGCCCAATGTCGCCGCCACGGCCCATGTCTCGCATCCCGTCAAGCAGGGGCTGATCCAGACCCTTGGGGTCTTCACCGATACGCTCGTAATCTGCACCTGCACGGCTTTCATCATCCTTTTCGGCGGCGTCCCCGACGCATCGCTGTCGGGCATCCGGCTTACGCAGGCCGCGCTGGTCAGCGAAATCGGCCCCGTCGGCAGCGTCTTCGTCGCCGTGGCGATCTTCCTCTTCGCTTTCAGCAGTATCATCGGCAACTACTATTACGGCGAAGCCAATATCCGCTTCATCACCCGTCGTCCGGGCGCGCTGACCCTCTACCGGCTGCTGGTCGGGGCGATGGTGCTGTTCGGGGCCCTTGCCACGCTCGATTTGGCGTGGAGCCTTGCCGACATTACGATGGCGCTGATGACCCTCTTCAACCTCGCCGCTATCCTGCTGCTGGGACGTTAGGCTTTCCTGCTGCTGGCCGATTACGTCGCCCAGAAACGGCAGGGCATCAAAAATCCGGTCTACACGCGTGACCGGATTCCTGAGTTGAAAGACAAGGCGGAGTGCTGGTAGCAATTCAGCAGGCCGCCGCCGAAGTCGGCCGGGGGTGTCAGTTCACCACCACATTCGCGAAATATTCGCGCAGCAGCGCCGCGGCGCGGTCCAGCTGTTCCGGCGTATTCTCCCTGACGTCCGAGAGTTTGTACTCCTTTCCCATCGCTTCGTATTTGTGAACTCCGAGCGTGTGGTAGGGCAGCAGCTCGACCCGTTCGATCTGCCTGTAGCCGCCGAGCCGCCCGCCCAGCGTGCGGATGTCGGCTTCGGCGTCGCTGTAGCCCGGCACCAGCACGTAGCGGAGCCAGAAGGGTTTGCCGTGTTCTTCGAGCCATGCCGCCGTGCGGAGGGTTTGGGCGTTGTCGCGTTCGGTGAGCGCGAGGTGGCGTTCGGGATCGGCCTGCTTCACGTCGAGCAGGATCAGGTCCGCCAGCCCCAGCAGCTCTTCGACTGCCGGATTCCAGATGCTGCCGTTCGTGTCGATGCAGACGTGGATGCCCGCCTCCCGGAGCCTGCGCACCAGCGGCGCCAGCGCCGCGGCCTGAAACGTCGGTTCGCCGCCCGAAAAGGTCACGCCGCCCCGCCGTCCGTAAAAAGGCTTCTGGTCCACGGCCATGCGCAGTATCTCGTCCGGGGACGTGGGCGTGCCGCCGCAGGCGTCGATCGTGTCGGGATTGGCGCAGTAGAGACAGCGGAAATTGCATCCCTGCAGGAAAACGACGAGCCGGAGTCCCGGCCCGTCGAATGTTCCCATTGATTCGTAGGAGTGTACCTTTATCATCTTACATCCGCTCGTGGAAACTGCGGCTGATGACCTCCAGCTGGTGTTCGCGGCTCAGCTTGGTGAAGTTCACGGCATAGCCCGATACGCGGATCGTCAGCTGCGGATAGTTTTCGGGGTGCTCCATGGCGTCTTCGAGCATCGCGCGGTTCAGCACGTTCACGTTCAGGTGGTGCGCCCCCTTGGTGAAGTAGCCGTCGAGCATCGTCACGAGGTTCTCGATCCGCTCCTCCTGCGTCGGGCCCAGCGATTTGGGGATGATCGAGAAGGTGTTCGAGATGCCGTCCTGCGAGTCGCGGTAGCGGAGCTTGGCCACCGAGGCCAGCGAAGCGATCGCGCCGCTCTTGTCGCGTCCGTGCATCGGGTTGGCGCCCGGAGCGAAAGCCACGCCTTTGGCGCGTCCGTCGGGCGTCGCGCCGGTCTTCTTGCCGTACATCACGTTCGAGGTGATGGTCAGCAGCGAGAGGGTCGGACGGGCGTTCTTGTAGACGGGCAGCTTCTTCAGTTCCTCGCTGAAATAGTACACGAGGTCCACGCCCAAGTGGTCCACCCGGTCGTCGTTGTTGCCGAAGCAAGGGAATTCACCCTCGATGTCGAATCCGTCGGTGAGCCCCTGCTCGTTGCGGCGCGCCGTCACCTTGGCGTATTTGATGGCCGAGAGCGAGTCGAGGGCGATCGAGAGACCGGCCACGCCGTAGGCGAGGTTGATGCGCGGGTCGGTGTCCACCAGCGCCATCTGGGCCTTCTCGTAATAGTATTTGTCGTGCATGTAGTGGATGATGTTCATTGCCTCGTTGTAGACGCGGGCGATTTCGGTCAGCACCATCTTGTAGTTGCACATCACCTCTTCGAAGCGCAGCGGACCCTCGGTGAGCGCCGGAATGCCTTTGACCATCAGCGTGCCGGTGTTCTCGCAGCGGCCGCCGTTCAGAGCCAGCAGCAGGGCCTTGGCCAAGTTGCAGCGGGCGCCGAAGAACTGGATCTGACGGCCGATGTCCTGATACGACACGCAGCAGGCGATGCCGTAGTCGTCCGAATGGCGCACTTCGCGCATCAGCTCGT
>ERZ824473.1592-NODE-1592-length-31003-cov-18.486493_pt1 | contig 31003 bp, 31 predicted proteins | sample MGYA00519874_ERZ824473 | MGnify/ENA primary metagenome ERZ824473 (study PRJEB31778, sample SAMEA3449151) | human gut metagenome | biome: human gut; feature: human-associated habitat; material: faeces | place: United Kingdom | collected 2010/2012 ... | reverse complement strand
GCCAGCAGCGTGTTCTCCTCGAAGAACTTGCGCATCTTGCCTTCGGCGATCTTCTCCAGAATGGCTTCGGGCTTGTTGGCGTTCTTGGGATCCTGCTTCATGGCCTCCACGGCGATCTTGCGCTCGTGCTCCACGACCTCTGCGGGGCAGTCTGCCTCCGAGATCGAAACGGGAGCCATAGCCGTAGCCTGCATCGTGACGGTGTGGGCGACCTCGGCGGGAATCTCCTTGTTGAAGCCCAGGATCGTACCCAGCTTCTTGTTGAAGTGCACGTAAGCGGCGCAGTAGGGAGCCTCGATGCGGCCGTAGTAAGCCAGCTCGATCTTCTCGCCCGTCTGACCCGATTTCTCGGTCACCATCTCCTCGACGGTGCGGCCTTCGTCGTTCTTCGAAGCCATCAGCGCATCGCGGTCGGCAGCGTCGTTCTTCACGGCGACCTCCAGCATGGCCTCGGCCGAAGCCGCATACTCGGAGTTCTGGGCCACGAAGTCGGTCTCGCACGCCAGGCAGAGGATGTAAGCCTTCTGGCCTACGATCTTCGTAACGACGACACCCTCGGTAGCGGTGCGGTCGGCGCGCTTGGCGACGATGAGCTTGCCCTTCTCGCGGATAATGTCCTGAGCGCGTGCAAAATCACCTTCGGCTTCGATAAGGGCCTTCTTGCAGTCCATCATACCGGCGCCGGTCATTTTGCGGAGCTTCATTACATCAGCAGCTTTGATTTCCATAATCTTGTCCTTTCTCTATAAGGTTCGTAAATACAATTATTCTGCCTTTTCCTCGGCGGCCTCGGCAACGGCTTCGGCTGCTTCTGCAACAACTTCGGCTGCTTCTGTGGGAGCGGCAGCAGGCTCCTCGTAGGGAGTCTCGACAGCGGCTACAACCTCTGCCACGGCAGCCTCCTCGGCATCGATCGCAGCCTTCACGGCCTTCTTGATGCGGGGCTTGCCCTCTTTCTTAACGGTTGCACCTTCGGCGTCAGCCTCCTGTGCCTCCTTCTCCTTTTCGAGCTTGCGCTCCTCGGTGCCCTCGGCGATAGCGGCGCACATGGCTTCGAGAACCACGGCGATCGACTTGGTGGCATCGTCATTTGCAGGGATAACGTAATCAATGTCGGTCGGATCACAACAAGTGTCTACCATTGCAAATACGGGGATGCTGAGGCGCTTGGCCTCCTTCACGGCGTTGGACTCCTTCTGCACGTCCACGACGAACAGAGCCGCCGGAAGACGCGTCAGGTCGGCGATCGAGCCGAGGTTCTTCTCCAGTTTCGCACGCTGGCGGGAGATCTGGAGTTTTTCGCGCTTGGAGAAATTATCGAACGTGCCGTCGGTCGCCATCTTGTCGATGGTGGACATTTTCTTGACGGCTTTACGTATGGTGGGGAAGTTTGTCAGCATACCGCCTGCCCAACGCTCGGTGACGTAAGGCATACCGACGGCTGCCACCTTTTCGGCAACAATGTCCTTGGCCTGTTTCTTGGTCGCTACGAACAGCACGCGGCGACCGCTCTTGGCGATCTGCTTGATGGCCGCAGCAGCCTCATCGATCTTCAGGACGGTTTTGTGCAGGTCGATGATGTGGATGCCGTTCTTCTCCATGAAGATGTAAGGAGCCATTTTGGGGTTCCATTTGCGCTTCAGGTGACCGAAGTGCGCACCGGCTTCCAGTAATGTATTAAAATCTGTACGTGACATTTTAATTCGATTCGTTGATTAATTTTAATTCTCTTTTCTTCAACCCTCCGGGTAGCGGCCTGGCCGGTCCCGGGGAGTTTTCCGCGGCGCGGCAACCGGGCGGTAATACGCGAATATATAATATATAGGTAGTCCGCTGGGTTTGGAACCGACGCCGTGCGTTGCCGAAATTCCGGTCGTGCGTATTAACGCTTGCTGAACTGGAACTTGCGGCGTGCACCGGGCTGACCGGGCTTCTTACGCTCAACCTCGCGGGAATCGCGCGTGAGGAATCCGGCCTTCTTCAGTACCGGACGCATCTCTGCGTCGATTTCGCACAGTGCGCGTGCGATGCCCAGACGAGCGGCCGAAGCCTGTCCCGTGATACCACCGCCATCGAGGTTGATGACGATGTCGTAATTCTCCGCCGTGTTGGTAGCCAGCAGGGGCTGCTTCACCTGATACTGGAGAATTTCGAGCGGGAAGTAAACTTCAAGCGCTTTGCGGTTGATTGTAATCTGACCCTTACCCGGCTTCACGTATACGCGAGCCACAGCGGCCTTACGACGACCTACGGTGTTTACAACTTCCATAACTCTTACTTAATCTCGTTTAATTTAATAGTCTTCGGGTTCTGTGCGGCGTGGGGATGCTCTGCGCCGGCATAGACCTTCAGGTTCATGAGCAGCTTGTCGCCCAGGCGGGTCTTGGGCAGCATGCCTTTGACGGCCTTCTCGATGAGGAAGGTCGGTTTCTTCGCCAGATAGTCGGCAGGCGTAGCGAAGCGCTGGCCGCCGGGGTATCCGGTGTGACGCGTGTAGACCTTGTCGGTCATTTTGTTGCCCGTGAGCTTCACCTTCTCCGCGTTGATGACGATGACGTAGTCACCGCAGTCGACGTGGGGTGTGTAGCTGGGCTTGTTCTTGCCTCGGAGGATCTTCGCGATCTGCGATGCAAGACGTCCCAATACCTCGTTCGTAGCGTCGATCACCACCCATTCCTTGGTGACGGTCGCAGCGTTCGCCGAGATAGTCTTGTAGCTTAATGAATCCACTGTTTTTACGTTTAATTTAACTTATTGTAATCCGTTCCCCGCACATTGCGGGTGCGCAAAGGTACGAAAAAGTTTCTGATCTGCAAAAACAAATGAAAATCAAAATCGAAAACCGCGTAAAAAAACCGCAACGGCCCCGTATTCAGGACAATTGCGGTATTCTGAAGCCGGAGCGCGGCGCTATCGGACGCCCTTGGCGGCCGGAGGCAGCGGATAGGCCCGCCGGTAATCGACCGGGAGCACGAACCTCACGGCAACGGGCCGGCCGTTTTTCCGGCCGGGGGTCCACCGGGGCGACTGCCGGACCACGCGGACAACCTCCCGGGAGAGTGTCGAATCGGGTGACTGAAGCACCTCGGCCGACGACACCGAACCGTCGGTCTCCACGACAAAAGCGACCGCGACCAGCCCATGAAGGCTTTGTCCGAGCGTTTCGGGCGGAAATTCGGCCGTCTGCTCCACCCAGCGGCGGAAATCCAGCAGGCCGCCGCCGCAGAACTCCGGGTCGGCATCGAGCATCGCGGTCGAATCCCGCTTCCCGGGCGCTTCCGCCTCGCGGAAATCGAGCAGCTGCGTAACGCGAAAACGGACCTTCTCGCCGGCCAGCTCGGCCGGGGACCACAGCGGGATATCGTCGATGGCCCGCCGCACCAGTTTGGCGAACGCCCCGTATTTCCCGGGAGCACCCACGTCCATGTCGGTCACCGTGCCGTCGCGCTCGACGACGAAGCGCACCATGACCACCGCCGGGGGCGCCGGAACCGACGGTCCCAACAGGCTGTCCACCCGTCCGAACGCCCAATCGCGGAAGGCGTCGAAACTCCGGCCGCGGAACAGCGGCAGTTTGTCGGCCACCGTGTAAGCCGTACAGTCTTCGGTACGAAGCCCCTCCGAAGTGCGTTGCAGCAGCAGGTCGAAACGCATCCGGAGATAGACGTCATACGGCTTTTCGGCGGGCGTCCAGTCGGGAGCCGAGGCGATTGCCCGGCGAATCCGGTCGGCGAAATCCGGGTCGCTGAAACGCGGAGTGTCGATCTTCCGGACCCGTCCTTTCTTATTGATGCAGAACTCCGTTTCGACCCACCCGTTGTCCCCGGGGAAGAAGACGTCGTCCTCCAGTTCGAGGTGACGGAGCACCCAGCGTTTGAACTCGGTCAGACCGCCGCCCCGGAACTCCGGCATCACCTCCTCCCGAGCCGCCTGCCCCGTCGTGTCGGCCCGGACCGTGAAATCGACCGGGATGGAGTGCCAGACCCGCACGGGCTTACCCTCCAGCATCCCCGGCGTCCAGGCGGGCGAACGGCGCACCACGCGGATGACGGCTTCGGACAAGAGGGAGTCGGGCGACGCCAGCGTCCGGACCCCGCCCACCGTGCCGTCGCGTTCGACAACGAAGCTGACCACCACACGGCCCTGGATACCGCGTCCGAGCGCCTCGTCGGGATAGACCAGCCGCTCCTGCACCCAGCGGCGGAATTCTTCGATGCCCCCGTCCCCGAAGACGGGCATCGGATCGGCAGTCAGGTAAGGCCCATCCGAAAGGGAATCGGGCAGCGAACCGGCCGCAGAATCTGAAACCGGGGCGACCCGTGAATCCGCAGCCGCGACGGCCGATGAGCCGGCAACCGGAACTGCCGGGGCCTGCGCAGCCGGAATGGCCGCGATTCCCGCAACCGGAGAACCGGCCGCAAGGTTCTTCTCCGCCCCGTCCCGGAAGGACGAAGCGCGCCCGGGCAGGAGAGCGCAAAGCATCCCTGCGACCAGCACGAAACGAATCGGATAGGAACTGTTCATCATTCACAATGTAAATTCGACCATTTATAAACAGGTGTCCGGAACCGGATCGGAACCGCCCCGGAATCGCACCGAAAGCACCGCGAGAGCAGGCCGGGAACGGCATCAATACGAGCGGGAGGAACCTCGGCTCCGGCCGGGGGCGCCGGTCGAGAACTGCGTTCCCGGCCGAATCTTGAAATCGACCGGCAGCGTGAACTCCACCCGGACGACCTCACCGTCCTGACTGCCCGGCGTCCACCGGGGCGCACGTTCAAGCGCGTGCATGACCTCTTCCGAAAATTGCGGATGCGGCGATTTGAGTATCTCCGCCATCGTAATCCGCCCCTCCTTGTCGACGACGAATGCCGCCACCACACGCCCCTGTACGCCCAACTTCAGCATGTCCAACGGATATTTCACTTCAGCCATCACCCAACTCCGGAATTTATCCAGGCCCCCGCCGAAGAACTTCGGCATGATCTCGACGACCTGGTAAGCGTCCCTATCGTTATATTCCGCCCCGGCAGCCCCGGGACCGAAAGCGACCGGAATCGAGGCACCGAAACGAACCCGCTCCCCGGCAATCGTCGCCGGAGTCCACGCCGGAGCCGCCGTAAGCACCCCTCGCACCGCCTTTTCCAAAGCATCCTCGTCCCGGTATTTCGGTTCGGGGGCAGGAGTCATCCGCCCGTCCTTTTCGACGACAAACCGCAGGATCAGTTTCCGCGGCTCCGTGAGCGCACCCGGCCCCATCAGGCTATCGACCTGGCGCTGCACCCACACCCGAAACTCGTCCGGGCCGCCTCCGCAAAACGAGGGCCGTCTATCAGCCGTCGTATAGGTGTCGCAATCCTCGGCGCAAAGCCCCAGCTCCTCCTGCCCCGCAGGAGGAGCAACCAGCCGGAAAACGAACCGCATCTCCAGCTCCGTTTTCACGGGTTTCCCCTTCTTCCGTCCGGGCGACCACATCGGCGACAAGGCGATCTCCCTGCTGAGCCGGTCGGCGAAATGCCGCTCCTCGCACTCCGTGACCTTCAGGCCCGTCAGTCGGCCGTTCCTGTCGATCGTGAACGCCACCCCGACCTTCGCCTCATCCCCGACATCGTAGCGATCCACCGGAAACCGCAGGCTGCGGATCACCCAGAGTTTGAAGCATTCCGGCCGGCCGCCCTGAAAAGAGGGACCCATCTCCTCGGGCCAAAGGCTGACTGCAACATCGGCACTCCTGTCGGGGGTCTCTTGCTTGCTGCCGTTTTTCACCGGTTCCTCCGCAAGCGCGGCGGCGTGCAGCGACATAAGGCACACGGCCCATGCTGTCAAACGTTTCATGGCATTCGGGGTATTGAAGATTCGGTTTCGTAAATATAACGAAAAATGCAGGATTTACAACGGCACTGGCGCAAAAAAGAGGGTCCGGCAACCGGACCCTCTTTTATCAGGCATCGGGCACTGCGGCCCGGAACGCGATTCCCTATCCGAGGAACGAAAGCAGAATACCCGCGGCGACCGCCGAACCGACCACGCCGGCCACGTTGGGACCCATGGCGTGCATCAGCAGGAAGTTCGAGGGATCGGCCTTCTGGCCCTCGGTCTGCGACACGCGGGCGGCCATCGGGACGGCCGAAACGCCTGCCGAACCGATCAGCGGGTTGATCTTGTTGTCGCCCTTCGAGAAGACGTTCATCACCTTGGCAAGCAGCACGCCGCCGGCGGTTCCCATCGCAAAGGCGATCACGCCCAGCACGAGGATGAACAGCGTCCGCGGATTGAGGAACGCCTCGGCCGTAGCCGTAGCGCCCACCGTAAGGCCCAGGAAGATGACGACAATGTTCATCAGTTCGTTCTGCACCGTCTTCGACAGACGGTCCACCACGCCGCACTCCTTCATCAGGTTGCCCAGCATGAGGCAGCCTACGAGCGGAGCGGCCGACGGCAGCAGCAGCGCGATGATCACGGTGATGATCAGCGGGAAGAGAATCTTCTCGGTCTTCGACACCGGACGCAGCTGGCGCATCTTGATCTTACGCTCCTTCTCCGAGGTCAGCATACGCATGATGGGCGGCTGAATCACCGGCACGAGGGCCATGTAGGAGTAGGCGGCCACGGCGATCGGGCCGAGCAGTTCGGGCGCCAGGATCGCGGTGAGGTAGATCGACGTAGGACCGTCCGCACCGCCGATAATGCCGATCGAGCCGGCCTCGGCGGGTGAGAACCCGAGCGCATAGGCGCCGATGAACGTCAGGAAAATACCGATCTGCGCCGCGGCTCCCAGCAGGAAGCTCTTGGGATTGGCGATCAGCGGACCGAAGTCGGTCATGGCTCCCACGCCCACGAAGATAAGGCAGGGATAGATGCCGAGCTTCACGCCCAGATAGAGGTAATCGAGAAGTCCCGCCTGGGCGACGAAAATATCCCAGTGGACATGTCCCCCGGCGAAAAGCTCCGTATGGAACAGGTTGGCTCCGGGAAGATTGGTCAGCAGCATGCCGAACGCGATGGTCAGCAGCAGCAGCGGTTCGAACTTATGCTTGATGGCCAGGTACAGCAGGAAGAAGGCCACACAGATCATGATCAGGCTGCCCCACCCCATGTTGGCGAAGAGGCCGGCTATGCCGGTCGACTCGACAAAGGTTTTCAGACTCTCCAGCACGAAATTGGAGCTGGAAGTCAATGCACTCCACATAAGCCTATCCGATTACGATTAAAACGTCGCCTTCCATGACCGTAGCGCCCTGCTGCACGAGGACCTGCTTCACCACACCGGCGCGGTCGGCGTCGATGTTGTTCTCCATCTTCATGGCTTCGAGCACGACGAGCGTCTGTCCGGCCGCGATGGTATCGCCCACGGCCACCTTCACGCTCAACACGGTGCCCGGCAGCGGACATTTCACGCTGTAACCCGACGTCGAGGGCGCGGGAGCGATGCGCGGCGAAGGAGTGGCCGTCGAGGGGGTTATCATGGCGCTGTTGGCCGACTTGGGAGCCGGGGCGACCTGGGGTTTGGAGACCGACGAGGCTTTCGCGCCCTCGATCTCGACTTCGTAATCCACGCCGTTGACCACGACGTGCGCTACGGTCGAGGCCTCGTTCACGTCGTCGATCTGGACGTTGTAGTTATGTCCGTTGATTTTCAAAGAGTAATCTTTCATTTTCTTTTTTGGGTTGTCTTGTTCCGACGCAGGGTCCTATCTCCGGTCGGGAAGCTGGGTTAAACCGTGAATTTTCGAATTCCAGGGCGAGTAGGCCCGCTTGATGTTGAGAATGGTCAGCACCTCGGACTCGCGGTCGTGCAGGGCACCCCTGTAGATCTTGAGCGCCGTGGCGATGGCTGCGATCTCCTCCTCGCTGATCATCGGCTGGGCGTCGACCTTCTTGCCGCTCGCCGGGCGGACCCGGAAGCAGGCCCCGAAGGCCTTCATAATGAAGATCAGCGCCACCAGCAGGATAAACACCAGGCTGAACCCGATCAGCGACACCCAGAGTATCTCGGACCATCCCCAGCTCATAACTGTCAGTATTGTCATCTTTTCAGGCTGTTAGAGGGGAATGTTCGAATGTTTCTTCGCGGGGTTCTGCAAACGCTTCGTTGCCAGCGACTGCAGGGCGCGGATCACGCGGAAACGCGTGTTGCGCGGCTCGATCACGTCGTCGATATAGCCGTAGCGGGCGGCGTTGTAGGGATTGGAGAACTTGTCGTTGTACTCCTGCTCCTTCTCGGCGATGAACTTCGCCTTCTCCTCGGGTTTGTCGGCCAGCTCCTTCAGCTCCTTGCCATAGAGCACCTCGACGGCGCCGCTGGCGCCCATCACGGCGATCTCGGCCGTCGGCCATGCGTAGTTGATGTCGCCGCGGATGTGCTTCGACGACATGACGATGTAGGCGCCTCCGTAAGCCTTGCGCAGCGTCACGGTGATCTTCGGCACGGTGGCCTCGCAGTAGGCGAACAGCAGTTTCGCACCGTGGGTGATCACGCCGCCGTACTCCTGGGTCGTACCCGGCAGGAAGCCCGGAACGTCCACCAGCGTCACGATCGGAATGTTGAACGCGTCGCAGAAACGCACGAAGCGTGCGGCCTTCCGGCTGGCGTTGATGTCCAGCACGCCGGCCATGAACTTGGGCTGGTTGGCGATGATGCCCACCGACTGTCCGTTGAAACGGGCGAAGCAGGTGATGATGTTCTTGGCATAGCCTGCGGCCGATTCGAGGAACTCGCCGTTGTCGACGATGGCCCTGATGACCTCGGTCATGTCGTAGGGTTTGTTGGCGCTGTCGGGAATGATGTCGTTGAGCGAATCCTCCAGACGGGTGATCTTATCGGTGCAGACGGCCAGCGGGGCGTCCTCCATGTTGTTCTGCGGCATGTAGGAGATCAGTTTCTTGATCAGCTCGATACCCTCCTCCTCGGTGTCGACGGCGAACTGCGCCACGCCCGACTTGGTGGTGTGCATCAGGGCGCCGCCCAGCTGCTCCTGCGTCACGTCCTCGCCCGTGACGGTCTTCACGACCTTCGGGCCGGTGAGGAACATGTTCGAGGTCTCCTTCTTCATGATGATGAAGTCGGTCAGCGCGGGCGAGTAGACCGCACCGCCTGCGCAGGGGCCGAAGATGGCCGAAATCTGCGGAATGACGCCCGACGACATCACGTTGCGCTGGAAAATGTTGGCGTAACCGGCCAGGGCGTTGACGCCCTCCTGGATACGGGCGCCGCCCGAGTCGTTCATGCCGATGCAGGGCGCGCCGTTGCGCATGGCCATGTCCATCACCTTGCAGATCTTGTCGGACATCGACAGCGACAGCGAACCGGCCGTCACGGTGAAATCCTGTGCGAAAACGTAGACCAGACGTCCGTCGATCGTGCCGTAACCCGTCACTACGCCGTCGCCGAAGGTGTGCTTGCGGTCCATGCCGAAATCGTAGCAGCGGTGGGTCACAAACATATCGAACTCCTCGAACGAACCTTCGTCGAGGAGCATCTGAATACGTTCGCGGGCCGTGTACTTGCCCTTCTCGTGCTGTTTGTCGATCGCCTTCTGGCCGCCGCCGAGACGCGCGGTTTCGCGGTTCTCGATCAGTTTGTTGATCTTTTCCTGTATCTGGCTCATAATCCTATTTGTTTTTGTTTTCGCAAAGCTCCGTCAGGATGCCCTGGGTCGATTTCGGGTGCAGGAATGCGATGGTCATGCCCTCGGCGCCCTTGCGGGGAGTCTTGTCGATCAGACGGATGCCCTTGGCCTCCGCGTCGGCGAGCTGCTCCTCGATGTTCTCGCAGGCCAGCGCCATGTGGTGAATGCCGACGCCGCGGTTCTCGATGTACTTTGCGATCGTCGAATCCTCCGAAGTAGGCTCCAGCAATTCGATCTTGGTCTGACCCAGCATGAAGAACGCCGTGCGGACCTTCTGGTCGGCGACCTCCTCGATGGCATAGCACTTCAGGCCCAATACGTTCTCCCAGTAGGGAATCGCCTCGTCGAGACTCTTCACGGCAACGCCAAGATGCTCGATATGAGAAACTTTCATAGCAAAATTTAAATTTAAGTTAGTGGATATTCGTATGTTGTTTCGTTCGTTGTTATTTTGCGAACACAAAGATAGACGAATCTTTCAGAACCGCCAAAATTCGGGGAACTTTTTTTGGCAATAACTTCGGGTTCGAAATTCGCAGGAAATGTCCGGAAAGGCGATTCGCCCCGGCGGAGCCTCCGGCGACTTGCGGTTCGAAAGCCGGGAGTTACAGCGACGTGTAAATCTGCACAAGCCGTTCCGCCACGGCGTATTCGGAGAAAAGCTCCGCACGGCGGCGTTCGCGCTCCTGCATCGTGCGGCGCCACGGTTCGTCCTCCAACGCATTTTCGAGCGCCGCGCGGACCTCGCCCTGCGCCTCCGGACGCACGTAGGCGGCGGCATTCCCGGCCGCTTCGCGGTTGACCTGCGTGTCGCTCAAGACCATCGGCAGCCCCGCACGCAGGGCCTCGACCACGGGGACGATCGACGCCTCGGCATCGGCGTCGGGCAGGTAGGCGAAGACCCGTGCCAGACGGAACAGGGCCGGAAGGTCCGCAGGGGTCAGTTCGTAAATGAAATCCACCCGCGCGGCGACGTGCCGGGCACGGGCATAGTCCAGCAGATAATCGGACCAGGCCGTGCGGCGGCCGCAGACGACCACCCCGGCCGGGAACGCGGCGTCGACCAGGGCGGTGAGAACCGCCTGGTGGTTGTGGCGCGGCTCGACGGTTCCGAGCATCAATATAAAACGCTCTGGAAGAACATACTTGCGACGCACGTATTCAAGTTCCGCTTGAGATGGATCTGCACGCGGAACCGGAACCGCCAGCGGCATCACGACCTCGATCTTCGAAGGGTCGATGCGCAGGCGTTCCGACAGTTCCTCGCGGGCCGGAGCGCTGACCGTGATGACCCGGCTGGCCCGCCGCAGCGCACGGCGGTAGAGCTTCAGGGCGAAAAGCCGTTCGGCGAACGTATAGAGATGCGGGTAGCGCAGGAAATTGAGATTCGGAACCGTCATCACCGAAGGCACGCGCCGCAAATGCACGGACAGCGGCAGCGACGACTTAAAGCCATGGTAAAGGTCAACATGTCTATAATCTTTTCCGTCAACGACATACTCATGCTCCGGAGCGTAATGCGCCAGTACGTTGGCAAGGTGCTGGGAATAGGTCCCGCGGGGTGTGGCGGGAGCTGTGTCGAGTCCTATTTTCATAACTTGGTCTTAAAAAATTGGTCTATATGGCAAATAATTGTTATCTTTATCGAATAAAACAAGGCTCTCTTATGAAGAAAGTGCTGCTTATATGGCTGTTGGCCGCGGGTTTCGCATCCGCGGGAGCCACGGCCCAAAACATCGCCCTCGGCGAACGCGCCCCCGAACTCAAGATTCAGGCGTGGCTCGACGACCGCCAGCCCGCACCGGCCCCGATGACCTACATCGAGTTCTTCCATTCGACGAACCCCGCGTGCAAGACCTCGCTCGAACGCCTGAAAGAGCTCACGGGCAAATTAGGGACCAAACTCCGCGTGATCGTCGTAACGAAGGAAGACGCGGCGAAGATCGCCCCGCAGTTGCGCCCCTACCTCTCGGAACGTATTTCCGCCGGCCTCAACGCCGAAAAGGGTTTCACGGCGTTCGGTGTCAGCTACCTGCCGTTCGGCGTGCTGACCGACGCCAAAAACCGCGTTCTATGGATGGGCAATTCCCTGCAAATCAACGAAAAACTGATCGAACAATCAACACGCTGACACACCATGTCATTCACCAAGATAGACCATTACGAAAAAGAGTACGCAGACACGCACCACGACACAGCCCTCAACGTTACGCAAGGCGTTGAAGAACAACCGATAGTAAGCCCTTACTTCAAGCGCCGCAAGAAGCGCGCGCTCTCCACCGGGGAGTATGTCGAGGGCATTCTCGCAGGCAACATCACCACCCTCTCGCAGGCCATCACGCTCGTCGAATCGGCGAACCCCGACCACTATGCGCAGGCGCAGGAGATCATCGAGGCGTGCCTCCCGCATGCCGGGAAATCGGTCCGCATCGGCATCACGGGCGTCCCGGGAGCCGGCAAATCGACCTTCATCGAGGCCATCGGCAACATGGTCGCGGGGCTGCGCCACAAGCTGGCGGTGCTGGCCATAGACCCCTCGTCGGAGCGCAGCGGCGGCTCGATTCTCGGCGACAAAACCCGCATGGAGAGCATCTGCAACAACCCTTCGGTCTTCGTGAGGCCCTCGCCTTCGGCGGGGTCGCTCGGCGGAGTGGCCCGGAAGACACGCGAGACGATCGTGCTGTGCGAAGCCGCAGGATTCGACGTCATCTTCATCGAAACGGTGGGCGTCGGGCAGTCGGAAACCGCCGTGCACTCGATGGTGGACCTTTTCATGCTGCTGCAGATTTCCGGCGCGGGAGACGAACTGCAAGGCATCAAGCGCGGTATCATGGAGATGGCCGACCTGATGGTCATCACCAAGGCCGACGGAGAGAACATACACAAGGCCGAACTGGCGCAGACCCAGTTTCAGGGAGCCTTGAGGCTTTTCCCCGTGCCCGAATCGGGGTGGCGGCCCAAGGTCTACACCTCGTCGGCGGTGACCCGGACGGGGTTGGAGGAGGTCTGGAAAGGTGTGGAGGAGTACCTCGACCACATTCAGAAAAACGGCTATTTCCAGCACAACCGCAACCGGCAGAACAAATACTGGATGTACGAGTCGATCAACGAGGCGCTGCGCGGGAGTTTCTACCGCGACCCGGCCGTGGAGGCGCGCATCGGAGAGTACGAGAAGCGTGTGCTGGAGGACAAAATCTCGTCGTTCATCGCCGCCAAGGAGTTGCTGGAGATCTATTTCAAGGATACCCGGACGCTGGAATGACGCCGCGTCACGGTCCGGCGGGCGAGTTGCCGGCAGGTACATGTGCCCATAATACAGCCCTTATAATCTTTAAAATTTCGAGCCATGAAACAAGGACGCTTTTACCTGGCCGCGGCGATATTGCTGCTCGCTTCAAGTTGTGAAAAAGAGGACGGAGAGAACACGAACAACTCTAAATGGACACACCCGCTGACAACAACCCTTCACAGGACCGATCCCGGAGGAGAGCAGAGTACATATGTAATAACGTACACCTACGACGCAAAAGATCGGCTGACCGGAACCCGGGACTCGAGAGACGGCGTTACGGAAACGACAACTTCGGACTACGTATATGACGGCAAAACGGTGACATACACGGAAAAAACATGGGCCGGTGAAATCCTGTGGAATTCGCAAAAATTCAAACGCACTTATCTGGATGACGCTCTCGAAAAGGTTTTGGAAGAACGGATAACGGACAAGGACGACCAGATCATCCAACGGATTTGCAACGAATACGACCAGCAGGAACGGCTGGTGCACAGTTTGGAATATTCCAGAGGGAATAGTAAAGTATCCGAAACAAAATACACCTACGACGGGAAACTGGTAATCTGTGACAAATATTGGCTCAAGAATACAGGCGAAGTATCGGCTGTAAGCAAATACATAATCACATACTCCGACGATGAACTGACGAAACCGCTTATTCACGGCTGCCTGGCTTCCGAAGAAACGGCCGAACGCCCATGGGATTGGGTAAAACATTACAGTTACGATTACCGGGGACGCCTCAACGGAATTACGTACGAAGCGGAAGGTAAGCTCGTCTGGGAGACCCGCAACTACGTATACGGGAACAAATCCCTCACTTGCGAAAACCGGGAGGTGCATTACGGCACGGATATTATAACCATATCTGAAACAACCTACAAATACTGACACCGATCTCCGGCAAAACAGCCCCGCCCTCTCGAAAAGAGGGCGGGGATTTTCATACAGGAACGGCTACAGGCACACCGACCGGACCGAAGCCGACAGCATTACATAACCGCATCGTTACACGGAACGGACAGACGTGCAACCGCGTAATGGGTCGCAGAGCGCGACCAGACGAGGCGGTGCGAAACGGGCCGGAGATGGAGTGGGCCGGATCGGAATATGGGTGAATCCGAGCAAGAGCCAACCGGAGCCGCAGCGTGCGGCCGGGAAAGGCCGGGAGCCAAAAGACCGGAAGCGGAAGACCGGGAGTCAAAAACCGAGAAAAGCCGGGAAAGGCGGGCTACGCTTTCCCGGCCGGGAGAGGTTCGGACAACTCTTCCGCAAAGGCCGCACGCAGGCGGTCGGCCAGCTCGGGAACACCCTCGGCGGCGCGTTTGCGGATCACCTCCAGCGGATTGCGGACACCGCGGATCGCCGGGCGGCCCGGGTCGACCACATAGACCGGGATGTCGGGACGCACGCAGCGCACCAGCGACGCCGCAGGATAGACCGCCAGCGACGTTCCGACCACCACCAGGATGTCGGCCCCGGCGGCAAGTTCCGCCGCACGGTCGAACTCGGGAACCGGCTCGCCGAAGAAGACGATGTGCGGACGCAGCAGCGAACCGTCGGGAGCACGGTCGTCGAGACCCTGCTCGACGCCGTCGAACGGCAGGACGAGCGACGGATCGTCCGTCGAACGAAGTTTGGTAAGCTCCCCGTGCAGGTGGAGAATATGCGTCGAACCCGCCCTTTCGTGCAGGTTGTCGACATTCTGGGTGATGACCCGGACATCGAAATCGCGTTCCAGACCGGCAATCGCCCGATGGGCGGCGTTCGGCTCGGCCTTGAGCATCTCGGCACGGCGCTCGTTGTAAAAACGAATGACCCCCCGACGGTTGAAATCGAGCGCTTCGGGAATGCAGACCTCCTCGATCCGGTAATTTCCCCACGTTCCATCGGAGTCACGGAAGGTCGCCAAACCGCTGTCGGCGCTGACGCCGGCGCCGGTAAAGACAACAAGTTTTTTCATAATATGATGTAGTTTCGCCCCGTAAAGGTAGCAAATTTATGGCATAGTTCATGCAAGATCGGTCCGATGTAAACCAAATAAATATTTTTACGTTATGGATCAACAGAAACACACCACCGAAGACACGCTGACCGACATTTTCGGCTCGAAAGAGATGCGCTCGCCGGCTCCCACGGAATTCATCCCCAAGAACAAGACCGCACCCGAAATCGCCTATCAGCTGGTCAAGGACGAGACCTATCCCCAGACCCAGCCGCGGCTGAACCTGGCGACGTTCGTGACCACCTATATGGACGACTACGCCACGCGTCTGATGAACGAGGCCATCAACATCAATTATATCGACGAGACGGAGTATCCGCGCGTCGCGGTGATGTGCGGCCGTTGCCTCAATATAGTGGCCAACATGTGGAACTCGCCTGAAAAGGCCGAGTGGAAAACCGGTGCGCTGGGCATCGGATCGTCCGAGGCGTGCATGCTGGGCGGAGTGGCCGCGTGGCTGCGCTGGCGGGCACGCCGCAAGGCCGCAGGCAAACCCTTCGACAAACCCAACCTGGTGATGAGCACCGGATTTCAGGTCGTGTGGGAAAAGTTCTGCCAGCTGTGGCAGATCGAGATGCGCACCGTGCCCCTGACGCTGGACAAGCCGACGCTCGACATCGACGAGGCGCTGAAGGTCTGCGACGAGAACACCATCTGCATCGTGCCCATCGCCGGCGTGACGTGGACCGGTCTCGACGACGACATCGAAGGCCTCGACAAGGCGCTCGACGCCTACAACGCCAAGACGGGCTACGAGATCCCGATCCATGTCGACGCGGCTTCCGGCGGTTTCATCCTGCCGTTCCTGCACCCCGAGAAGAAATGGGACTTCCGCCTCAAATGGGTGCTGTCGATCTCCACGTCGGGCCACAAGTACGGACTGGTATACCCCGGACTGGGATGGGTCGTATGGAAGGACAAGAAGTACCTGCCCGACGAAATGTCGTTCTCGGTCAACTACCTCGGCGCAAACATCACGCAGGTGGGCCTGAACTTCTCGCGTCCCGCGGCGCAGATTCTCGGCCAGTACTACAACTTCATCCGGCTGGGATTCGAGGGGTACAAGGAGGTTCAGCAGAACTCGATGGACATTGCCAAGTACTGCCACGAGCAGATCGGCAAGATGCCGTGTTTCCGGAACTACGCCAAAGAGGTCGTCAACCCGCTGTTCATCTGGATGATGAACCCCGAGTACGACAAGAAGGCCAAATGGACGCTGTTCGACCTGCAGGCCGCCTTGCAGCAGAGCGGCTGGATGGTCCCGGCATACACCATGCCCAAGAACATCGACGAGATGATCGTCATGCGCATCGTGGTTCGCCAGGGTATGTCGCGCGACATGGCCGACATGCTTTTGGGAGACATCCGCAACGCCGTGGCCGAGTTCGAGAAACTCCAGTACCCCACTCCCTCGCGCATCAAGTACGAGAACAAGGTGCATCAGAAAGGCAAGGTATATACGCATTGATGCGGCCGGAGGTCACCGGACCTCCGACGGCCGGAACGTTTCCGGGAGGTGCCGCCACGGCCTTCGGCCGTGGGTACAGACCCGCCCCGTCCCGAAGCTCCCGCCCCGGCGGGACTTCGGAGCGGAGTTTGAACGGGTCGCGGGCACGGATCGGACCCCGGACCGCAATTTCGGCCGCCGCATCCGAAAGCGGCTTCTCAAGCCGCCCCTGAAGGGCGCTTTCTCGCGGCCGGTAACGGCTGACCGAATATTCAGGGACCTTCCCCGCGACACGCGCCCCCTCCGGGCGGCAGAATGCCGGACGGCTCACGCTTCACCCCCGAAGCGGGGCCGTCTTTTTATTTGCGGCAGGAGTCTCTTCCGGGCCTTTGCCGGCGGCACTTCGTCCGCCGGCAGACTCCGGAGCCGGGGAACCGCCGACCTCACCCGTCTTCAGCCACTCCAGGTCGATCTGCGGAAAACGCGCGTGGATCAGCCGGGCCAGATCGGGGGCCAGGCGCGCCTGGCCCAACAGCACCCTGCGGATCCGCACGCTGCCGCGCAGCCCGAGCCACCGGGCAAAAAGTTCGAGATTGAGTCCCGACGCACCGACTACGAACCGCATGCGCTCGGCGTCGTGGAAATGATACTCGCCGCGCGGACCGGCATCGTTCGTTTGCTTCATAACACAATGGTTTTAAGCGTCCGGCCCGAAAACACGAACGCGGACTACTGTTACTTACTCGCACTGTGGTTCTGGTAAACCTTTGACCAAGTAAGCACATATAGCCCGCGCCGTTGTGACGTAGGATCACATCCCATGCCATTCCGGCGCGGGGCCGCAAACAGCAGGAATATGTGCTTAACAGGGGTCAACAAAATTTACCAGATTCCAGTGCCCACGTTAAGCCAACCCGCTATCGGCGGATTGCAGTGCAAATATAACTAAAAAAACCGCCCGGTGCAAATGCGAGGCTTTTTTATCCGGCACGCACGCCCGGGCCGCGCCAAAACCGGCTCCGCAACGGCACGACGCAACGGACAAAACATAGGGCGCAAAGGACTTGCCGGGACCGGAAAAAATGCGTATCTTTCGTGCGTTTTATCCCTAACCGTCTATGAAAGAAAATTTCGACATTTTCCTGATCGTCATGGCTCTCCTGGCCGCCGTGGTCTACGCCGCGCTGCACTTCTTCGAAGCGGGCTACGGCTACCTCTTCGACCGCCGCTACGGACCTCCCGTGCCCAACCGCGTGGGATGGATGGTGATGGAATCCCCGGTTTTCATCCTCATGTGCGTGCTGTGGGCCTCGTCCGGGCGGATGTGGCAGGCCGGACCGCTGGCGCTGTTCTGCCTGTTCCAGGCCCACTACCTCCAGCGGGCCTTCATCTTCCCGCTGCTGATCCGCGGCAAGGGCCGCATGCCCCTCGGCATCGTCGTGATGGGCATGGTCTTCAACACGCTCAACGCCCTGATGCAGGGAGGATGGATCTTCTACGTCTCGCCCCCGGACTACTACGCCGGATGGTTCGCACAGCCCTACATCTATATCGGCGGGGCGCTGTTCGCGGCCGGAATGGCCGTAAACCTCCATTCGGACCACATCATCCGCCACCTCCGCCGACCGGGCGACACGCGCCACTACATCCCCCGCGGGGGCATGTTCCGCTACGTATCGTCGGCCAACTACTTCGGCGAGCTGATGGAATGGGTGGGGTTCGCCGTGGCCTCGTGGTCGTGGGCCGGAGCGGTCTTCGCATGGTGGACCTTCGCCAACCTCGCACCCCGCGCCGCGTCGCTGCGCCGCCGTTACGAACAGGAGTTCGGCGAGGAATTTTCGCGCCTCCGACGCAAACGCATCATACCCTTCATATATTAACCGCCTTAAAAAGCGGATTTAGGTTGCGGACGGTCTGTCACACGTTTTTCACCCAACTCTGCGCCCCAGCTGTTTAACTTCCAACTTTTAATATAAAATGTCTTCCCTTTTCACCCCTTATAAATTAGGCCCCGTCACGCTGCGCAACCGCACGATACGTTCGGCGGCCTTCGAATCCATGGGCAAGGACTTCGGTCCCACCGAGCAGCTCAAGGATTACCACGTCGCTGTGGCCCGCGGCGGCGTGGGCATGACCACGCTGGCATACGCCGCCGTGTGCCGCAGCGGACTGTCGTTCAACAAGCAGCTGTGGCTGCGCCCCGAGATCGTCCCGGGACTGCGCGGAATCACCGACGCCGTGCACCGCGAAGGGGCCGCCGCAGCCATCCAGATCGGCCACTGCGGCAACATGACCCACTGGACCACCGCCGGACAGATGCCCATCGGCGCCTCGACGGGATTCAACCTCTACGCCTACACGCCCGTGCGGGGCATGAAAAAACGCGAGATCGAACAGGTGGCCCGCGATTTCGGCAAGGCCGTGCGCACGGCCCGCGACGCCGGGTTCGACTCGGTGGAGGTGCACGCCGGGCACGGCTACCTCATTTCGCAGTTCCTCTCGCCCTACACCAACCACCGGCACGACGAATACGGCGGTTCGCTCGAAAACCGCATGCGCTTCATGCGCATGTGTCTGGGCGAGGCCGTGGAGGCGGCCCGGGCGTGCGGCATGGCGATCACCGTGAAGCACAACATGTACGACGGCTTCAAAGGGGGCATCGAAATCCCCGAGAGCATCGAGATCGCACGGGTCATCGAATCGTTCGGCGTGGACGGCATCGTCCTCTCGGGCGGGTTCGTCTCGAAAGCCCCGATGGCCGTCATGCGGGGGCTGATCCCGATCTACACCATGAGCTACTACTCGCCGCTGTGGCTGCGCTACTTCATCCGCTGGTGCGGACCCTTCATGATCAAACAGTTCCCCTTCGAGGAGTGCTATTTCCTCGAAGACGCCAAGAAATTCCGGGCCGCGCTGAAAGGTCCGCTGATCTACGTCGGGGGACTCGTCAGCCGCGAGGGCATCGACCGGGCGCTGGACTCGGGATTCGAGCTGGTTCAGATGGCCCGGGCGCTCGTCAACGACCCGGCGTTCGTCGCAAGGCTCCGCGAGGGCGACGCGGCGACGCGCAGCGCCTGCGACCACCGCAACTACTGCATCGCGCGGATGTACTCCGTGGACATGAAGTGCTGCAAGCATTGCGACGACCTGCCGCGAAAGATCGTCGAGGAACTCAAACGCCTGCCGTGATGAAAAGCGAAGCAATCACGACGTGCGGGGAGCGCAGCGCCTCGCCCGCCGCCGTTTCCGGAAGCGGCCGCAGCGCCGGCCGGCGGGGAGCCGTCGCCCCGGGCAGCGCCTGGGCGCTGGTCACGGGCGCGGGATCGGGCATCGGGCGCTGCTATGCCCTGCGGCTGGCGGCGCTGGGTTACAACCTGGTGCTGGCGGGCAACCGCCGCGAACCGCTGGAGACGGTATGCGGCGAGATACTCGCCGCCGCGGGTCCGGACGGCGACGCCCCGAAAGCGACATCCGCCGCCGGATTCCGGTCCGACGTGCGGATCGTGGAGATCGACCTGGCGCGCACCGAAGCCGCCGCGGAGCTGTGGGAGGCCGTGCGGCGCGAAGGCGCCGCCATCGACGTGCTGGTGAACAACGCCGGGATATTCTCGTTCCGCGACATCCTGCACACCCCCGCCGAGCGCATCGAGCGCATCATCCTGCTGCACGACCTGACGAACACCCAGCTGTGCCGGATGGCGGCGGCCGACATGGTGCGCCGCGGCTGCCGGGGCCATATCCTCAACATGTCCTCCTACTCGCTGTGGATGCCCTTTCCGGGACTGGCCCTGTACAGCGCGTCGAAGGCCTACCTGCGGTCGTTCTCGGTGGCCTTCGCGAAGGAGGTCCGGGAGCACGGCATCCGCGTCACGGCGGTCTGCCCGGCGGGCGTGGCGACCGACCTCTACGGACTGACTCCCCGCTGGCAGCGCATCGGCACACGCCTCGGGGTGCTTATCACGGCCGACTCGTGCGCCCGTCGCGGACTGCGTGCCCTGTGGCGGGGACGCCGGTGCATCGTCCCCGACTGGTGGAACCGCGTATGGATTCCCCTCTGCAAGATACTGCCGATGTGGGTGCTGCGTCCGGTGCGCAGGTTCACGATGAAGTTTCAGAAATAGGCTCTTTGAGATTGTACTTTTCCGCAGTCTGCGGCTGATGGAATTCTTTGTACTTTTTGGCCGCAAAAAGTACCAAAAACTCCCCGGCAGATACCTTCGCCTGCTTCGTCCCGTCTAACGTTCGAAACGGGCGCCTATTCGCGGGGCGCACGCGCCCCTGCCCCGTTTCCTGCCACTTTTAGCCGGGACTTCGTTTGACAGCTCCGGCATCGAGCCGGAATCATTCGCCGCCTGTGGCGGCGTGAGAATCCCGCCTGGCAAAAAGGCGTCAAGAAAGAGGCGGACTAAAAGCGCGAGCGCAGGCGTAAGACGCCTGTTTTATGAACAACAGTATCTATTCTAAAACCCGCTTCTTAAGCGGGCGGAGCCAGCGTTAGGCCGCGTCTTTCAGCCTTTTTTGGCCGCGGGTCGGTTTTTGCGCCGCTTTTTGACGACCAAAAAGCGGCAACAGAAAAGCAGTCGCAGACTGCGCTCGGTACTTTTGCGGCCAAAAAGTACATAAATCCCGGATCGCCCGGCGATCCGTCGTTCGCCCAGGGAAGGGCGAAAAACAAGACAAAAAAACGCACAACAAGCAAATAACCGATAAATTATGAATACAATCAAAACCGTCGTCTTCGACCTCGGAGGCGTGCTGGTCGATCTGGACAGGGACCGCTGCATCGGCGCCTTCCGGAGCCTCGGGATGGATGCCGTGGCCGATCTGATCAACCCCTATTACCCCGCCGAAATGATCGGACGGCTGGAGCGCGGCGACATCTCGTTCCACGAGGCCTGCGACCAGATGCGGCAGCTATCCGGACGGCAGGAGGTCACCGACGCGCAGATCGCCTGGGCCTACGGCCGGTTTCTGGTGCGTATCCCGGTCGCGAAACTCCGCCAGATAGACGCCCTGCGCGAGCGCGGAATACGGACCTGCGTGCTCTCGAACAACAACCCCGCGTCGATGAAGTACATCCGCCGGATGTTCACGGCCGACGGCAAGACGATGGACGACTATTTCGACGCCGTCTACCTCTCCTACCAGCTGTGCGAACTGAAACCTTCCGAGGCCATATTCCGCAAGATGATCGCCGCAGACGGCATGCTTCCCGCCCAAACGCTGTTCATCGACGACGGACAGAGGAACGTCGACGCCGCACAGTCCCTCGGGTTCTCGGTATACATGCCCGGCCCGGAGGAGGATTTCGGCCACATACTCGAAAATCTCAACCGCTATGAAGAAAGCCTATAAAATCGCGCTGATCGTCACGGCCGTACTGATCGTACTGGTACTGGCCCTCGCCGTGGCCGTTTCGCCCGTGACGAAGAACTACGTCGAGAAACACGACCGCGAACTGTTGGGCCGCTCGATCCGCATGGAGCGCCTGCGGATCAATATTTTCACGGGACGCCTGCGCGTCGAAGGGCTGCGGATCGGCGGCACGAACGACTCGACGGTCTTCTTCGCGCTCGACAGTTTCGACATGCGCCTGCGCCTGCTGCCGCTGCTCTCGAACCGCGTCGAGGTGAAGCACCTGCACTTCACCGCTCCCGACGTGAAGGTTTACCAGCAGGGCAATGCGTTCAGTTTTGACGACATCCTCGGCCGTTTCATGACGACGGACACCACGGCCGTGGCCGAAGAACCGTCCGAACCGTGGGAAATCGGGCTTTACGACATCCGCATCCGCAGAGGACGCCTCTTCTACAAGGACCTCGAACTCAACGCCACGTGGGGACTGAACGACATCGACCTGCAAATTCCGGGCGTCTATTTCGGCGGCGAAAAGACCGACGTGGGCGCCGTGCTCAACTTCGCCGAGGGAGGTTCGCTGGCGACGAGCGTGGCCTACGACATCGCCTCGTCGGAATTCGACATCGGGCTGAAGCTCAAAGACATGACCCTTGCTGGAATGCTGCCCTACTTCCGCCAGTCGCTCGACATCGGAGGCGTCGCGGGACGCCTCTCGGCCGACATCCGCCTGCGGGGCGACACGGAGCACCTGCTCTCGCTGCGCACCGAAGGGACCGCCTCGCTGGCGGGATTCTCGCTCGTCGACATGCAGCAGCGGCCCGTAGCCGGGGTCGACACGCTGGGCGTACAGCTCGCGGAGGGCGATCTGGGGAAGATGCGCTTCCGATTCGACCGCCTCTACGTCGGAGGATTCTCCCTGCTGACCGAACTCACTCCCGGGGGCGACAACCTCTCGGCGCTGATAAAGCCTTCGCCCGAGACCCCGGCGGCCCCGACCGCGCCGGAGGAACACGCACCAAAGACCGTATCCGGCCCCGGTCCGACGTTGCAGATCGCCGACCTCGAAATCGCCGGAGGACGGGTGACACTGCGCGACCTGACGATGGAACGCCCGTTCGAATACGCCGTGACCGACATCCGGATGCGGAGCCGCGGCTTCGACCCCTCGAAGCGCAACCGCCTTGAGATCGACGCGCGGATGCAACGCACCGGACAGGCGAAACTCCGCTGGGAAGGCACACTCGACGACATGAACAACCAGAACATCACGCTCTGGCTCTCGAACCTCGACCTGCGCGACTTCTCGCCCTACTGCGAGCACTTCACGGCCTACCCCCTGACGCGGGGCAACCTCACGTTCCGCAGCCAGAACGTCATCCGCAACCGGTATCTCGACGGCACGAACCACCTCGACGTCTTCGAGCCGCGCGTGGACAAAAAGCGCAAGGACCTCAAACCCGAGATGAACATTCCGCTCAAACTGGGGCTTTACGTGCTCAAGGACAAGACGGGTCACGTGAAGATGGACCTTCCGGTCGGCGGCGACCTCGATTCGCCGGAGTTCTCCTACCGCAAAATCGTGCTCAAGGCCATCGGCAACGTACTGCTCAAAGTCGTAACGGCGCCCTTCTCGTTCCTCTCGGGCAGCCGCGACAACCTCGAATACATCCCCCTCGACGCGGCGCAGTACGCCTTTACGTCGGAACAATACGCCTCGTTCGACCAGATCGCCCAGCTGCTCAAGGAGAAACCCGAGATGCAGGTCGCGCTGACCCAGCGCATCAACCTCTCCCGCGCGCTGCCGGCACAGGCCGCCAACGTCCTGCGGCTGGCCTACCACAACAGCCTCGCGGCAGCCGACCCGGCGGGACAGCGGCCGCGGCTCTCGATGCTCGAATACGAAAAACTCCAGCAGACAGACATCCGCACCCCCGCCGTGGAGGCCTTCGCCGATTCGCTGCTCACAGCGCAGGGGCGCCCGGTGCAGGGCCTGTCGCCGGACGCCAAAGCCCTCGCGCTCTACCGCGGGCAGGCACTCGGACAGCTCCGGCGGATGATGGCCTCGCGCGACAAGGCGCTGGCGGAGTATATGTTCAGCACGCACGGGATCCAGCCCCCGGCATTCCGTCTGCAACCGATGGACTCGCTGGCCCTTGCAGCCTACACGGGCCGCAACCGCTACACGATCGCCCTGGGCGTCGACGGCGAGACCCTCGAAATCGGGGAACAGCAGCCGGAGAATGCCGGTGCGGTGGAAAGCGTCAGCGGGACAGCGCGTAGCGACGGGACCGAGCGCGCCAACGGGGCGGAAAACGCCGCATCACCGGGAAGCGGCCATGCGACGGGAAGCGCCGCCTCGCCTGGAAGCGCCAACGGGGCGGGAAGCGCCGGTGCGGCGGGCAGTCCGGCCCTCCCGGCGGACAATCTGCCGGACGCAACGGACACCGCGCCGGCGGCAGGAGGCGCATCACCCGCAGAAACCACGGAAACCGCACCGCCGGCAGGGACTCCGCCGGTCGGGCAAAGGCAGGAATAAATCAAAACAACCCCTCCGATCCTGTGATCGGAGGGGTTGCCTCGTTTCATACATTGTCTGTCGGAGTGACAGGATTCGAACCTGCGACCCTCTGGTCCCAAACCAGATACGCTACCGGACTGCGCTACACTCCGAACGCTGCGGCTTCCGCCGGAATTTCAATAAAAAAGCAGACTACCCTATCGAGCAGTCTGCCGATTTGTCGGGGAGACTGGATTCGAACCAGCGACCTCCAACTCCCGAAGCTGGCGCGCTAACCGGACTGCGCTACACCCCGAACAAGTGCCCTTATCGTTTTAAGAGCGCACAAAGATAAGTCTAAAATCCGAAAAGACAAAATATTTCCGAAAAAACATTCTCCTAAAATTACGGTCAGGCCTCAAAAGCCCCCGCTGCGGACGGCTACGGCCGCCCGTCTGCAAGCCTCGCAACCCCCGGTCAGCCCCGGCGGCATCGGCGGCATCGGCGGCATCGGGAAATCCCGGTTTTCGGAACAAGGTGCCGCTTTTTTTCGTATATTGGCGTCGTAACGACGCTTTTACGGGCCAGGCGGCGCAACCGTACCGGGTGCAATCCGGTTTTGCGGCCATCCCGGCTCTTTCATGTTTTCAGACAATGACCGCCAAACTGCTGCTCATACTCCGTTTCTACCGCTCGACAATGCTCTTCTTCTGCGGAGCGGTGAGCCTCGCCCTGGCGTGGGTCGCCAAGGTCCACGGAGCGCCGATCGTCCCGGCATTGCTGCTGGGGAAAGCCTTGATTTACCCGCTTTTCCTCTACGTGTGGATCGTGCCGCGCTATTCCGACGAATTCTACTATTACCGCAACCTCGGCATCCGCCGCCGTGCTCTGCTGGGCATAAGCTGTGCGGTGGATTTCGGATTGTGCTGCCTTTTGCTGAACGGTTCCGCCGCCCTGCTGTATGCCGCCCGCTGAAAAACATATCCTCGAAATCGACTCCGCAGAGCTGGCGTTCGGCGGACGGAGCATCCTCTCGGGAGTTTACCTGCTCGCCGAAACGGGCTGCGTGACGGCCGTGCTCGGACGCAACGGGTGCGGCAAGAGCTGTCTGATGAAGATTCTCTCGGGGGCGCTGAAGGCCGGGTTCTGCTCGATGCGCATCGACGGGAAATGGCACGGGCGGTTCACCGAAAAGGAGGTCCGCTACCTCCCCCAGCACGCATTCATCCCCGGATGGCTCCGGCTGGAGCGCGTGCTCCGCGATTTCGGACTGTCGCGGGAGGAACTGGAACGATGGTTTCCGCTGTTCGTCCCCCTGCGCGGCAGCCGCATCGGGGAGTTGTCGGGCGGGGAACAGCGCATATTGGAGTGTTTCGTCATCCTGCGGAGCCGCACGCAGTTCGTCCTGCTCGACGAACCGTTCTCGCAAATCGCACCCCTGCACGTGGAGACGCTCCAGACGCTTATCCGGCAGGAAAAAATGGCAAAAGGAATCCTGCTCACCGACCACATGTACCGCCACGTGACAGGCATCGCCGACCGTCTCTACGTGATGACCGACGGGCAAGCCTATCCGTGCGCAAACGACGAGGAGCTGGTCCGGCGGGGGTATTTAAGGCGTATGTGAAAGATCAGGGCACAATGTCCAAAACAATCCGGATGACGTAATCCCGTTGCGAAGTGTTCGCATCAAACAAAACCGTAATCGTATTTTCGCCCTGTTTGCCGACCGTATTCGTTATTATTCTAATCTGCCCCGTTTGTCCGGGTCCAAGCGTTTGAGGCAATTCAACCTTCGTACAATTACAGGAGGGTTTATAATTCAAAATATTCAAATCTACCGCTCCGACGTTTTTAATCCGTACAATTTTCTCAACCACATCGCCGGATTTCACATCGGGAACCCGAAAAATCCGCTTATCCAAGAAAATCAACTCCGCGTTTCCTTCTCCGGCATAAACGGCAGCCATCGAAAACAATATTAAAACAGTCAAGAGGAAACGTCTCATAACATAAATTTCAGAATTTTGAAAGACTCGTTATCCATATCCGCAGGCAGAATGCCGTAAAACCAATCGTCATGCCGACCGATAATTTCGAGAGGACTATCCGTTACGACATTGCCGATCAGCTCCGTACCGCGATAAATCTGGATTCCATATCCGGCATTCCCCTCCTTTTTATAGCACCGGAACAAATAATCTCCGACCCGCACGAGATGGGTGTAATATCCGTACGCCTGCGAATGGGATCGGTAGACGGTCTCATATTCGCGGAAAGAACCGGTAGCGGGAAAATCGGAGCTTACACCTTCTGCCCCACAACCGAAACTGTACAGCAACCGGCCGTCGGCCAGATTCCTGACATAAATCAGGGAATCGGCAGCATAACCCACGTAAATATTATTCCCGGCGGCATCGGTATCGAAATCGAATGCCGAGAAAACGGGGATGTTCCGCTGCCGGTATACCGGCGGATAAGACCCGAACAAACGGCCCGTAGTCCGGTTTTTCAGATCGACAAAGATAAAATTATAGGCCTCGTTCCAGAATTTCCGGGCCTGGTCTCCGGTTTCATATCCGTTGTAAAGTACGTGTTCCGTAACGACAGGCATGACCAACAGACTGTCTACGACTTTTATGCGCCGCACGTTAGCGTTGAATTCATACATGTATTTCACCTCCGGATCGGGTTTGTGCAGAAGCTGCATCCAGTCGTCGCGGTCGAGAGGAATATCGGACAGGAACGGATAGGGATCGGCCGTTCTACGATACACAGAATCGTAAACGTAAATCCACCAGCTGCTGTCGAGCATGACCAACCCGCCATCGCCGGCTATCGTAGACACAAAGGCCGGAGAGAGCATCTCATCGGGTCCCCGGCCGCGCGAAATATGCCGGGAAATGAAACGGCCCTGCATATCGTATTCACGGACTCCGACCATGTAATAGTCCAGAAACAACAATCTGCCGTCTGAAAGCATCCACCGGCCGTCGAGAGATGTCGGACCGGCGGCTATGAGCAGCGTATCCGTATCGGCAAAGGCCGTGAGCGAAACATGCCGGTCGCCCCGGTATTCCAGTCCGGCGTATTCATCCGCCCGGTCGGAACGGCTGCACCCCGAAATGAAAAGCAAGGCGAAGAGCAGTACGCATAACATTCTATTCATAGTCGATTCCGTACAATGTCGGATAGATGATTTCCCGGCCGATTTTATAATATTGCAATCTGCGTTTGCGATAGATCCCCTCCTCCGCACCGAGACGTTCCGGACCGCCCAAAGAGGAATTGTATACCGGAAGAACAAACGCACGCGCCTGCGCCTGCTCATAGAGCGTCCGGCCGTTGACGCCGAGCTCGCGGAACAACCGCGGCCGATCGATACCGGGCATGGGAATCCGCTCCCACCGTCGGCGCTCAAAAGGCGCTGTCAGAACGAACCCGTATTCATTTTGAGGAATGGCATGTTTTTCGACGAGCCTTTTCAGCGAGTCGCCGAGCATGACCGGGTCGAAAAAGTGCACCGACGTATATTCCCGGAGTTCGTTCGCCGCCGGATTACGCCGCCGATTCTGCCCGAAGGAGTAGTACCGGCCCGACTCAATGCCCGGATCGACCCACGCGACCCGAGCCGTGATTTGCGACGTATAAAGCACGCCGTTCGAAACCGCGTAATCGACTTCGACCCGATGGCGCGTCGCCGACGGATAAGCCGCGACCGTCGTGCGCGGAAAAGCGACGTAATGATCTTCGAGATTTTCCGTCTGAACTTTCACCACACGGGCCTCATCACAGAGACAATGGATAAATCCCTCGCCGCAAATCCGCGTTTTACGCGGAAAAGTGCCCGATTTGTTTTGAAAATGAATCACCCACACCTCATCCTCCCCGACAGTATAAACACTATCGACGCGATACGTAAAATTCCGGACCTGTCTCGGATTGAGCGGAGAATACATTTCGAGCGACCGTTTCCACTTCCAGGGATCGTTTTCCGCGTTCTGGTAACGTATCTTGAGACTGCCCACATCGCCTGCATCGCCGGAATACACACCCCGTATCTCCAGCACTTCGTCGCTGTTGGCAGCCAGCGGATCGCTTTTCATAACCGTCAGCGGGAACCAATAACGCTTGTTTTTGTCGTTCCAATCGAAGCGGGCGGCCGCAAGCGAGAAATTGCAGGAAGCGAACAATCCGTCATAGCCCATGAATTCCCGGTATTTACCACGACACTCGACCGAAGAAAGCCAGATCACACGGGCCGCATAATCTTTTGCCGTATGGGTCGAGAAGTTCACGGCCGTTTTCCGGACCAGCGCAGCCACTTCTTTTTCAGGGAATACGCCGACAGCGGCGATCGCCACCGTTTCGGGCGTCAGAACGACCTCGGACATCGTTCGGAGTCGACCGACCCCGACATACAACGGCCGGTAAAACATCGAACGGAATACGAGTGTGTCGCTGTCGGTGAAATCGCCTTGCCGAAGCGTCATCCGGCCCCGGTTGTCGGACATCGCATATCGACCGGTGCGCTCGCAAACGGCATAAATAAACGGAACGGGGTCCCCTTCCGGACTCCGGACCCCGAAAGTCCGATCCTGTGCGAATCCCGGAAGAGCGCACGACAGAAGAAGCAGTAAGAATCCCCTCAACCACATTATCAAGCTACGATTTCCCGGCAAACGTCACAGCCGGTGGTAGTGGCAGTAGAGCAATTCGCCGTCGTCGCCTCGCAGGTGCATGCCGCCGCCCTGACAGTAGCGGAACATACTGCAATCGGCACATTCGCCCCTGCGCGCCCATTCGCGGTCGCGGAACGGCCCGAAGCGGTTCTGCCACACGTCCCAGAACTGATCCCGGTAGATGTTTCCCTGATGATAGTTGGCGCGGATCGACGTGCACCCCGAAATGGCCCCGTCGACCCGGATCGAAGCCACGGAGACACCCGCGGCACATTGGTAGAAATGGTCGCGGACCTCGGCCTCGTAACCGCCCAGAAAACCCTCGCAGGCGTAGCTGACCTCGATCCGGCCCTCCTGCCGCGTGCGGCGGATGAATTCCAGCATCTCCCGGAACTGGGCGTCGGTCATCCGCAGCGTCGGATCGTTCTTGGCACGCCCCATCGGGAAAATCGAGAAGAGCCGCCAGTGGCGCACCCCCTCCGAAAGGAGCATGTCGCGGAAGGCCTCCAGCTGCGGAACCATCGCCCCCGTGACGCAGGTGACCACGTCGTACGACAGCGAAGGTTCGCGCACGATCATCCGCACGGCCTCCAGCGCGCGGTCATAACTGCGGGGATTCCCGCGGATATAGTTGTGCTCACGCTCGAAACCGTCGAGGCTCACCGAAACCGATTTCAGGCCCGCGTCGAGCAGACGCCCGAAGCGTTCCGGGGTCAGGGCCATGCCGTTGGTCACCATGCCCCACGGGTAACCGCGGCGCGTGACCTCGGCGCCCGCCTCCTCCAGATCCGCGCGGACGAGCACTTCGCCGCCCGAGAAGATAATCAGCACATCGGCGGGATCGACGTGGGGCGTGACCTCCTCGTCGAGCACCTTCAGAAAATCGCCCAGCGGCATGTCCGCCACGCCGGGATCAACCCGGCAGTCGCTGCCGCAATGACGGCACGAAAGGTTGCAGCGCAGCGTGCACTCCCAGAAAAGCGTATCGAGACGGTGTTCGCGCACCTTCGAAGCATACAGGTCGGAAAAAATATTGAGGGCCAATCGTTTGCGAAGCCCCAGCCGGCGGCGTGACATGGCTTATTTCCCGCCGGCCGAAGGGTCCTCCTCCTGCGGGCGTTCGGCCACGGGAGGCAGCGAATCGGGGCGTTCGCGTTCCAGGCGTTTGAGCCGCTCGTTGCGGACGCTGTCCTGACGGGGCGTACGCACGCCGTACATGACCACGACACGGCGGGGAAACTCGGAGTATCCCTTTACGACCGTCGTGTCGGCGTCCTGCGACTTCGCGGTGTCCTCCTTGGGAGCGTTTTTCACCGATGTGCAGGCCGCGGAGAAGCCCAGAAGGGCCGCCAGCGCGAGTTTCAGATTTCTGTTCATAACGCCATGTGGTTTAACATTCTCTACGCAAAGATAAGAATTTTCCGCATAAGACGAAAAAACATGCCAAAAAGTTTTGAAAGCCAATGATTTTTATTTTACTTTGCCGAACACATTAACACTTTAATTCTCTATTTTTATGACAGGTAAGGTAAAATGGTTCGATGGCAAGAAAGGCTACGGATTCATTACGGCGGAGAACGGAAAAGAGATTTTCGTACACTTCTCGGGCATCGCTAAGGACGGTTTCAAGTCGCTCAACGAAGGTCAGGCGGTCGAGTTCGAAGTTGGCTCCGGGGCCAAGGGCGAACAGGCTATTAACGTAACTGTAGTTGAGTAATCGCGCAAACTATAATTACAGAGATCAAAAAGGAGGTCCCCTCATGCAGGAGGCCTCCTTTTTTCTTGCCCGTTTGAAAAAAAAACAGTACTTTTGGGCGTCCGAAACCGAAAAAAAGGTTCTCAAAACATAAAAACTCAAATCATGAAAGAAGCAATCGCAATTCTGACCGGCGGCGGACCGGCTCCCGGCATGAATACCGTAGTGGGCAGTGTCGCCAAAACGTTCCTGCGCCAGGGCTACCGCGTCATCGGCCTGCACGAAGGCTACACGGGCCTGTTCAACCCCTCGCCCCGAACCGTAGACATCGACTACCCGATGGCCGACGGCATCTTCAACCAGGGAGGTTCGTTCCTGCAGATGAGCCGTTTCA
>ERZ824473.1577-NODE-1577-length-31281-cov-18.727022_pt1 | contig 31281 bp, 33 predicted proteins | sample MGYA00519874_ERZ824473 | MGnify/ENA primary metagenome ERZ824473 (study PRJEB31778, sample SAMEA3449151) | human gut metagenome | biome: human gut; feature: human-associated habitat; material: faeces | place: United Kingdom | collected 2010/2012 ... | reverse complement strand
CGTTATCATCATGGAGGTTTTTATCAGTCTATTTATGAAATATCTTGGCTACAAATCTACAGTTGGCCAACCACCACACAAATTAAAATTTCTTACAATCAAAAGCAGGATTTATCGCATAAAAATTCTTACTATCCAAATGATCCTGTACATTTCTCAAAGCTTCTCCAAATCTCTGAAAATGCACGATCTCTCTGGCTCTTAAGAACTTCAATGGTTCTTTGACATCAGGATCGTCAATAACTCTTAATAGGTTATCATAAGTTGTTCGAGCTTTTTGCTCTGCAGCAAGGTCTTCGCTTAGATCGGTGATCGGATCTCCGACAGACTGGAAAGTAGTTGCGCTAAAAGGCATTCCGCTTGCTGCCTGTGGCCATACACCTGCTGTGTGGTCTACATAGTAAGCTCCGAATCCAGATTTTTTAATTTGTTCTGGTGTTAAATCTCTTGTTAACTGATGCACGATGGTACAGATCATTTCCAAATGAGCTAATTCCTCGGTTCCGACATCAGTTAATACTCCACATACATTTTTATAAGGCATTGCAAATCTCTGTGAAAGATATCTCAGGGAGGCTCCGAGTTCTCCATCAGGACCGCCATACTGTGTAATGATCAGCTGGGCCATTGCAGGATCAGTTCGTTTGATATTTACAGGAAATTCCAGTCGCTTCTCATAATTCCACATACTAGCATCCTCCCTTCTTCATCCATGGCCAGGAATCAGTTGCCCATGTAAAGTGATCGTCAATGTCAGCACTATCGATCGTTAATGGTTCAAAATTTCTGGCATATTCTTTTAGTGCCTGTTTTCTTGCTTTCTGGTATTGATTAAAATGGTTGATTGCTTTCTGATCATTTGGATGAGTATCCAGATACAAGGTTGTATCGATCAGGGCAAAGCTAACTGTATCAATATAGTTTAATAGTTTTTTCTTATCATACTGATTCATTATCTGCACGCCCCTTTCCCATAAAATGGTTTATTTAATTCTGGAAAGATTGTTCCGCATTTTAATCCCTCTTCTGGACTATAGATCTGATTCCAATGCTGCCAAGGAACATACTGCATTGCAACAGGCATAGAATCGATACCGCCATGGCAATGTCCATGAATTTTTATTTCAGACGGTTGGTTACAACAACATCGATCCATCGATATTCTCCTTTTCTTATTTATATTATCATGGTATGTATGTAAAATAGAAATGTGAGAATCTTCTTTTATAGTGTAAATCCTTGTTATTTGATAAAAATTCGTATAGAATAGATTATTAAAGGTAATGTATGGGCACAGATTCTAATGATCATCTTTTGTATTCTATATGGAATTATCTCTTGGAAGTTTCACTACTGGGGATGTATGATCGTTACATTCCTTTTTTATGAACTATTAAAATATTTAAATACACCAAATCTTATGTTCAGCACAGTATCAATTGCAACCAGCTTTTTAGCGGCAACCCTTACAATGTTAAGATCTTCTTATTATGCACTGGGATATGCGTCAAACGATATTGTATTGATTATTTTGTGGGTTATGGCATCTATCAAAGATCCGTCATATTTTCCAGTGGTAGTAAATTTCATGATCTTTTTCCTAAATGATATGTACGGATTTATCAGCTGGAAGAAGAGAGAAGCAAAGATTGAAGAGAAGATAGAAATAGGATAAACAACAGATAAAACAGGTGGAAATGAGTAGAAAAATTCATTTCCACCTGTTTTTATGTTACAGAAAATTTATGAGAAATATTTAAAATCACAATAAAATCTGCTATAATAAATCAAAAATGAATAGTTCAAATATGAACTAAACATAAAGAAAGGAAAAATAAATGAAGATCAATATAGAATTTCCAAGAAAACTCTTAGAAGTATATAACGATGCATGTAAGCCATTATGCAAAAAGTTAAAATTACCACAAACAGCTTTTGATATTCTAATGTTTTTAGGAAACAATCTGCAGTATCAGACAGCAAGAGATATCGTTAAGGTTAGAAATATCAAAGCAAATCTTGTATCGATTAACGTGGACAAACTAGTAAAGGAAGGATACTTAAAGAGAGAAGCGATTGAAGGAGATCGGAGAAAGACAAAACTGGTCTGTACGACAAAAGCACAGCCAGTGATCAGGGAAGGACAACAGTTACAACAAGAATTTGTAGATCATTTGTTTGATAATATAACACAAAAAGAAAAAGAAATTTTTATCAAAGTGATGAAAACAATGGATAAAAATCTAGATGACATTTTGAAAGGTGGGAACTAAGATGAATATATTATTAACGATCATAGTAACATTTTTTGCAGGAATGGGAGCAGGACTTGGAACTGGGTTTGCGGGGATGAGTGCAGCAGCAGTGATCAGTCCGATGTTAATTACATTTCTTAAGATGAATCCATATATGGCTGTAGGAATCGCATTATCATCCGATGTACTGGCAAGTGCAGTTTCAGCTTATATTTATGGGAAAAATAAGAATCTTGATATCAAAAATGGAATGATCATGATGGTAACGGTATTACTGTTTACAGTCGCAGGAAGCTATATCGCAAGCCTTTTGCCCGCAGCAACAATGGGAAATTTCTCAGTTTTTATGACATTGCTATTAGGAATTAAATTTATCGTAAAGCCAGTTATGACAACAAAAGAAGCCATGCAAGGCGTTTCAGCAAAGAAACGAGCAATTCAATCCATCATTTGTGGAATGATGATCGGACTGATCTGTGGATTTGTCGGCGCTGGTGGTGGAATGATGATGTTACTGATCTTAACAAGCGTATTAGGATATGAGTTAAAAACAGCGGTAGGAACCAGCGTCTTTATTATGGCATTTACCGCATTTACAGGAGCCGCATCCCACTTTATGATCGGTGGGGCACCAGACTGGACGGTGTTTATCTTATGTGTTGCATTTACCCTGATCTGGGCAAGGATCGCAGCAAGATTTGCAAATAAAGCGACCCCAGAAACATTAAACAGGGCAACAGGAATCATTCTTGTGATCCTTGGAATCGTTGTTCTTGGATTTTCTATGCTATAAATGATAGAAAATATTGAAAGATCAAGGAAAAGAGTGATAAAATCAAACTATTAAATAAAAAAGGAGTCGAAATACAGCATGATAATCGATGAGTTAAAAAAGCAAGGAAAAGCTTTATTAGATGCAAGAAGAGAGGAGTTTGTAAGACAAAGCCTTTTATCCGATGAATTTCTAAATTTTATGCATCAAAATAGGAAACCCTTTGATCTTTTAATGTCATACTATGAATGTGCGATCATGGAAGTTGAAACAAAATTTAGGGTATTAAACCATGAACTATCTCTAGAATACGACAATAATCCGATTGAAAGCATTAAGACAAGAGTTAAATCGTATGACAGTATTTTAAAGAAGATCCGAAGAAAAAATATTCCTTTAAATCTGCAAGATATTGAGAAAAATTTAAAAGATATAGCAGGAGTAAGAGTTATCTGTTCATTTCCAGATGATATTTATCAATTAGCAGAGAGTTTCTTAAAACAGGATGATATTACATTGATCGAGCGAAAAGACTATATCAGGAATCCAAAACCAAGTGGTTATCGAAGCCTGCATTTGATCATACAAGTGCCAATCTTTTTACAAAATGAAAAGAAGATGGTTAACGTTGAAGTACAATTTCGAACAATAGCAATGGATTTCTGGGCAAGCCTTGACCATAAAATGAGGTATAAGAAAGAGTTGTCCAGTGAAGAAGTAGAAATCATTCAGGAAGAACTCTATGACTGTGCAAGACAAAGTGCAGCCCTCGATGAGAGAATGCAGGGAATCAGAGATCGTATTACGAAGAAACAAAGGACAGACACACTATTAATAGAAGATAAATTGTAATTTTTGACTGTTGCGATCAGTTGGATCGTAATGAGTTTTTTTGGAGCAATGCCATTTGTGATCAATGGAGATATTCCATCAGTGGTTGATGCGATGTTTGAGACAGATTCAGGATTTACCACAACAGGATATGCATCTACAGACTTTAATAAATGGCCGGAATTTTCAAAATTTATCTTGGTCATGCTGATGTTTTCCGGGGCATGTGCAGGAAGTACCGGTGGTGGTATGAAAGTATCAAGACTTGTCATTATGCTAAAGTTCCCAATGCTGTTATTGATCAATCCATATACATGGAAAGAAATGAAATTAAAGAAAAATAAGAAAAAAGGCCGTAGCTAATGGCCTTTTTTCTTATTTATCGGTAATTTATGAGACAAGTCTTTCTTTTTTTGAAGTTATATAATAAAATAAGGATAATCAAAATGGGAATGGAACGGAGGAGCATATGAAACGAAATACAGATTTTATGCTTCGTGATATTGCAGGCGAAGTAATTCTTGTACCAACAGGAGCCGCAACTCAGCAGTTTAATGGAATGATCACATTAAATGAAGTAGCAGCATTTATCTGGAAGAATTTGGATGAGTCTGAATCAAGAGAGATATTAGTTGATAAGATTATGGACGAATTTGAAGTAGACAGGGAAACGGCAACAAGAGATGTCATAGGTTTTGTAAGTGCCTTGTATGAGCGTGGATTGGTATTGGATGAATGAGAAAGATAGCAAATGATGTTTATATTCCAGTATTAAAAGAACTGGTGGAAGAAGGAAAAGAAGTCAGTATGATGATCAGTGGGAGTAGCATGAATCCATTTTTGATCCATCAGAGAGATTATATTTTGATGAGGAAGCCAGAAAGAGAATTAAAAGTTGGAGATATGGTGTTTTTTCAGAGAAATGACGGAGCATATGTGATGCACAGAATCCATCATATCAATAAAAAAGAAAAGTTATTTATCATTGGGGATGCACAGACAGAGATGGAAGGTCCAATTGATAAAGAACAGGTCTTTGCGATCATTATCAAAGTAAAGAGAAAAGGTAAATGGATCTCACCAGGAGATTTCTGGTGGGAGTTTTTTGAGCATATCTGGCTGCATTTGATACCATTTCGCAGAATATTGATGAAATTATACGGAATCAGAAGATAAAGAGTGGTAATATTTTACTTATTACCATTCTTTTTTTGTTATCAGACCATGATGAGAGTGTCAAAAGTAAATTTTGCCACTCTCTGATGTATCCAGATTGTTCCATTGCTACGCAATTTATACTTTTGACACTTACATTATTTTATAGTATCCTTAAAAGTAAAAGATACAAAACAGGAGGAAGATCAATGGGACGTGTATTTAAATTCCATAATGACGTAGATACAGATCAGATCATTGCGTCACAATATTTGTTATTACCAAATATTGAAGAGATGAAAGTATATACTTTTGAATCAATCGATAAAGACTTTGCCAAGAAGGTAAAAGAAGGAGATATTGTTGTAGCAGGAGAGAACTTTGGATGTGGATCTTCAAGAGAACAGGCACCAAGCGTACTAAAAGCCTTAGGTGTCAAAGCAGTGGTTGCCAAATCATTTGCAAGAATCTTCTATAGAAACTCAATCAACATTGGATTACCAGTGATCATCAGCAAAGACTTATACGATAAAGTGGAAGACGGAGCTGACATTGATATCAACCTGTCTGAAGGATGGATCAAAACAGAAAACGAAACCCTTCCATGTACCAAACTGCCACCATATATGCAGAATATTCTGGATCACGGCGGATTGATCAATTTCTTAAATGAAGGGGAGGAATAGTAACATGGGAATGACCATTGGAGAAAAGATTATCGCAAGAGCTGCGAAAGTAGATCAGGTAAAAGCAGGAGAGATCCATACGATCGAAGTTGACCGCTTAATGAGTAATGACGGAACAACACATTTGACAATTGATATGTACCATAACCAGTTAAAGCATCCAAAGATCGCAGATAAGGACAAACTGGTATTTATCATGGACCATAACGTGCCTGCAGAGAATCCAAAGACAGCAGCAGCACATAGAAAGATGCGTAATTTCGCAAAAGAACATCAGATCAAATTATACGAAGGAAAAGGTGTCTGTCATCAGATCATGGTAGAAAATCATGTATGCCCAGGAGAATTTATCATGGGTGCAGACTCTCATACATGTACATACGGAGCATTAGGAGCATTCGGTACAGGAATCGGATGTACAGACTTCTTATATGCGATGGTGACAGGACAGTCTTGGGTATTAGTTCCAGATACGATCCGTTTTAACCTGCATGGTAAATTAAGAGAAGGTGTATATGCCAGAGATTTAATGCTTTCTATCATTGGAATGGTTGGGGCAAATGGATGCAACTACAAGATCATGGAATTTGCTGGAGAAGGTGCTCATAACCTTGATATCGACGAACGTTTAGTTCTTTGTAACCTTGCAGTTGAAGCAGGAGCTAAGACTGGAATCGTTGAACCAGACGAGAAAGTCGTAGAATATGTAGAAAGCCGTGGAAGAAAGGCAGAGAACTTATTTAAGAGTGATGACGATGCGGTATTTGAGAAAGTTTATGATATCAACTTAGATGAGATCAAACCAGTTGTTGCAAGACCTCATCAGATCGATGACGTTGTGGATGCCAAAGAAGTTGCTGATGTGAAGATCGATGAAGCATTCTTAGGATCATGCAATAACGGACGTATCGAAGAATTACGTGTTGCAGCTGAAATCTTAAAAGGAAAGAAAGTAAGCGATAGCGTAAGATTCTTGATCGCACCGGCTTCTAATGAAGTTTATATACAGGCATTAGATGAAGGTCTGATCGACATCTTCATGGAATCCGGAGCAATGGTTATGAACTGCAACTGCAGTGTTTGCTGGGGAAGTTGCCAGGGTGTCATCGGTAAAGATGAAGTTTTAATTTCCACAGGAACAAGAAACTTCAAAGGACGTGCCGGACATCCAGATTCTTATGTATATTTAGGATCCGCAGCGACAGTTACAGCATCAGCGATCGCAGGTAAGATCACAACAGCAGACTAGATTTAAGAGAGAAGGATAGAATAGATATGGAACAGTTTAAAGGTAAGGTTTGGGTGCTTGGAGATGATATCGATACAGATATCATCATCCCAACAGAATATCTGGCACTTCCAACCGTAGAAGATATGAAACAGTACGGATTTTCTCCACTTCGTCCAGAATTAGCAGGACAGATCGGTGAAGGAGATATTATCGTAGCAGGAAGCAACTTTGGTTGCGGTTCTTCAAGAGAACAGGCACCAGAGATCATCAAAGCATTAAAAGTAAAATGCGTCATTGCCAAATCATTTGCACGTATTTTCTTCCGCAATTCCATCAACAATGGATTACTGCTGATCGAGAATGATAAGATTCAGGATGTAGTCAAAGAAGGCGATGAGATCGAAGTTACATTAGGTGAGAAGATCACACATAATGGTGTTGATTATGAAATCCATTCTCTTCCAGATAACTTAATGGAGATCATTAACGCAGGTGGATTGGTAGAAGCCATGAAGAAAAGAAACGGGGTGAAATAAAGATATGGGACAGACAATGATTGAAAAGATAATCAGCAGAAACGTTGGTGTTGACAGTGTAAAACCAGGACAGATCCAGACAGTTAATGTAGATCGTGTTATGATCCATGATATCTTTATTCCATTTGTAGCAGAAAAATTCGAAGAAATGGGATTTACAAAGTTATGGGATCCAGACAAAGTTGTACTGATCTATGATCACATGGTACCAGCAAGTACAACAGATGATATCAGACATTTTAAGATCGGTGATGCATTTGCTAAGAAATATGGTATGACACACGTTCATAGAAGTGACGGAATCTGCCACCAGTTAATGACAGAATGCGGATATGCGAAACCAGGAAATATTGTATTCGGAACAGACTCTCATACAACAACTTATGGTTGTGTTGGATGTTTCTCTTCAGGAATCGGTTACACAGAGATGGCAGCGATCCTTGGAACAGGTGAAATGTGGGTACGTGTCCCAGAGACGATCAAAGTTGTTATCGATGGTAAACTTCCTGAAAATGTAAGTTCCAAAGACATCATCTTACGACTGATCGGAGATTTAACTGCAGCAGGAGCTACATACAAAGCACTAGAATTCTCAGGAAGTACCGTTGATGAGATGAGCGTTGCAGCAAGAATGACAATGTCAAATATGGCAATCGAAGCCGGAGCCAAAGCAGCACTTTTTGCACCAGATGAGAAAACAGCTGAATATTCTCAGGTAGATTTAGCAGATGTTGACTGGTTATACGGAGACGAAGATGCCGAGTATTGCCAGACGATCACATACAAAGCAGAAGATTTAGTACCAGTGGTAGCATGTCCATCACAGGTAGACAAGATCAGAGCGGTCAAAGAAGTTGAAGGAACCAAACTTGACCAGGTATTTATCGGATCTTGTACAAATGGAAGATTAGAAGATCTGAAGGTAGCAGCAGAGATCTTAAAAGGAAAGAAAGTTGCTGACTATGTAAAACTGATCGTAACACCAGCCAGTCGTAAGATCTACAAACAGGCAGTCGATGCTGGATATATGAAGATCTTAGCCGAAGCTGGAGCGATCATTACACATCCAGGATGTGGATTATGCTGCGGACGTGCAGGAGGAATCATGACAGATGGTGAACGTGTTCTTGCAACAAATAACCGTAACTTCTTAGGAAGAATGGGAACATCTAAAGTAGAAATCTACTTAGGATCTCCAAAAACAGCAGCAGCATCTGCAATCGCAGGTAAGATCGTAGAAGCATAAAGGAATATATGGGGTAAAAGATCCTCATAGACATAAAGAAAAAACACATTGGGGGTCCTTAGGACTCCCATTTGCACTATATATGGAGTTTTTTATGACAAACTTATTAATATCACTATTTATTAAAGACAAAGAAAATATAAAGGACAGCAAAGTAAGAAATGCATATGGAAAGATGGCAGGAATCGTAGGAATCTGCTGTAATATCTTCCTGTTTGCAACGAAATTTTTTGCAGGGATCATCACAGGTGCGATCTCAATCACAGCAGATGCATTTAACAACTTATCCGATGCAGCATCCTCTATCATTACATTGGTAGGGTTTGATATTGCAGGAAAACCAGCTGACGAAGATCATCCATTTGGACATGGAAGGATGGAATATGTATCAGGACTAGTGGTATCTATTTTGATCCTGATGATGGGATTTGAATTATTTAAAACATCTGTAGAGAAAGTGATTCACCCAGAAGTAATTACGGAACAATGGATTTCTTATGTAATTTTAGCGATTTCAATTGCATTAAAGTTTTGGATGTATTTATTTAATAAAGGAATCGGATGGAGAATTCATTCAGAGACAATGAAAGCAACCGCAGCAGACAGCTTAAATGACTGTATATCAACCGCAGCAGTTGTCGGCGGAATGTTAGTTTTTCATTATTTTCATCTAAATATTGATGGAATTGTAGGAATTTTTGTGGCATGTTTTGTATTATGGGGCGGTTATGAATCTATCAAAGATACTTTAAATCCATTATTAGGAGAATCGCCAGATCCAGAACTGATTGCAAAGATCACAGAAACTGTCTTAAATCATAAGATGGTTATTGGAGTTCATGATATTGTAGTACATGATTATGGTCCTGGAAGAAGAATTGTTTCCTTACATGCAGAAGTTCCGTACAACAAAGATATGATGGAAGTGCATGATCTGATGGATCATATTGAGATGCGTCTGATGGAAGAATACCACTGCGAAGCAACGATTCATATGGATCCGGTTGTGACGGATGATGCGGAAGTAAATGAGACGAGAAAAGAAGTTTTGGAGATTGTTGAAAAATATGATAAGACATTATCAGTACACGATTTTCGAATGGTGAAAGGTCCGACACATACGAATGTTATTTTTGATCTTGTGGTGCCTTATGGGAAAGAGTATGATCCGGAGAGAATTGTGAAGGATATTAAGGAAGAGATTAAGAATGAAATGGTAGGGAAATATTATGCGGTTATTAGGATTGATAGATTTTAGCGTACTAAGTTATAGGTACAAAATTTATAAAAATATTGATCGTAATGGGTATAAGGAAGTAATCAAAATGGACAATGAAAAAGAACAGATCATCAACTATTGGGTAAACAAAGATAAAACATCAACACACATGGAACCAGAGAAATTGTTAAAACACATAGAAAATTTCATCAAAGAACATAACACCTGTGCCTTAGCAACTTCCGCTAATGATATCGTCCGCTGTACACCAATTGAATACAATTATATCGATGGCAATTTCTATCTCCTATCCGAAGGTGGACGAAAATTCAGAGGTCTGTACACGAACGAAAATGTAAGTCTAGCCATCTACGAATCATATCAAGGTTTCGGAGAACTAGCAGGAATGCAGATCATGGGTAAGACACAGATCATAGAGCCGTTCAGTGATGAATACAATAAAGTACTAGAATACAAGAAAATCCCAAGAACAGCTATCGAAAAGATGCCATACCCAATGAATCTGATCAAAGTAATACCTACAGAAATCGACTTCCTGAATTCAAAATTTAAAGAGGAAGGTTGCGATTCCAGACAGCATCTTAATCTTCCTCTAGAAGATGAGCAGTGATCGAATCAGGAAGTACATCCTTTAAAACATCTATACAAGAAAAATCAGTCCTGCTAGTCGGCAGGGCTTTTTTTGTAATCCGAAATCCCATTTTCTGATACATACCAACAGCCTTGTAAGCCCAAGTATGCGTATGAAGAAAAACAAAATCAGCATCCGGTTCAACAACAAGAAAACGAGACAAAGCAAACAAAACAATTGCCCTCCCAAGCCCCTTGCCCTGTTCATTAGGAGAAGCAGACACCCAATGGATCAAAGGAAAACGAACATCCCCATCCGTCTTAAACCAAGCACTCGTAGTAGCAACAATCTCTCCCTCAGGATTCACAATAAAACAAACCCTGTCAGCCAAAAGTTCCTCATGAGCTAAAAAAGTCTTAGCAAAATAAGCAGAAGCATCCTCAAAACAATCAAACTCCCCAACCAACACCTCAAGATTCGCCCAAGCAACCTTGTCCTCAGGCTCAAACATCTTATAAGAATAACCATCAGGCAAAACAGGAACCTTAAGAGTTTTTAACTCCTCAAAAGGCAGACACATCACAATATCTTTATAAACAAGAGACTTATCAAGCATAAACAAAAACCTCCTTGAAATCTAAAATAATAACGAATTAATTAAAGTATATAAATTATTAAATGAAAAGTCACGTGAAGTGGATGAAATAGAAAGTACTTTCGCAACCAATACCATTCTCCATACACACCTTCTAGAATTTCCACCATATTGTGGGTTCAGCACTATAATCTTCAGGTGTATGATAAAAAATAAATAATAGTCTGGAAAAGCAGCATTAGAATTTTGCCACGTTTTTTAACGATTCGCAGCTGGCTTGGTGCAATGTTTGAGCCTCAAATAGTATCAATTTGAGTACCTTTGAAGGCGAGTTTTGCAAGGAAAGCCAGCGGATAAGCGATCGGTAAAAAACGTGTGCAAAATTCTCTAGCTGCTTTTTCAGACTATTATTTATTTTTTATCATATACAGAAAGACTCCAGTTGGCCAACCAACCACAAATTAAAATTTCCTATTGACACTTCCCTTACGTCACCCTTTATGATAACGTTATAAAGAGAAAACCAAAGGAGGACGACAATGACAAAAGACGGCTACTACACATCCGGCGAATTTGCAAAAAAAGCCAATGTAACCCTAAGAACGATCCGCTACTACGACCGTCAAGGCATCTTAAAGCCAAGTAAAGTCGCAGACAACGGATACCGTCTCTACACTGATGCCGATTTTGCCAAATTACAAAAGATTTTGTCATTAAAATACCTCGGATTTTCCTTAGAAGAGATCATGACGATGACGATCAATGATGAAGACCAGGATTTTATCAAAGAATCAATCAGCTTGCAGTTATATCTTGTACAAAAGAAGATGGAACATTTGAAACTGGTAGAACAATCCTTAGAAGAGATGGAACAAAAGATGGCAAATGAAGAGAAAATTGACTGGACACAGATGATGAATCTTCTCCATGTAACCAATCTGGAAAAAGGATTAGTAGAACAATATAAAAATGCATCAAATCTAGATATCCGTATCGGACTTCATCAAAAATATTCACAAAATCCACAGCCATGGTTTGACTGGATTTACGAGCAGTTAAACTTAAAAGAAAAAGACGAAGTACTAGAATTAGGATGTGGAACAGGAGAGTTATGGAAGAATAAAAAACTTCCAGAAGATGTTCATGTTACCTTATCTGACCAGTCACAAGGTATGGTAAAAGATGCCAGAAAATACGTCGGAGATGGAAATGGACAGATTTTTTACCAGATGATCGACTGCAGAAAGATTCCAAAAGACGATCAAAGTTTTGATAAAGTAATCGCAAATCATGTATTATTTTATTTAGAAGACCGGCAGGAAGCACTGAAAGAAATCAAAAGAGTTCTAAAACCAGAAGGAACATTTATCTGCAGTACTTATGGAAGCAGTCACATGCAGGAGATCACACAGCTGATCAAAGATTTTGATGAAAGGATCACACTTTCCGATCATAAATTATATGATGTCTTTGGTCTTGAAAATGGAGAAGAGCAATTAAAGAAAGTATTCTCACAAGTAAAAGAAGTTGACTACAAAGATGAATTGTTAGTTGATCAGCCGGAACCGCTCATTTCCTACATTTTATCCTGCCATGGAAATCAGCATGAATATTTAAACCATCGTTATTTAGAATTTAAAGACTTTGTAAGAAAGAAGATGGCAGAGGGAGGCGTGATCAAGATCACAAAATCTGCCGGAATTTTTATATGTCAACCATAAGAAGCGAATGATAATGAAATGTATATGTAAGATATATAACATCATAAAGGAGGAGTTATGAGAGTTTTTGTAACAGGAGTCAAAGGACAGCTTGGCTACGACGTAATGAACGAACTAGAAAAACAGGGACTTGAAGGAATTGGTGTGGATATCGATGAAATGGATATCACAGATGCTGACCAGGTAAATAAAGTGATCAAAGAAGCAGCACCAGATGCAGTGATCCACTGTGCAGCATATACAGCCGTTGATGCAGCAGAAGACAACGAAGAAATCTGCAGAAAAGTCAACGCACAGGGAACAGAAAATATCGCAAAAGTCTGTGAAGAATTAGATATCAAAATGATGTATATCAGCACAGACTATGTATTTAACGGACAAGGCGAAAGACCTTGGGAGCCGGATGACGAGAGAGAACCTTTAAATGTCTATGGACAGACAAAATACGAAGGGGAACTTGCCATCGAGGAACATGTAAAGAAATTTTTCACAGTTCGTATTGCATGGGTATTTGGAGTAAATGGAAAGAACTTCATCAAAACAATGTTAAACTTAGGAAAGACACACGATCACCTAACAGTTGTCAATGATCAGACAGGTTCACCAACTTACACATACGACCTTGCAAGATTATTAGTCGATATGATCCAGACAGACAAATATGGAAGATATCACGCAACAAATGAAGGTCTTTGCACATGGTATGAATTTGCCTGTGAAATCTTCAAACAAGCAGGAATGGATGTATCCGTTGCACCGGTCAGCAGTGATGAATACCCAGCCAAAGCAAAACGTCCATCCAACAGTAGAATGGACAAAAGCAAACTGACAGCCAATGGATTTCAACCATTACCAACATGGCAGGATGCCTTAAGCAGATACTTAAAAGAGATTGACTATTAAAATAAATCGAAGATTAAATTCAAAAAAGGAGAAAACATCATGGGAAAAATTACAGTAACACCTTGCGACATTGAAGGACTTTACGTTATCGAACCAACAGTATTTAAAGATGAGAGAGGATATTTCGTAGAAACATACAACCAGAACGACATGAAAGAAGCAGGACTTGATATGGTATTCGTTCAGGATAACCAGTCTATGTCAACAAGAGGCGTACTTCGTGGATTACATTTCCAGAAACAGTTTCCACAGGGAAAATTAGTACGTGTAGTAAGAGGAAAAGTATTTGACGTAGCAGTTGACTTAAGATCCGATTCCAAAACTTATGGAAAATGGTTCGGTGTTGAATTATCCGCAGAAAATATGAAACAGTTCTACATCCCAGAAGGATTTGCACATGGATTCTTAGTATTATCCGATGAAGCGGAATTCTGCTACAAATGCACAGACTTCTACCATCCAGGAGACGAAGGTGGACTTGCATGGAACGATCCAGAAATCGGAGTTGAATGGCCATTAGAAGAAGGAGTTGACCTGATCATTTCTGAAAAAGATCAGAAATGGAAGGGGTTAAAAGATACATTTAAGTTTTAAGAAGCACCCAGAGGGAGAAAGGGAAGACAAATGAAGGGAATTATTCTTGCCGGAGGTTCCGGTACCAGACTGTACCCATTAACAATGGTAACATCCAAACAGTTACTGCCAATTTATGATAAACCAATGATCTACTATCCATTATCTGTATTAATGAATGCAGGAATCCGCGATATTCTGATCATTTCCACACCAAGTGACACACCAAGATTTGAGTCTTTATTAGGAGACGGACATCAGTTTGGAGTGAACTTATCATACGCCGTACAGCCATCCCCAGACGGACTTGCTCAGGCATTTGTGATCGGAGAAGACTTTATCGGAGATGACAGCGTAGCTATGGTTCTTGGAGATAACATTTTCCACGGACACGGCTTAAAGAAACGTCTCTTACGTGCGGCAAATAAAAAAGAAGGTGCAACAGTCTTTGGATATTATGTTGATGATCCAGAACGTTTCGGAATCGTAGAGTTTGATTCTGATGGAAAAGCAGTATCCATCGAAGAAAAACCGGAAAAACCAAAATCAAACTATTGTGTCACAGGATTATATTTCTACGATAATAACGTTGTAAAATATGCAAAACAGTTAACACCATCTGCCAGAGGAGAATTAGAAATCACAGATTTAAATAAGATCTATCTGGAAAATGGACAGTTAGATGTTGAATTACTTGGACAGGGATTCACATGGTTAGATACAGGAACACATGAGTCTTTGGTGGAAGCAACAAACTTCGTAAAAACAGTGGAAACTCACCAGCATCGTAAGATTGCATGCCTAGAAGAGATCGCATACTTAAATCATTGGATCACAAAAGACCAGTTATTAAAAGATATCGAACCATTAAAGAAAAACCAGTATGGACAGTATTTAATGGATGTTATGGCAGGAAAATTTTTAGATAAATAAGGAGAAGAACATGAAAATATTAGTAACCGGAGGAGCCGGATTTATCGGTGGAAACTTCGTTCATCATATGGTAAATAAATACCCTGACTATGAGATCGTAAACTTAGATTTATTAACATACGCAGGAAACCTTGAGACATTAAAACCAGTGGAAGACAAACCAAATTACAAATTTGTCAAAGGGGATATCGCAGACCGTGAATTTATCATGGATTTATTTGAAAAAGAGAAATTTGATATCGTCGTAAACTTCGCAGCAGAAAGCCACGTAGACCGTTCTATTGAGAATCCATCTATTTTCGTAAGAACAAACGTAGAAGGAACCGTTGTATTATTAGATGCAGCAAAGAAATATGGTGTAAAACGTTACCATCAGGTATCCACAGATGAAGTATACGGAGATCTTCCATTAGACCGCCCAGACTTATTCTTCACAGAGACAACACCACTGCACACATCAAGCCCATACAGCAGTTCTAAAGCAAGCGCAGACTTATTTGTATTAGCTTACCACAGAACATTTGGACTTCCTGTGACAATCTCAAGATGCTCAAACAACTATGGACCATATCATTTCCCAGAGAAACTGATCCCATTAATGATTAGCCGAGCATTAGCAGACGAAGAACTTCCAGTATACGGAAAAGGTGAAAATGTCCGTGACTGGTTACACGTATCCGATCACTGCGAAGCCATTGACCTGATCATCCACAAAGGAAAAGTCGGAGAAGTTTATAACGTAGGTGGACATAACGAACGTACAAATTTAGAAGTTGTAAAGACAATCTTAAAAGCATTAGACAAACCAGAAAGTCTGATCAAATTCGTAACAGACCGTCCAGGACATGACATGCGTTATGCAATCGATCCAACAAAATTAGAGACAGAACTTGGATGGAAACCAAAATACAACTTCGACACAGGAATCGCACAGACCATTGAATGGTACTTAAATAACAAAGAATGGTGGCAGAACATTTTATCTGGAGAGTACGCAAACTATTTTGATAAGATGTACGGAAACCGTTTATAGGAGAACTGTATGAGAGTACAGAAGAAGACAAAACGAGTGTTATACTGGGGGATAACACTCGTTTTGATGATTTTAATTTTTTCATTTTCCGCAAAAAATGGGACATCCTCTGCGGGGATGAGTATTGGGTATGCAAAAGAATTAGCAAGAATCTTAAGTTTTTTTGGATTTTTCCAGATTCATTCTAATGCAGATCTTATGATGCATGCGGAAGTAGTGCATACATTCGTTAGAAAGACAGCACATTTTACAGAATATGCAGTGCTTGGATTTTTTACTTATAAAGCGGTGTCCTGTGATGTAAAAGATCGAAAGAAAGCAGTATTGATCGCACAGCTGATCTCTACAGGATATGCATCAACCGATGAGATTCATCAATTATTTGTTCCAGGACGAGAAGGAAAAGTATTTGATGTGATGATTGATAGTTGTGGGGCATTTTGTGGGATTATGGTTTCAATGATTACAAAAGGACAACGATTCGAACATTTGTATTGCATTTAGAACAAAATTGAAAGATGTTAATTTAACATATGAATTTTTTGATGAATATCAAAGTTAAAATTTCCTTTTGAAATATAAGAGTCTATTTGTGAGATTATTCGCACAGACTCTTATATTTTTTCTCTTTTTATGTGTTAAAATATGGTATAGAAAAAAGAAAAAGGAGTTGATTTCCATGCAGACAAGACAACAGGCAATTACCTACGGCCTAAGCTTCCCACATACATACGTAGAAGCTCCTTTCAAAGACCCAAATTGGGAACTTGTAAGAGTCAAAGGAAGTAAAAAAGCATTCCTGTGGATCTATGAAAAAGATGGTTATATTAATCTTAATATCAAAGTTGATCCAGAATGGAGAGACTTCTGGAGAGAAGCTTACGATGCTGTCATTCCAGGATATCACCAAAATAAAAAATACTGGAATACGATCATCTTAGATGGAACCATACCAGAAAAAGATATCAAAAAAATGATCAAAGAAAGCTACGATATCATCACAGACAGCCCAACCAAAAGGATTTACGAAGCAGTCAAACAAATCCCAAAAGGACATGTCGCAACTTATGGGCAGGTGGCAGCTATGGCAGGAAACAAAAAGATGTCAAGAGCCGTCGGAAACGCCCTGCACAAAAATCCAGATCCAGAACACATTCCATGCTTCAGGGTAGTCAATGCCAAAGGAGAACTTGCAGGAGCCTTCGCATTCGGTGGAGAAGGAAGACAGAGAAAGTTATTAGAAGAAGACGGAGTTCAGGTCGTAGATGGGAAGGTTGATTTGAATAAATTTGGGATAGATTTATAGCTTAAGCAAGATTAACGCAGAATACATGCTATAAGTAATGAAAAGATATTTTAAGAATGGTACGATGGATATTCTTTTGACGGAGTAGAATCTATTTATAGTCCAAATGGAGAAGTCAGAGTAGAATATATTAAAAAATAAATGATTTTATAATATTCTGCCAATAACTCAGTCTATTAAATATTTTTCAATAAAATTTCCAATCCCATCATGGTCATTATCATCTGTAATATAATCCGCAACACTCTTCGTTTTCTCACTACCATTAGCCATAACAACGCCAACGCCAGCATGAAGTGTCATCTCATAATCATTATCAGCATCCCCAAAACTGCAAAGATTTTCCATTGTAAAACCGCGTTTTTCCATAATTTTTCTTAATCCAAAATCTTTAGAAATTCGAGGATCCATAAATTCAAATAAAAGTTTTGTTGTCTGAAGACATGTGGATTTAAATTTTTCATTATGGAAAGTCTTGCTTCGTTCAATGACAGCAGGCATCGTCTCAGGAGCACAAGTGATCAGAAGTTTCAATTGATCCTGCTTTAAAAATTCATTAAAATCAATGACTTCATAAGGCAGCTGATCTGTATCAGATAAAGATTTGATCAGATCATCTTCTTTTGGAGTATACAAAACCCCATCTCCATGAATCGCAAAATTCACATCCATATCTTCAAAATGTTTCATGATCTCTAAGATCAGGCTTCCAGGCAATGGATAATTCATCTCATAATAATCATCCGCATAATCATAGATTTCTCCGCCATTGCTGCCAACCATAAGATCAACAAGTCCATCAATTCCCCACACTTTTAATAAATGCTTGACACTTGGAACATCTCTTCCAGTAGAGATACCAAATAAAATCCCGTGTTCACGAAGTTTTTTGATTGCTTCAATGGTTTTAGGTGTGACGATTCCGTTACTGCTTAATAAAGTTCCATCGATATCACACATAACAGCTTTCACGTTTTTCATAAAAAATCTCCTTTTACTTATCATTTATATAGTTCAATGATAACACAGAACTATAAAATCTGCATAGTCTGATACAAGAAAGAACTGCAGGAAGTATGAATTATGGCAAGAGTGATCCTAGATGCTGGACACGGCGGTTATGATAATGGAGCTCAGTACGATGGAAGAAAAGAAAAAGACGACAACTTAAGGCTGACACTCGCTGTCGGACAGATCTTAGAGCAAAATGGAGTTCCAGTTTCCTACACAAGAAAAAGCGATATCTACCAGTCTCCATCGGAGAAAGCAAGACTTGGCAATGAAAGTGGAGCGGATTATTTTATTTCTTTTCATAGAAATGCAAGTCCCAATGCAAATGAATATCAAGGGGTTGAAACTCTGGTATTTGATGACAATGGAATCAAAGCTGAGATGGCGAGAAATGTGAATGTAAACTTAGAACAAGTAGGATTTCGAAATATTGGAGTCAAAGAACGGCCAAATCTTACCGTATTAAAAAGAACAAAAATCCCTGCGATTTTGATCGAAGCAGGATTTTTAAATTCAGATCAGGATAACGAAAGATTTGATTCGAAATTTGAACAGATCTCGCAGGCGATCGCAGACGGTATTATGGAGACGATCGGAAGTGGAAATGAGGCACTGCAAGGAATTTACAGAGTTCAGATTGGATTATACCGCAATTTCTCCAATGCACAATATGCTCTAAATCGTGCGGTAGCAGATGGATATGAAGGAGATATTGTCTATGAAGATCCTTATTACGCAGTCCAGATTGGGGAATACAATATGCTTGATGAAGCAGTAAGACTCGAAAATGAACTGAAGAAAAAAGGATATGACACACTTGTTATCAAGAAATAATCTCAATAAGAGAAATACGCAGATACTGCAAGGTGCGCCGCCATAAGAATTTGAAGACGTGGCACGCACCAGCAGTTAAGAAACACTCAATAAGTATTGTTTAAAATAATGAAAAGAAAATAAATAAAAGATTGACTTTTGTGCAAAATGCTGATAGAATAAAAACAAGTTAAAGAAATGAATAAAGTGACTTCAATAGTATGAATATTTAGGATTGTCACTGGTAATGCAGGCAAAACCGGATTTTATAAGTATGAAAGGCACAGACTTTTCATGTTTATAAAATGTGGTTTTCTTTTTATTTAAAATTAGAAAATATAGAAATTATATTTGATATATATTTTCCATTACAATGGAGAGAAGATTATGAAAATAGATAAAGTAATGAACAACAATGTAGTAAGCAGCATTGATGAAGATGGGCAGGAGATCATTGTTGTTGGAACAGGAGTTGGTTTTCAGGGAAAGGAAGGAAAACCAGTTGATGAGAAGAAGATTCAGAAGATTTTTCGATTAGAAGATCCGAAAATGATTCGAAAATTAAAAGAAATCTTACAGGATCTTCCGATGGAACAGTTTGAAATTTCAACAGCGATCATCGAACATGCCAAGCAAAGTTTAGGCACAGAATTGAATGAGAATATTTATGTGACATTAACAGATCATATTCATTTTGCGATTCAAAGATATGAAGACCATATGAATTTTCCAAACCCGATGTTGCGGGAAGTGAAATTGTTTTATGAGAAGGAATTTGCACTTGGAGAGTATGCTCTAGGAATGATAAAGCAGAAGCTTCATATCGATTTGCCAATGGATGATGCGGCATCGATCGCATTACATATCGTGAGTGCAGAATTTGACACGAGAGTAAGGGACACATTAAAGATCACACAATTTTTAGAAGATGTCATGGAGCAGGTAAAGAATTATTTTCATTTGGAGATAGATACTCAATCGCTTAGCTATGAGCGGTTTATCACACATTTGAAATTCTTATCAAGAAAGTTATTTGCATCAGAGCGAATGGATGATATGAATAATGACGTACAGGAGATGATACAGAAGATCTGTCCGAAAGAATATCAGTGTGCACGATACATTAAGAGTTTTATCAAAAAACAATACAAAAAAGATATGACATCAGCAGAGATTGCTTATCTTACGATGCATATCGAAAGGATCAGAAAAAACAGTATAGAAAAAGGAGAAGAAAATGTTTGATACATTAAAAAAGATGTTTGAAAAAAACGCAAAGATAATTTCAGTCAAAGCAGCAGAAGATGGAAGAACAATCCCGATGGATCAAGTAAATGATCAGACATTTGCCCAAGAATTATTAGGACCTGGAATAGCAATCCATCCATCAAATGGGACAGTTGTTTCTCCAATTGATGGAACCATAGCTACAGTGATGGATACAAAGCATGCAGTTTGTATTCAAGGAGAAGATGGATTAGAGATGATCGTTCACGCAGGTCTTGATACTGTGGAGTTGAATGGAAAGTATTATGAAGCACATGTCAATACAGGAGACCATGTAAAAGCAGGAGACGTTTTGCTTACATTTGATATTGAGGAGATTGCAAAGGCAGGATATGACGTCACAACGCCAATTGTAATAACGAACTTAAGTGGTTATAAGATCACAAAATGTTTAACAGGACAACAAGTGCAAGCGGGAGATGAGGTGATACAATTAACAAAAGAATAACTAAGATAAGTAACCAAAAGAGAAGGAAAACATGAAAAACTAAAAGTAAAAATGAAAGTAAAAATGAAAGGGGACGAGCTATATGAAATTTTTACAAAAATTAGGAAAAGCCTTGATGCTTCCAGTAGCGTGCTTACCAATCTGTGGTATTTTAATGGGAATCGGATATGCACTGTGTCCTGCAACCATGCAGGGTGGTGATATCACAGGGATCGGAAACCAGATCGGATTCTTCCTCGTGAAGGCAGGAAGTGCTTTGATCGATAACATGGCATTACTGTTTGTGATCGGTGTAGGTGTAGGTATGTCGGATAAACACGACGGAACTGGGGGTCTGGCAGCCTTAGCATCATGGCTGATGATCACAACCTTGTTATCTACAGCAGTAGTAACAACGATCATGCCATCTATCGCAAAGAATGCAGATGCAACACTTGCATTTGATAAGATCGCCAATCCATTTATCGGTATCTTATCTGGTGTGATCGGATCTATGTGTTATAACAAGTTCAAAGATACAAAATTACCAGACTGGTTATCATTCTTCAGTGGTAAACGCTGTGTAGCAATTGTTGCTGGTGTTGTATCTATCATTGTATCTGTTGTATTACTGTTTGTATGGCCATTAGTATTTACAGCACTGATCACAGTTGGTCAGTCTATTGCCAAGATGGGAGCCATTGGAGCCGGTATCTATGCATTCTTAAACCGTCTGCTGATTCCAACTGGATTACATCATGCATTGAACAACGTATTCTGGTTTGATACGATCGGACTTGGAGATTTAACTCATTTTTGGGCAGGTGAAACATCTAAGAATGTATCATGGAGCCTTGGAATGTATATGTCAGGATTCTTCCCATGTATGATGTTCGGTATTCCAGGAGCAGCCTTAGCGATGATCCAGACAGCAAAGAGCAACAAGAAAAAGATTGCCATCGGTTTAGTAGGATCTGCAGCCGTTTGTGCATTTGTCTGTGGTGTAACAGAACCATTTGAGTTCGGATTTATGTTCTTAGCACCAGGTTTATATGTAATCTACGCACTCCTTTATGGAATTTTCACAACGATCACAACTCTGGTAGGATTCAGAGCAGGATTCAGCTTCTCCGCAGGAGCAACCGACCTTGTATTCTCATCTTCCTTACCAGCAGCACAGAAGACATGGATGATCATTCCTTTAGGAATCGCAGCATTTATCGTATTCTATGTAGTATTCCGTATTGCGATCACCAAATTCGATTTGAAAACACCAGGTCGTGAAGATGATGATATTGATGAAGAAAACATCGCATTAGCAAATGATGATTATACAGCAATGGCATCTGTGATCCTGGAAGGATTGGGTGGAAGTGCCAATGTTAAGAGTGTTGATAACTGCATCACAAGACTTCGTTTAGAAATCAACGATGATGATAAAGTAAATGAAGCAAAGATCAAATCCTCAGGAGCAGCAGGAATCATTCGTCCAGGAAAAGGTAACATTCAGGTTATCATTGGACCAAAAGTTCAGTTTGTTGCAGATGAGATGGAAAAATTATGTAAATAAGTCTTTGTTGCTATTCATAATTCTCCCCGAAAACGGACCGGCGATATGCTGGTCCGTTTTTCCGTTGATATCATAAAAGACTTTTTGTATAATAAAGATAGTTTTGCAAAGTAAGTGATGACGCATTCTGGACTTTCGCAGATCAAATGGTTAACAGCGTGAATGTATGGAAATTAACCGTAACCGAATGGTCTTGCAAAGAACATTAGATAAATCGAAAGTACATTCAAAAACTTGATTAAACAAAAACAAATCACGACGGAACAATCAGTTTCAGTAAAACAGGGCCAAAAAGCTCTGTTTTATTTGATTGTAAAGTATCAGACTGTTAAAATAGAAGCAGAAAGAATCATATAAATAGTAACGAGAATCGAGGTAATACAATGATCATAAAAAACGGACTGGTTTTTACACCAGAAGGAACATTCGAAAAAAAAGATCTCTATATAGAAGGAGAATATATTTCTAACAAAACAACAGATAACAAAGAAGTAGAAGCCGAAGGATGCTATGTGATCCCAGGTCTTGTAGATATTCACTTCCATGGATGTGTCAGACATGATATGTGTGATGGAACCGAAGAATCGATTCAGGCACTGGCTGATTATGAGGCAGCCAATGGAGTATTAGCAATCTGTCCAGCTACAATGACAATTCCAGAAGACCAGTTAATGCAGGCAATGAAAGCGGCTAAAGAACATAAGAATGGAAAAGGTGCAGATCTTGTCGGAATCAATATGGAAGGACCTTTTGTAAACAAAGAAAAGAAAGGCGCCCAGAAAGAAGAAGATATTAAAACAGCCGATGTAGATTTCTTCCACAGAATGCAGGAAGCAGCAGGTGGACTTGTGAAATTGATTGATCTTGCACCAGAGACAGAAGGTGCAATGGAATTTATCGATCAGGTAAAAGATGAAGTTCATGTATCAATCGCACACACAACTGCAGATTATGATACAGCAACCGAAGCGATTCATAGAGGTGTTGATCATATTACTCATCTATACAATGCAATGCCGCCATTTGGTCACAGGACACCAGGAGTTATTGGAGCAGCAAGGGACAGCGAATGTTTCGTAGAACTGATCTGTGACGGGGTTCATATCCATCCATCTTGTGTCAGAGCAACTTTTGAGATGTTTACAGACAAGAGAATTGTTCTGATCAGTGATAGCATGATGGCAACAGGTATGGATGACGGACAGTACGAATTAGGTGGACAGCCAGTAACTGTAGTAGGTAATCTTGCAACACTGACAGAAGGAGGAGCTATTGCAGGTTCTGCAACAAACCTGATGGATTGTATGAGAACAGCAGTTAAGAAGATGAATATTCCATTAGAAAGTGCAGTCAGGTGTGCAACATTAAATCCAGCAAAATCGATTGGAATCGATGATAAATATGGAAGCCTTGAAGAAGGAAAATACGCAAATGCAGTAGTTTTAGATAAAGATTTAAATATTGTATCCATCATCCAGAAGGGTCAGGTAAAATAAGTATCATAAAATAGAAAATATCAACCAAAATAAGAAAAAGGATTCTGTGAAAGCAGGATTCTTTTTCTATGTCTAAATTCATAAAATGATAAAAAAAGAGAGGCAGATCAAACAATGCTTCGAAAAATATCAGTCATTATTCTGTTGATCTTGACAGCACTCTGGGTTACAAACAGTGACAGTATTCGTCCAGCCAGAGAATTTATACAAAACAATATCTATGTCTGGAGTGAAACACAGGAAGAAAAACTTCCAATTTACTGTGTAGATACAGATAAAAAACAAATCGCATTGACATTTGACACCGCATGGGGCAATGAAGATATTCCACAGATCTTAAAGATACTAAAGCAGGAAAATGTAAAAGCAACTTTTTTCTTCTGTGGAGACTGGATCAGCAAATATCCAGCGGATATCAAAACAATCTACGATGAAGGGCATGATATCGCAAGTCATGGAGATCATCATAAATATATGACAAAATTAACAGATAAACAGCAGCAGGAAGAGATCCGAGGTGTCACAGAAAAGATTCAAGGATTATTGGGTATCAAAATTGATCTGTTTCGTGCACCATACGGAGACTATAATGAATCTGTTGTAAAAAATGCAAGAAAAATGAATTATTATATCATTCAATGGAACGTAGACAGCTTAGACTGGCAGGAACCAACCAAAGAACAGTTGATCAAGAAAGTTTGTGAACATAAAAATTTGTCACCTGGAAGTATTATTCTGATGCATACTGGAACAAAATGCACCAAACAGGTATTAAAACAGATCATAAGAAATATCAAAGCAAAAGGATATGAGCTTGTACCAGTTTCCAGATTGATCTATCGAAGTAACTATCGCATTGATCTAACAGGAAAACAGATAAAATTATGAAATATCAAAAAGTTATCGAAACGAACAAAGAAATCCTATAAAAATATTCGAAAATCTTGACAACTAAATCATAAATATTACATAATAAAAAGACGAAAATAAGAAAAACGAAACGCATAATTTCATGGTGATTTGTACACACAGATCTTAAATTGGAATCAGGTGCAAAACCTGAGCGGTCCCGCCGCCGTGATAAAGAGTCAAAGCAACATACCACTGGGAAACTGGGAAGGTGCCAAGACGATGATCTTAAGCCGGAATACTTGCCATGATCTAAGGATATACTTTGCGAGTGACGAAGTCATCCTCATGGTGCAAGAATAACAAAAGATAAGATGATGAAATGCAGTCTTTTTAGAAATAAATGAGAATGCATGTCTTTTTGTTATGTAAATATGCCAGAGTAGATCCTTTTATGCTGTATACATGGGAGGATCTATTTTTTATGAAAAAATATATGATATGGTTGTTTTCGATTATGATGGCTGTTTCAATGACAGCATGTTCTAATACAGACAAAAAAGAAGAGACAAAGCAGGAACAAAGGATTAGCAAAGACCAAGCTGTGAATGATAATACAACAGAAAATAAAACAACATCCGTGAAAAAAAAGAACGATAAAAAGAAAGATAAAAGCAAAGACAAGAAAAAGGACAATAAGAAAAGTAATAAAAATAAATCAAATAAAACAATAAAGAAAAACAAGACAACAACTGTAAAGAAGAAAACATCAGCAACAAATGCCAAGAAAATAACAACTACACATAGTCAGAAAGTTACAACACAAGAACATAAAACAACACAGGAAACGAAAAAAGAAGAATATTGTGAGTTTTTGATCAGTTGTAAGACAGTGCTGTCACATAAAGACGATCTCCAGTCAAATTATCAGGTACCAGCAGGTGGAAAGATTTTTGAGAAAAAAATGAAGATTGAAGAGGGAGACACGGTTATGGATGTCCTGAAACGTACAAGAGTAGAACTGGATATTTCCAAAGGATATGTAGCAGGGATTGATGGTTTATATGAATTTGACTGTGGTAAGAACAGTGGATGGATGTACCGTGTAAATAGAAAATTTCCTAATTATATGGCTGGAAAATGTACACTTCATGATGGGGACAAGGTTGAGTGGCTTTATACATGTGTCAGAGGAGACTTATAGATAATGAAAGCGTTGAAAAGAGCGCATCCGATTGTTGCATTTACCTATTTTCTAGGTTTACTTTTACTAGCACCATTTAGCAGACATCCATGGATGACAGGAATACAGATAGTTTGTTTATGCTTGTTATACTTGTATCATAACCGAAGTTTAAAAAAATTGCTGCCATTCATAGGTTTGATCATAATCGTTGCAGTTACTAATCCCCTATTTGTACAAAGAGGGAGAACAATCTTGTATGCAAATGAACACCTAAGAATTACGAAGGAAGCGTTGCTTTATGGAATTCACTATGGATGTGTGTTAGTGAATCTATTACTGGTATTTTCAATTTTTAACTACTATATAAAGAAGGAACAGTGGATTTATCTGTCAGGACAGCTCTTTCCCAAATTAGGAGTTGTAATATCAATGGCATTTGGATTGATCCCAAGATACCAAAAACATGCAAAGAAAATCGTAAAGACGCGAAAATCCTTAAAATCAGAACATGCAGTACAACGTGTGATGAATACGGTATCGATGGAAACGACATGGGCGTTTGAATCTTCCATGGATCAGCTGGATTCCATGAACGCAAGAGGTTATGGAATAGGAAAAAGAACACATTTTCATTTATTTGTGTGGGAGAGAAAAGATTGGATTCATATGACAGAGATTGTTATTTTGACGGTATTGAATCTATGGGCGTATACACATTACTATTCCAGATTTTTCTTTTATCCAATGATCATTATGCCAGTATTTCAGACGAGAGATATGATATGGATGGTCCTGATGGGATTACAATTTTTATTACCATGCTTATGGAAGGAGAATTTTCATGTACGAAATTAATAATTTAACATTCCGCTATATGCTTTCAGACAGAAATTCTCTAAAGCAAGTATCGCTAAAGATCAAAAAAGGCAAGATTACATTGATCGCAGGACCAAGCGGTAGTGGGAAGACGACGCTGTTAAGACATTTAAAAAAAGAACTGATGCCAAAAGGTGAGAGATCAGGAGATATTTCTTATGATCATCAAAGACTTGAACAATTAGACGATTTGCGTTCCATAAAAGAAATTGCTTATTTATTTCAGAATCCATCGGCTCAGATGGTAATGGATACGGTATGGCATGAAATCGCATTTGGACTTGAAAATACAGGAATGCTTTATGAACAGATGAAGCGTACGGTTGCGGAGATTGTTAATTACTTTGATCTGCAAAAGATTTATCATAAAAGTACAGATGAATTGTCTGGAGGCCAAAAACAGATGGTAAATCTTGCAGCAGTTATGGCAATGCATCCAAAGGTGTTGATCTTTGATGAACCAACAGCACAGTTAGATCCCACAGCAAGAAAAGACTTTCTTGTGATGCTTCAGAAATTACATAAGGAATTTGGATTAACGATTATTTTGACATCCCATAATTTAGAAGATGTGATGGAAATGGCAGATCAATGCATTATTTTGGATGACGGAGAGGTCATTGAAAATGGAAATCCTCTGGAAGTTGCAGGAAATCTTCAAAAAAGGCATCATCCATTTGAACAGTCACTTCCACAGATTCTTCGTTTGGAAGATAAATTTAACTTAGAACCAAGCTTTAAGATAGAAGAAGCAAGAGAACAGATAAGCAACAAAGATTATCAGTTAATAAAGAAACGAAAATATGCAGCCAGTACAGTACTTTCTGTGAATCATTTATATGCAGGATATGAAAAAGGAAAAGATGTACTGTCAAATTTATCTGTCAAAGTGGGACTTGGAGAGATATTTGCGGTTGTCGGGGCAAATGGAAGTGGAAAATCAACGCTTCTTTCCTGTATTACAAAGCAGATGAAATATGATGGAAAAATAAAATGTAAAAAGAAAGCCGTTTATATGCCGCAAGATCCAACGTTATTGTTTGTAAAAGATCAGCTGTTTGCAGACCTCTTGGAGATGGGAAAAGGCAAAGAAGAAAGAATCGATGAACTGCTAGAGATGGCAGATCTTATGAAAGAAAAACATACACATCCGTATGATCTAAGCGGCGGTCAGCAGCAGATGGCGGCTTTGATCAAGGTAGTGCTTGCAGACCCGGAGATTTTGCTGTTAGATGAGCCAACCAAAGGAATGGACAGAGAACACAGCAGGAGATTTGGAGAACTTTTGCAAAAACTTGCAGATGAGGGAAGGACGATTTTCATGGTATCCCATGATCTGGAATTTTGCGCAGAATATGCAGACCGTATCGGGATGATGTTTGATGGCAAAATCGAAGGAATTGGAGAACCATCGGAATTTTTTGGGCAGAATTATTTCTATACAACAGAATGTGCAAAGATTACAAGAGACTTTGAGGAAGTGATCATCTTGCCACAGGAGGTGGTAAACATATGTTAAATGCGGTGATCATTTTTATCGTATGTCTTTCATGCATTCCATACTATTTCAAATACGAAAAGAGAAAACCACAGACAAGGGAAAGTGTCGTACTTGCAGTGATGATCGCATTGACGGTTGCATCAAGGATGATCTTTGCATTTGCACCCGGATTTAAACCAGTCAGTGCGATGGTGATCATCTGTGGAATGGCATTTGGAAGAGAATCTGGCTTTTTATGTGGATCTTTAAGTGCTGTGGTATCGAACTTCTTTTTTGGACAAGGACCATGGACACCATTTCAGATGCTAGCATGGGGAATGATCGGATGGATCGCAGGAATGTTAAATCAGAGAAAATGGCTGGAACACAGTAAGATATTGTTGACAGTCTTTGGAATCTTATCTGGAATCGGATATTCCTTTCTCATGGATATCTGGACTTTGCTGGCAGCAGGAGATGGATTTCAGTTTATGAGATATGTGGCAGTATTAGGAACTTCGGTTCCAACAACGATCGAATACTGCATATCAAATGTGGTATTTTTATGGATTTTAACACCTGTTTTTGTAAAAAAATTAAACAGGGTTAAATATAAATATGGTTTCTTTAAAGAAAAAGAGATCAGGAAACTAATCAATCAATGAGACATAACAAGGAGGATTTTATGAGAACGGTGAAACGTGTAGCGGCAGTGGCATTGTCTGTTGTCGTGCTGATGACATCAGGGGTTAGTGCAAAAGCAGCAGTGACGGATGTGCAGCCAGCGAAGAGTAGTAGTGAGGCAGAACTTAAGTGGGCAAACAAGATTGGACAGTCAGGATGGTATAATGCTGATGCAGGAGTATATGTAGAGAATAATTTATCTGAAATTGCATTATCTGGAAATTATATTTATGCAGCTGATGACAGTGAACATCGTATTATGAAAATCGATAAAAAAACAGGTGAAATTGTAAAGAGTGTATCATATAAAAATGATTCTTATACAATTCATTATGGTGCTGGAATTGGAACTGGGGATAAAAAGATTTTTGTAGGATACGAAAATGGAATTATTCAGGCATTTGATGCAGATAGTTTACAATCTGTATGGATTACAAAACCGATTGAAAAAGTAGAAGGTAATGGTCAATATGATCAAAGTAATGCAATCTCTGGTGGATTTGTATATGACGATGATAATAAAAATTTATATGTTGGAACAGGAACATATTCTGGAAAAGGAAGTTATGTTGCATTGACAACAAAAGATGAAGATCAAACACAAGATTATGAAGTAAAAGAAATTACATGGCAGAAAGAAAGTGATACAACTTATTACTGGAATAAAGGTGTAAGTGCAGGAGATGTAGTTGTTGCATGTGATGCTGCTGGAAATTTAAGATCCTATGATAAGAAAACAGGAGAAATTAAATCTGAATCAAAATTAGATGATAAATTTAATGGTGGAATTGCATATGATGCATCTACAAATACTGTTTATCTTGGGGTTTATCATATTATTTATGAAGAAGAGGATAATAAAAAGGAAAAAAGTCGTGTAGCAAGTCTTTATGGAGTGAAGATAGGAGATGATGGAAAGTTTGAAACTGTTAAGAAAGTAGAAATTTCAGATCATGGATATATTGCATCTACTCCAGAAATTTATAATGGAAAAGTTTATGTTTCAGGGTCAAATGCTGGATATAATAATGGTGGATTCATGGCAGTTATTGATGTGTCATCTGATCAGTACAAAGTGAATTATACAGTTGATCTTCCTGCATATTCTCAGAGTACACCAGTTGTAGTAAAATCTGCAAATGATTCTGTAAAAGTGTATTTTACGATCAATACAAATCCCAATGGTGGAATCTACATGATTGAAGATTCAAAAGATGCTACTTCAGCAACGGCAGAAAAGATTTTCGAACCTGAAAAAGATGAGCAGAAAGAATATTGTGCAAATGAACTTCATGTAGATAGTGAAGGAACTTTATATTATATTAATGATTCTAGATATCTATTTGCAGTAGGTAAAAAGGTTGAGAATACAAAACCAACAGAATCAACAACGGAAACGAAACCATCTACATCAGCATCTGAAACAACAAAAGTAAAACCAATCACAAAAACCCAGACATCCACAAGAAGTGTAAAACTGACATGGAAAAAGAAGAAATCCGCAAAAGGATATGTAATCTATGCTAAAGCTGGAAAAGGAAAATACAAAAAACTTACAATGGTAGGAAAAACAACAAAGAAAACAGTCACAGTAAAATCAGGAACATCCTACAAGTTTAAAGTAAAACCATACAAATACACAAAGAAAAAAGGTAAAAAAGTAAAGAAATACTATAAAGCCTATGCAGCAAAAGCTAAATACGGAAGCAAGACAGTCAAAGTTACATATAAAAATGTAAAAGGATACACAAGCTACCGCATAGACATGAAAGTAGGAAATGGTTCTTATAAAAAAGTATTAACAAGCAAAAAAACAGGAACACTGACTCTTACATACACACAGAAAAAAGCAAAAGTAGGAAAGAGTTACAAGTTCCGCCTGGTAGGAATCAAAACAGTGAATGGAAAATCTGTCGAAAAAACGATCAAATAAAAGTACTAGATAAAATACAAAAAAGGACTTGATTTTCAAAAAGAATCATTGTATCCTATAACCAGTGAAGTTACTGACAAGG
>ERZ824473.1575-NODE-1575-length-31329-cov-4.545085_pt1 | contig 31329 bp, 20 predicted proteins | sample MGYA00519874_ERZ824473 | MGnify/ENA primary metagenome ERZ824473 (study PRJEB31778, sample SAMEA3449151) | human gut metagenome | biome: human gut; feature: human-associated habitat; material: faeces | place: United Kingdom | collected 2010/2012 ... | reverse complement strand
CGGAAACAATACGGAAACAATATGAGGTCGATATATGCTGGAAGGGAGGACGATATGTGGTGGGTACATGGTGAAGCGTGGCAGATGTCAGGACAGGGAGAGGAGCAAAGGCAGCCCGTTGAGAAGGACTAAAAAAGAACCGAACCAACGGATGCTGATTCGGCTCTGTGCTTAACGTATTATCTTTTCTTCTCTGCTAACCCACAGCGAAAATCATTTGCCGTCGCAGCAGTTGGAATGGCATCCCTCCTTGATCACCTCCTCCTTGGTAGTGAGGCGCGTCTTGTAGCCAATCTTCTCCAGCGACTTCTGAATCTTCTCCACTGTGGTCTTGTCGGCATCATAGACTACCGTGATCTTCTGCGTCTCGGCAGAAGCCTGGATGTCCTTCACACCCTTGACGAAGCGAAGGTTCTCCTTCACCTTGTTCTCACACTTTCCACACTCCAGTTCGGGATTGGTAGTGAGGATGACCGTCTTGATATCCTTGGCCGAAACAGCCACCACCGTGAGCAGCATCAGCAAAAATCCAAAAAATCTCTTCATAACTTGATTCTCCTTGATTATCTTTTTTTACATATTTTTGTTCGTATGAAACCTCTCTCCGACGAAAACAATTCTTCGTTGTCCTCTTAGAAGTGAGCACGGATGCCCGCATAGACCATGGCTCCGCTGATCGGTCCATAGACGAGCGTAGAGTCGAAACTGTCGCTCCACGGATTCTCACAACCGATGATCGGATGCTTCTGCTTGTAGCCCGTCAGATTCTCTCCACCCGCATAGACAGCGAAGTTGCGGAACTCGCGCGTGACCTGGACATTGAGCGTGGGATAAGCCTTGTAGGTATTGTCCCAAGAGGCAGAACCATCGGCCAGCGTGTAGGACTGAGGCAGACGACCACCGCCATTGAGGGCGAAGGTGGCATCAAACTGCCAAAGCCCCAGGCCCGGCTTGTAGCTTGCCGTAAACAAACCCTTGTAGCGACTCTGCAACGGTTTGGCGCGCAGCACACCACCATAAGTGGCCCGCACGAGGTTGTAGCGGTAGGCGGCCGTGAGGTCGAGACCCTTGATGGGCGTGATGCTGGCGTCCACCTGGAAGGTATGGGAGTAGCTACTACCATCCAAGTCGGAGATCGTGATGGTCTTCGGATCGCTATCGTAGTCGATGATGGTCTGGTTGAGAAAATGGGTATAGAAATACTCCGCATTGATCTTCAACGTCTTATCAGCGATGGGAATCATAAAGGCCGTGCTGACGCCATAGTTCCAAGCCTCCTCCTGGCCCAGTTTGCCGATCACGAGTTGGCGGCCGCTTGCCATGACATAGTTGCTCTCAGCCAGCACGTGCGGCGAGCGGTAGCCCTTGCCCGCCGACAGGCGAAGCGTGACCACATCGTTCATCACCCACTTCACATGAGCGCGCGGCGTGAGGAACGTGCCATAGACGTTGCTATGATCGACACGGAGACCCGCCATAGCCACGAAGCGCTGGTGGAGGTTGAACGTATATTGCGCATAGGCACCGGGGACGGTCTCGCTTTCGATCATCGTCTCCGTGGGGAGCGTCGCGTCGTGGACGAGGCGTACATTCTGATGGAGGTAGTCGTGGTTGAGGCTCAGACCCGTCGAGAGATTGTGCTCATGGCCGAGGTTGGTCTCAAAAACCAGCGAGGCGTAGGCATTCTTCTCGTTGACGTCATAGATTTTCAGTCCGTAGCCCGCCTTCTGCTGGTGCATGGAGACGTTGCCCATCAGGGCGATACTGCTCTCCTGCTCGTTCTCGAAGACGTAGGCATGCTTCATCGAAGCCTCGTAGCGATTGGTCTCTATACCTATTTTATACAGAGGCTTACCATGGGGATTGGCGTGGCCCTTCACCTGTCCCGTGTTGCGGTCCTCCTTGAGTGCTCCGATGCTGCCATGGAAGATATACTTACCCGAACGAGCCCACCAGCGATTCTGGATGTTGTACTGTCTCACCTGCGGATCGTCCTGGAATCCATCGCCATTGCCATCATGATGATTCCAGTTGTTCTCAAAGTGGGTCAGCAGCTCGGTGGCGCAGTTCTCATTGCCATTGATATGGAGATTGGCCATCGCATTGGCCTCAAACTTACCCATGCTGCTGCCATAGAGATTGAACTGCACCTGCTGCTCGTCCTCCGGCTTCAGATACTGGACGTTGATCTGTCCCGTCATGGCCTCGTAGCCGTTCTTGACGGAGGCGTTGCCCTTCGACACCTGGATGCTGTTCATCCAAGACCCAGGGACGTAGCCCAAGGCAAAGGGAGCAGCCGAACCGCGGAAGTTGGGCAACAGCTCGGACAACATCTGCACATAGGTGCCGCCGAGGCCCAGGAGCTTGATCTGCTTCGCTCCCGTGGCAGCGTCCGAATAGTTGACATCCACGGAAGGGTTGTTGACGAAACTCTCGCCGAGGTTGCAGCAAGCGGCCTTGAAGAGCTCGCCCTTGAGCATCGCCTGGCCGTTGATGGCACCACCCATCGAGCGGACGGTCTGTCGCTTGGTGATCGTCACCTCGTTGATATGCTGGTCGGGCAGCATCACCTCGGTCGTATCCGAAGCGATGGAGACGGGATCTACGGTGCTCGCCGCCCCACTCTGGGCATGGACAAGCGTGGGCAACAGCAGGGAGGCTGCCGCAATGACGCACTTATTCTTACTCTTTCTGTGATTCATTTTTCTTGATAATAATGAGGTCGGTACACTCGTTTGTACTTTGACGGTGCAAAATTAGGGGAAAACTCTTGCAACCGAGTTGCAAAATGGTGTAAAGCTGAAAAATGAGGGTAAATAAAGGAATCCTTAAAATGAGGGACAAATAGGGGGAAAAAGAAAAACCTTGCAACTCTCATGAATTGCAAGGAATCTTGGAGGGTGGAAGGTGGGACTCGAACCCACGACATTCAGAACCACAATCTGACGCTCTAACCAACTGAACTACGTCCACCATGTTACACTCAGCAAGCTTTCTCGTTAAGCGGGTGCAAAGGTAGAAAGAATATTTCGTTCGCGCAAATTTTTGCGGCATTATTTTTCAAAAAAGTACTTTTTACCCTGTAAAACACTTAGCAGCCCCCTTTTTCTCCTTGTTAGATATATAAAAGGAGCATCGGACCCAGGGCGGAGACATTGCCGACGGAGAAGTTCTCGGCTCACCATGCCACGCTACTCGGCCGCATGGCCATGGCTGTTGGACTCCGTCTTGCTCTGGCTGCTGCCACTCACCGTCCCCGTAGTATCCTCGGGAGCGGGCTGCTCTATCTCCTCGGGCACCTCCTCTTCCACTTCGGGCTGTTCGGGCTGCTCGACGATCGTGTCAACCTGCGTTTGCGGTTTGTCGTCCACCACCGGCTCCTCATAAGGAATGGTATCGGCAGGCAGGACATCAGGCTGCTCGGGCTGCGACGACGAGGTAGAGAACATGGCGAAGCCTATCACGGCCACTACCAGCACCACTACCGCCACACCTATCCACAGCCAGCGCCGGTTGGGGCGGTCGTCCTCGTCCACCGTGGCTGCATGCCAAGGATTCTTCGGACCGCCACCCGTGGGTCGGGGCGCCTCGTAGTGCTCACCCTTGGCAGCATTGGGCAGCGTGATCTGCATCACGCCATGACACTCCGGACATTGGCATTCGACCGTCATGCCCGGTTCGGCATCGATGATAAACTGCGTTCCGCAGTTGTCGCAAGTAATCTGATATTTCATTTATTACTCCTTTCCAAGTTTGATCAAGACTGCGCTTGACAGTTCTTCTCCAGTTCAGGCTTCACGGCCTGAAGCACCCTTTCGGTCGCTCCCGTGAGTTTTTCGACAAAGGCAGCAGCCCGTTCCGCACTCTCCTGGAGGAAAGCCTCATCCTTGGTGAAACGGTCCATCAGCTGAGCAAAGCCCGCATCATCAAAGACCTCGAAGCCACCCTGGGCCGCTATCAGTCCCTGCGCCTCCTGGAAATGCTTGTTGTTGGGTCCGAAGAGGACCGGCATACCCCATACCGCGGCCTCCAGCACATTGTGGATGCCCACACCGAAGCCTCCACCCACATAGGCCACGCGGCCATAGTGATAGACCGAGGAGAGAAGTCCGAAGCAGTCGATGATCAAGACGTCGGCATCGGCCACGGTCTCCTCGCTCGACTGGGTGTAGCGGGCCACCTTCTTGCCTTGCAGCAACTGGCGGATCTGCGCCAGGTGCTCCTCCTTGATGACATGAGGAGCGATGATGAGTTTCCACTCGGGATGGGAGGCAAAATAGCGAAGGAAGAGTTCCTCGTCGGGCAACCAAGAGGACCCTGCCACGAAGACACGGTGCGAGTCGCCAACAAAGCGCTCCACCAGGGGCAACTGCTTGCGCGCCTCCCTCACCTGGAGCACGCGGTCAAAACGGGTGTCGCCCACAACCTCCACCTGGTCGATGCCTATCGAGGAGAGCAGCTGGCTACTCTCCTCGTTCTGAACGAAGAAGCGGCTGAAGCAGCGCAACACGCGGCCATACTGCCGTCCGTAGGGACGGAAGAAGATCTGACCAGGGCGGAAGATGCTGCTCACGCTATAGGTCGGCACCCCGCGATGGTTTAAGATATGGAGGTAGTTGTACCAAAACTCATACTTCACGAAGAAGGCCATGACAGGGCGTACCGTGCGAAGGAAGCGGCGCGCGTTGCCGACGGTGTCGATCGGGAGGTAGGTGACGATGTCCGCCCCCTTGTAGTCCTTGCGCACCTCGTAGCCCGAAGGCGAGAAGAAGGTGAGCAGGATCTTGTAGTCGGGAAACTCGCGGCGTATGGCCTCCATCAACGGACGGCCTTGCTCAAACTCGCCGAGCGACGCGGCATGAAACCAGACATAGCGAGCCGAAGGATCGACCCGCTGCTGAAGCACGCCAAAGGCTGCTTGCTCGCCACGCCACATCTTGCGCACCTTCGAGTCGAAGCGCGCAGCAATGCGGACGCCCAGTTGCATGGCATACATGATGAAGTTGTACATTACCTCTTGTAGGGTTGATGATTAGCTAATGACGTGAGAGACAGAATGGCGGGCGCGCCCGCCCGTTCTTATCCCAGTTCGCTGATGGCGCGATGGAGGCGACGGAGGGTCTCCTCCTTGCCGAGGAAGGCCGAGATGTCAAACATACCGGGACCCTTGCCGATACCGACAAGCGCCAGGCGGAACGCGTTCATCACGTCGCCGAGCTTGTACCCCTTCTCCTCGACCCACTTCATCACCACCGGTTCCTGGCCCTCTACCGAGAAGTCCTCGACCTCCTGGAGCACCTGCGCCAGTTCGGTCATCTGCTGGGCGGAATACTCCTTCCAGCGCTTCTTCGCCGTCTTCTCGTCATACTCCGTAGGAGCGATGAAGAAGAAGGCGCAAAGCGGCCACAACTCATGGACGAAATCGACACGGTCCTTCATCATGTGGACCACCTGGCGCACACGATCCATGGTCGTATCGACGCCATTGTTGGCCACGATGGGCGCGAAGAGACCTGCGATCTCCTCGTCGCTCTTCCGCAGCATATACTCGTGGTTGAACCAAATCGCTTTCTTGTAGTCGAACTTCGCTCCTGCCTTGGAACACTTCGTGATGTCGAAGGCCTCCACCAGTTCGTCGAGCGAGAACATCTCCTGCTCCGTGCCCGGATTCCATCCCAGCAGGGCAAGGAAATTGACCACGGCCTCGGGGAAATAGCCACTCTCGCGGAAGCCTGTGCTGACCTCGCCCGTCTTCGGGTCTTCCCACTCCAGGGGGAAGACGGGAAATCCCAGGCGGTCGCCATCACGCTTCGACAGTTTGCCCTTGCCCTCGGGCTTGAGCAGCAACGGCAGGTGGGCGAAGCGCGGCATGGTGTCCTCCCAGCCGAAAGCACGGTAGAGCAGGACGTGGAGGGGCGCACTCGGGAGCCACTCCTCGCCACGGATCACGTGGCTGATGCCCATCAAGTGGTCATCAACAATATTGGCCAAGTGGTAGGTGGGCAGCTCGTCGTGGCTCTTGTAGAGCACCTTGTCATCGAGGATATCGGTCTTGACGTGGACGTCGCCACGGATCATATCGTGGACCACGACCTCCTCGCCCGGCTCCACGAGGAAACGGACGACATACTGCTCGCCGTCGTCGATGAGCTGCTTGACCTCCTCGGCAGAACGCGTGAGAGAGTTGCGCATCGTCAGTCGCGTGTGGGCGTCATACTGGAAGTTCTTCACCTCAGCACGCTTCTGCTCCAGTTCCTCGGGCGTATCGAAGGCATAGTAGGCCTTGCCCTCGTCGAGGAGCTGCTGCACATACTCCTTATAGATCTCCCTGCGCTCGCTCTGACGGTACGGGCCGTGGCTTCCACCGAAGCTGACACCCTCGTCAAAGTGGATACCCAACCAGCGGAACGACTCCAAGATATACTCTTCCGCTCCCGGTACGAAGCGGCTGGAGTCTGTGTCCTCAATGCGGAATACCAGCGATCCATGATGCTGGCGGGCAAACAAATAGTTGAACAAAGCCGTGCGAACACCGCCAATATGCAACGCTCCCGTGGGACTGGGTGCAAAGCGAACCCGCACCTGCGAAGACGCTGCTTCTGCTGTAAATTTTTCTTCCATCATAAATTGATAAGCGTGGATAGCCTAAAATTTTCGGCAAAAGTAATGCTTTTTTTTCGATTATACCATATTTTTTTCGTAATTTCGCCGAGTAAAGGCATTTATGCCCCTATACTAAGGGCTAAGAACCAACCAAAACGAACATTACGCATCATGAAGCAATTCAGACATAACGGCACCAACAACTGGCCTTCCATCCTTACGCGCATAGCGCTCGTGCTGACGAGCGTGACCATCATCGTCCTGTTTTTGCCCCGCGACAGCAGCCGGCTTCTGCACTATAGCGAGGGCCAGCCGTGGACGGACGGCGCCCTGATCGCTCCCATCGACTTCCCCGTCTTCAAGTCGGAGGCGACCCTGAAGTATGAGCGCGACTCCGTGCGCGAACGCTTCCAGCCCTACTTCAACTGGGACGACCGCGTGGAGGAGCAGTCGCTCCAGGCATTTCATGAGAAGTTCAAGGACGGCATACCGGGACTGACGGGCAACTACGTCCAGATCATCGCCCATAGGTTGCACCAGATCTACGAGCGCGGCGTGCTCGACCCCACCCAGCTGGCGCAGTATAGCGATGGCGACACGACGACGGCCATCCGCGTCGTGACGGGCAAGGAGGCCGTGACGCTGCCCACGGATAGCGTGCTGACGACGCTCGGCGCCTACCAATACCTCTTCCTCGACGACCGTCTGATGCCGGTGAGGGCCAAGCTACAGGCTTGCAACCTCAACGATTTCATCTCGCCAAACCTCCGCTACGACCGAAGCCGGAGCGAAATGGAGCTCAACGACAATCTCAGCCTCATCACGCAGGCAAGCGGAATGGTGCTCAAGGGGCAGCGCATCATCACCCAGGGCGACATCGTCACCTCGCGGATGATGCTCGTGCTCAACTCCTACGAGCGCGCCATGGCGAAGCAGAGCGCCTCGGAGAACGAGTTGCGATCGACCATAGCGGGACAGACCATCTACATTCTGCTGCTCGTCTCGCTCTTCACCCTCTACCTGGCACTCTTCCGCAAGGACTACTTCACGAAGCCGCGATCCATAGCCATGCTCTACGCCTTGGTCGTTTTCTTCCCGCTCCTGACGTCCTTCATGATGAAGCACCCGTTCTTCAGCATCTATATCATTCCGTTTGCCATCTCGCCCATCTTCGGGCGCGTCTTCATGGACTCGCGAACGGCCTTCATCCAGCATGTCACGACCATCCTCATCTGTGCTGTGGCCGTGAAATACCAGTATGAGTTTATCACCGTACAGCTGGTGGCGGGCCTCGTGGCAATCTACTCGCTCCGCGAACTGTCGCGAAGGAGTCAGATATTCCTCACGGCGATCCTCGTCACGGCTGCCTCGGCGCTGGTCTATTTCGCGCTCCAGCTCATCCAGACGGATGATGTCTCGAAGCTCGACCGCGCCATCTACTACCACTTCACGATCAATGGTTTCTTCCTCCTCTTCACCTATCCCTTGATGCTGGTGATCGAGAAGGCCTTCGGATTCACCTCGACGGTGACGCTCTTCGAGCTTTCCAATACAAACAACCCGTTGCTTCGCGAACTGAGCGAGAAGGCGCCGGGCACGTTCCAGCACTCCATCACCGTGGGCAACCTGGGAGCGGAGATAGCCAACAAGATTGGGGCCAAGGCGCAACTGGTGCGTACGGGGGCGCTCTACCATGACATCGGAAAGATGGAGAACGCGGTCTATTTCACGGAGAACCAGGCGGGCTTCAACCCGCACGACAAACTGTCGGACACGGAGAGCGCGGCCATCATCATCGGCCACGTCACGGAAGGACTGCGCCTGGCCGAGGAGCACCACCTGCCACAGGTCATCCGCGACTTCATCGCCACGCACCACGGCACGGGACTGACGCGCTACTTCTACATCAAATATACCAACGAGCATCCCGACGAGGAGGTCGATGAGAGCCTGTTCCGCTACTCAGGTCCGAACCCGTTCACGCGCGAGCAAGCGATCCTGATGATCTGCGACACGGTAGAGGCGGCTTCGCGATCTCTCAAGGAGTATTCTCCCGAGAGCATCAGCGCCTTGGTCGATAGTATCATCCAGTCACAGGTGCGCGAGGGCTTCTTCAACGACTGCCCCATCACCTTCCGCGACCTGCAAACGGCCAAGAACGTGCTCATCGGGCGCCTGAAGTCGATTTACCACACCCGTATCTCCTACCCCGAACTCAGCGAGGAGGCTCGCAAGAAGGTGGAAGAGAAGAAAGAGGAGGAGGAAAAGAAGCGGGAAGAACTTACCGAGCAAGTGACGGAAGGCACGGAGAAGAAAGAGGAAGAGAACGTATAATTGGAATAAAATAGACAAGCGTCCTGCCTCGACAGGACATCGGGTAAAAAAGAGAATGGGACTCATCGGCCTTCGTCATGTGAAGGCTTGGTGAGTCCCTTTCTTCTGTTGCTTCTATTTTTCCTATCGCTATTAGGGCACGACCACTACAGGCTGCGGCGATAGATCTCTATCACTTCGTCGCGGGTCAAGGTGTGGTAGCCACCGGTATTGCGGGGGCAGACGTCGGCATACTTTTCGATGTCGGCTTCCTTGGCATCGACCTCCGTGATGGTCATGGCGAGGCCGAGTTCGCGCATCCAGGACTCCATCGTCTCCAGTCCTTCGAGGGCCACGGCCTTGTCGTCCTTGCCCTCGGGACGTACGTCCCATACAGCGAGGGCCAGGCGCTTGAAGCGGGCCACGGCCTCGTCGCTCTTCTCTATCAGCAGGCGGTAGTAGGCACCCGAGACTGCCGAGAGGGTATGGCCATGGATGGCATTGGTAAAGGCTGCCACGGCCTGTCCCAGCATGTGGACCTCCCAGTCCGTAGCCTTGCCACACTCCGTCAGGCCATTGAGGCCCCACGTGGCCGTCCACATGATATTGCTGCGCGCCTCATAGTCCTCGGGATTGACCAAGGCCTTGCGCGAACTGACGATCAGCGAGCGCATGAGGCCCTCGGCCAGGTAGTCGCTCGTGTTGTCGTCGCTTCCCGAGAGATACTGCTCCAGGATGTGGGACATGATGTCGTAGATGCCCGCCACCATGTGATACTTCGGGACGGTGTAGGTAAACTCCGGGTTGAGGATGGCAAAGTCAGGATTGCGGAAGTGGTTGAACAACTTCAGTTCCTCCTTGTGCGAGGAGATGACCGATCCACTATTCATTTCCGAACCCGTGCCCGCCATGGTCAGCACCACGCCCACGGGCGTCCAGCGACTGTCGAGTTTGCCGAAATGCTTGAAATAGTAGTCCCACGGATCGCGCTCCTGGTAGGCTGAGGCCGAGACCGCCTTGGCATAGTCGGCCGTGGAACCGCCACCGACGGCGAGGATGAGATCCACCCCCTCCTCACGCACCTTGCGAGCACCCTCCAGCACCTTCTCAATATCCGGATTGGGCAAGACGCCTCCGTCCTCGATGATGGTCTTGCCCGCCTCGCGCAGCACCTTGACCACCTGGTCGTAGATGCCAAAGCGCTTGATGGAGCCTCCGCCATAGGAGAGCATGACCTTCGGACCATAGTTTTTGAGTTCGTCGCCGAGCAAGCCCAGCGCGTCCTTACCAAAATGTACTTTGGTAGCGTTGTGATAAGTGAAGTTTCCTAACATAACCTTTCTTCTTTATGTGATTGATAACACTTGCAAAGGTAGCCATTTTCTCTCGATCTCCCGAAACCCTTTTTGGGGAAAAACTTACCCAAAAGACGGAAATCAGTCCTCCAGCGCAGCAAGGAAACTGCGGATGCTGGGAAAGAGCAAGTTGCTCCCCTCCCCCGCCAAAGCCTCGTCGGGGAGCGGTCCCGAGTTGATGGCGACCGTGAAGCAACCTGCTGCCACGCCCGCTCTCACCCCTAAGGGAGCGTTTTCGACCACGATGCCCTGCCACGGCTGCAAGTTGCCCGCCTTGCGCAGTCCCGCGAGATAAGGATCGGGCGCCGGCTTGCCGTTCTTCACGTCATAAGCCGTGGTGATATGCGCCTCGTCGAGGAAGTCGCCGAAGTCGTGGAGCAAGCGCAGGATGAGCGGCCGCTGTCCGCTGCCCGTGACGACATTGATGCTCAGTCCGCGAGACGCAAACCAGCCCATCAATTCGCGCACGCCGTCGAAGATACGCGTCTCCGGCAACTCATGGAAGTAGCGCGTCTTGACATCATACATCCTTTGTGCCTCCGCCTCATCGACCTCGCGCCCCAGCTGGCGCTTCACATAGTCGCGGATCGTGTCCACGCCCCTTGCCCCCTCTGTGGCATAGGCGTCGGCCTCCGTGAAATGGATTCCGAAGTCGCTCATGGCACGCTTCCATGCCTTCGCATGATGAGGCATACTATCATAGAGCACGCCATCCATATCAAACAGTACGGCCTTGGGGTCAAACCGTTCGTAGCCGTGCTGATCCAAATAGTGCTTGATCTCGTTGTCGAACATAATCACTTGATTCCATCAAAAAGGCGACGTGTCAGAGTCGGAGAAAAGCCGTTAGGCCCTTGCCTTCCGAGACACGCCGCCATGCTATTGCTATCTCTCTTTACGCCTCCTGGCTCAGACGCTCCTGGATGGCCTTGCTCTCAGCCTCATATCCCGGTTTGTCGAGCAGGGCGAACATATTCTTCTTATACGCCTCCACGCCCGGCTGGTTGAAGGGGTTGACGCCGAGGACGTTGCCACTGATGCCACAGCCGATCTCGAAGAAGTAGATGAGCTGGCCGATGTAGTAGGCATTGAGGCGCGGCAGGGTGATACGGATCTGCGGCACTCCTCCGTCGGAATGGGCCAGGCGCGTGCCCAGCTCCGCCATTTTGTTGACCTCATCGACGCGCTTTCCCTCCAGGAAGTTGAGGCCGTCGAGGTTCTCCTCGTCGTGCGGGAAGAGGAGCTCATGCTCGGGCGTCTCCACGCTCAGCACGGTCTCCCAGATGGAGCGTTCGCCCTCCTGGATCCATTGTCCCATGGAGTGGAGGTCGGTCGTGAAGTCGCAAGACGCGGGGAAGATGCCCTTATGATCCTTGCCCTCGCTCTCGCCATAGAGCTGCTTCCACCACTCGGCCACGAAATGGAGCTTCGGCTGGAAGTTGGCCATGATCTCGATCTTCTTGCCCGCCTTTTGGTAGAGCGCGTTGCGCACGGCTGCATACTGCGCCGCGATATTGTCGCAGTAGGGCACGTCCAGTCCTGTGGCCTTCTCCATGTCCTGGGCGCCCGCCACGAGCTGGCGGATATCAAATCCTGCCACGGCGATCGGGAGCAGACCCACCGGCGTGAGGACCGAGAAGCGTCCACCCACGTTGTCGGGGATGACGAACGTCTTGTAGCCCTCCTTGTCGGCAGCCGCACGGGCCGCACCCTTGTGGGCGTCGGTGATGGCGACGATCACATCCTTGGCCGCCTCCTTGCCCCGCTCGGCCTCACATTGCTTCTTCAGCAGGCGGAAAGTGAGGGCCGTCTCCGTGGTCGTGCCGCTCTTGGAGATATTGATCACGCCAAAGCGCTTACCCTTCAGATAGGTGGTCAGTTCGTAGAGGTAGTCCTCGCCAATGTTGTTGCCGGCAAAGAGGATGACCGGGTTGCGGTCGTCGCGGACCAGCCACGAGAAACTATTGCCCAGGGCCTCGATGATGGCGCGTGCGCCGAGGTAAGAGCCTCCGATACCGGCCACGACGACATAGTCGCACTGGCTGCGGAGCGTGTCGGCCACGGCCTGCACCTCGTTGAGAAACTCCGGTGTGATGCTCGACGGCAGATGCAGCCATCCGAGGAAGTCATTGCCCGGGCAGGTGCCCTGCTCCAAAGCGGTCTGAGCCGCTGCTACCTGAGGTGCGTAAGCCTCCAGGGTCCCCGGATCGAGGAAGGAGAGCGCCTTGGTGATGTCTAAACGAATCTTTTCCATAAACCTATTGTGTGATTTGTTGTGTTATTGTGTTGCGGATGGGTGGTGTCCATCCTTGTTATCCTTATTATATATATCCTATCGCCTCACGCCCCCGGATTGGTCATGCTCCTGATGGCCTCGGCGGCATTGGCCCTCTCGTAGAGGATGCGATAGACGGTGTCGAGCGTCGGCGTATGCAGGTGGACGTGGTGGGAGCGAAGCTCCTGGGCGATGACGTACATACACTTCGTGCCGAAATAGCCCTCGGCGATCATCTCCATCTCGGCCTGGGCCGCCTTGACGGTATAGCCCCTCCCGATCATGGCGCCAAACGTGTAGTTGCGCGAGAGGCGCGAGTAGCCCGTGACGAGCTGGTCGCCCAGATAGACCGTGTCGAGCATGTCTCGCCAGATGGGGTTGAGGGCATTGAGGAATGCGTTCATCTCCTGCATGGCGTTGGTCATGAGCACGGCGTGGAAGTTGTCGCCAAAGTCGAGCGACCGGCAGATGCCCGCACAGATGGCATAGACGTTCTTCAGCACGGCCGCATACTCGATGCCGACCACGTCCTGCGAGGTCTTGGTCTTGATGTAATGGGAGCGGAGCACGCTGCTGAAGGCCTGTGCCCGCGCCTCGTCCGTGCAGCCCACGGTCAGGTAGGTGAGGCGCTGCTGGGCCACCTCCTCGGCATGGGAGGGTCCGCCGATGCAGGCCAACTGGCCCTCGGGCACGCCAAAGCGGCGGTGGACATACTCCGTGAAGACCGTGTTCTCGCCCGGCACGACTCCCTTGATGGCCGTGACGACAAACTTGTCGCGCATGGGCACGCGCACCTTGTCGAGCAGTTCCTTCGTATAAGGCGACGGCGTGACGAAGAGCAGCGTGTCGTAGTGGGAGACGATGTAGTTGATGTCCGACGAGAAGTCTATCTCCGCGACGTCGAAGGCGAGGTTGCGGAGATAGCCTGGGTTGTGGCGGAGCAGCTTGAAGCGGTCGATGGTAATCGGGCGCCGCACATACCACCCTATCTCGTGGGTGTGCTCCACTATCACCTTGGCCAAGGCCGTAGCCCAACTGCCGCTACCTATGACAGCTATACGTCCGTTTACCATCGCGCTTCCTGTAGTTGACTATTACTTTTTTATATGGAGCAATCCTTCGACCTATGCCTCCGTCTCAGCCGGGGTCACAGCGTCTATCCAGCGCTGGATCTCATCGACCGACGGCTTCTCATAGCCGAGCTTATACTTCTTGTTGATCTCGCCGAGCTTCTGCTGCAGGCCCTGAGCCTTCTCGCCACAGATGTCGGAGAGGAGGTTGAAGCCCGCCTTGCGGAGCACATAGACCCACTCCTCAGCCACGCCGATCTTTGCCCAGGCCTCGATGCTGTCCTGCGGCATCTTCTTCTCCGGCTTCATCTGGGGGAAGAGGATCACCTCCTGGATGGTCTCCTGGCCCGTCATGAGCATCGTCAGACGGTCGATACCGATACCGATACCACTCGTGGGCGGCATGCCATACTGCAGGGCGCGCAGGAAGTCGTGGTCGATGATCATGGCCTCGTCGTCTCCCTTCTCGCTCAGGCGCATCTGCTCCTTGAAGCGCATCTCCTGGTCGATCGGGTCGTTGAGCTCGGAGTAGGCGTTGGCCACCTCCTTGCCGTTGACCATCAGTTCGAAACGCTCGGTCAGCCCGGGCTTGCTGCGATGCATCTTCGTCAGCGGCGACATCTCGACGGGGTAGTCGGTGATGAAGGTCGGCTGGATGAACGTGCCCTCGCAGAACTCTCCGAAGAGTTCGTCAATGAGCTTGCCCTTGCCCATGGTCTCATCGACCTCCATGCCCTTGGAAAGGCAGAAGGCGCGGATCTCCTCCTCGGTCTTGTCCGTGCAGTCGAAGCCCGTCTTCTCCTGGATGGCCTCCAGGATGGGAAGGCGGCGGAAGGGAGCCTTGAAGGAGATGACGTGGTCGCCATGCTTCACCTCCGTGGCGCCGTTGTTGACGGCCTTGCAGATGGTCTCGAGCAGCTGCTCGGTGAAGGCCATCATCCAGTTGTAGTCCTTATACTGCACATAGAGCTCCATGCAGGTAAACTCGGGGTTGTGGAACTTGTCCATACCCTCGTTGCGGAAGTTCTTGCCGATCTCATAGACGCCCTCAAATCCACCTACGATCAGTCGCTTCAGATAGAGCTCGGTGGCGATACGCATGTACATATCGACGTTGAGGGCATTGAAATGGGTGATGAAGGGGCGGGCCGAGGCGCCTCCGGCGATGGACTGGAGGGTTGGGGTCTCGACCTCGGTATAGCCGTGGTGGTCGAAGAAGGCGCGCATGGTGCGGAGCACGGTGGCACGCTTGAGGAAGGTGTCCTTGACGCCGTCGTTGACGACGAGATCGACATAACGGCGACGGGCGCGCAACTCGGGGTCGTCAAACTTGTCGTAGGCCACGCCGTCCTTGTACTTGACGATGGGCAGCGGCTTGAGGCTTTTCGACAGGAGGACGAGCTCCTGTGCGTGGACGCTGATTTCGCCCATCTGGGTCTTGAAGACGAAGCCACGCACGCCGATGAAGTCGCCGATGTCGAGCAACTTCTTGAAGACTACGTTGTATAAGTTTTTGTCGTCGCCCGGGCAAATGTCGTCGCGGGTGATGTAAACTTGGATTCTGCCTTTGCTATCCTGAAGTTCGACAAAGCTGGCCTTGCCCATGATACGGCGGCTCATCATACGTCCTGCAATGACCACCTCGCGCTTCTCGTCCTCCTTAAATTCGTCTCTGATCTCGGTAGAGAAAGCGTTGGTAGGATATTCTGCTGCGGGATACGGGTCGATACCCATCTCGCGCAGCTGCTGCAAACTTTGTCGGCGGCCAATCTCCTGGTCGCTCATTTCTAAAATGTTCATATTACCTAAGATATGATTCTATAATTATTTCTACGTTTGCAAAGATACAAAGAATATTCCGAAGGGCGTATCTTTTTACTGTTTTTTAGCGTATTGCGGGGAAAACAACCGTGGAAACAGCGTGTCAAGGGGGAAAAGAATTGCGAAAATAGTAGAAAACAACCGGTATAACCAATAACGGGTCCATCGCCGGGACACATAGAAAAACAACTTGAACAACATATACAACAAGTAACAACGCTTCGCCAGGACAAATCAGCAGCAAATGTGTCCAAGGCGAAGCGTTGTATTTTGTTGTTTACCTTGCAGCAAGATTGTGACACGCAAAGCGTGTAAAGTTGTTACTTGTTGTAAAAGTTGTATTGGTTGTTTTCCCTACTCAGCAGATCGTTTTGACGCTACCGGGCCACCTGCTTGACGACCGTGCCATCGGCGTTCCTGCGGAGGACGATCCCGTGGCGCGTGGGCTGGCGGAGTCTTCGTCCGTCAGGACTGTAGCAGACTGAGGGCGCATGGGTGTCGAGGCGCGGGCGCGAAAGGATGGAGGTGGAAGGCAACGACTGCAAGCGGGGCGTGACATAGGAGTCGGCGTAATAGACGCGATCGGGCCCCACGTTGACGAGCAGGGTCTGGGTCTTGTACTCGGTCTCGTAGGTCTCCGTGGAGGGATTGTAGTTGAGGACCAGCATATCCTTCAGGTCGAAGGGGTCGAGCTGGGAGGATTCGGGCAGATAGTCTGCAGGCATGGCGAAGAGGTGGAGACAGGACCACGTATCGACACCAAGGTATTGCGGAAGGACGGTAATGCGGTTGTCACGCCATTCGCCCACCACCCAGTAGGTCTCGTCCCTGTTGGAACTGTAGGGCAACTGCCAGTAGATCTTGTCGCCATCGCAGACGGCAGGCACCTCCTCGTCCATATCATCCTCTATGAAGGGGTTATAATGGACGAAATGGATGGTCTGCTCGGGCTTTCCCTCAGGCTTCTGCGTGGGCTCATAGCGGAGCGGCACGATCGTGGTCAGTCCCTCGCCATAGCAGCTCCAGCCGCCCGTGGCCGTGGCCAGTCCGAGGATGTAGCGGGGCATTCCTTGTTCGTCGAGTCCCCCGTCCACCAGGGCGAGCGTATCGCCGCGCAGGGTGAAGCGGACGTCGGTCACAGCCTCGTCGGGCAGGCAGTCGAGCTCCCCATCGCCCCGGTCGCTGAGCACCATGCGACGCGCATAGAATACGGTCCCATCGTCGCCCTCAAACATCGCCTGGGGCAGACGCGCCACGAGGGTGTCGCCCTCGGCACGGTCGAGTTTGAGCCACGTGTCGGTGGGAAAGAAGACGAAGGGATTGGACAAATAGACGCTGCCGTCCTCGGCCTCCACATAGTCGGCCGTATAATACTCCACGCTGTCGAGGTAGGCCACCCCCTCTCCCGGGTCATAGAAACTGGTGGCGCTCCTCACCTGATTGGCATGGACCGTGCCCTCGGGCGCCTCGTAGCGGATGGACTCCGCACCTGGAAAACTCGTTTGCGCCGCCGTGCCCAGCGAGAGGAGGGAGGCAGCGACCAATGGTAATAGTCTGATTTTGTTCATATCGTAAGTAGTTTAAAAATTGGTGAATACTGCGTAGCGAGCGGAGCGCCCTTAGGCGAACGGAGACCACGACTTCCCCCGCTTTAGGCGAGGAGGTACCACATGTAGCCGCCAAAGGTGAGCACAAGGACGGCTCCCTCCCATCGCTCGATGGTATATTTGGTGAAGGAGAAAAACCAGATCATGATGGTCGAGACGAGCATCATGTAGAGATCCACATTCGTGATGCCCTCGATGTGCATGGGCGAGATCATGCCCGTGAGGCCCAGGATGAAGAGGATGTTGAGGACGTTGCTGCCGAGGACGTTGCCGATGGCAATGCCGCTATTGCCCTTCTTGGCCGCCACGACGCTCGTGGCGAGTTCCGGCAGCGAGGTGCCGCCCGCCACGATGGTCAGTCCGATGACGGCGTCGCTCACGTTCAGCGCGCGTGCCACCTCGGTAGCGCCTCCGACAAAGAGGTTGCTGCCGCCGATGAGGGCGGCCAAGCCCACGACCATCCACAGGCCGGCCAGCCAGCCCTTCATGGGTTGCTTGGCAGAAGCCTCGTCGGCTGCGGCCTCCTGGGCTGTCTGACCTTGGGTTGTCTCTCCTTGGGCTGCCTGCGGCGCAGGCTGGGCCGAGGTGGCGCCCTTGATCGTGAGGCGCATGAAGACGAGGAAGAAGACGAAGAGAATGGCGCCGTCGAGGCGTGTGATGACCCAGTCGTTCTGACACATCATGAGTAGGACGACCGAGGCCACGAGGGCGCAGGGCACGTCTTTGAAGACCGTGGATCGCAGGATCGTCATAGGGGCCACGAGGGCGGCCACGCCGACGATGAGCAGGGCGTTGAAAATATTGCTTCCCACGACATTGCCCACGGCCAGGTCGGGAGTGCCCTTGAGGGCGGAGACGACGCTGACGCAGAGCTCGGGCATGGAGGTGCCCAGGGCGACAATGGTCAGTCCGATGACTATCTGGGGCACGCGGAGCCGCTCGGCCACGGCCACCGCCCCCTCGGTGAGTCGGTCGGCGCCCCAAAGGACGAGCACCACGCCCACCACAATCCACAAAGCATTTAGCAACATACTTTTCTTTCTGTTTTATTTCTACTTTTTTAATGATGTCTCCCCCGGCCTCTCGGTCCTTGGAAGGAGCGAGATTCGCATCCGCCAAAAGGCGAAAAGCGTATCTCCGATGCAAAAATACGAAAAAACCCTGAATGCCAAAACATCCAGGGCTCATTTTTCTATTTTTGACTATAAAGGGAAAGAACAAGCAACAAGACGTGGACAAACGTCCTGCTTATAGGGGAAAACAACTCATACAACCAATACAATCATGAACAACGCTTCGCCTTGAGCAATCTTGCTGCAAGGTAAACAACAAAATACAACAAAGGGTTCCATGAAATGGAACGCTTCGCCAGGACAAAATGTCAGGAAATATCCAAGGCGAAGCGTTGTATATTGTTGTTTCACTACAAGCAACCTTTAGTTGCACGGGCCTCGAAGAGGCAATGTCCCCGCGAAGCGTTGTTCAAAGTTGTAAAAGTTGTTCAAGTTGTTTTCCTTCATCAGCAAGCGATACAGGTCGAAAACCATCACGCTGTTTTGCAAACGGGCGTCAGAAGGGACGGCCTCCGGGAGGACCCATGGGCGGACGGCCACCCGGAGGTCCCATCATCGGGCCGTCGTCTCCACGGCGCACGCCTGCCGGGTGCTGCGGCTTGCCTCCGAAGAGGTTGAAGCGATAGGAGATCTTCAGGAGCGCGTAGCTGTTGATGCTGTTATACTCCGTGTCCGTGCGGCCCATGGCGTTGACCACACGCGAGAGGTTGCTCTGCTGGTGGAGGATGTCGTAGAGCTGGAGCGAGATCGTGAGCGGCTTGCCACGCAGGAAGCTCTGTGCCACCTGGGCGTTCCAAAGCAGTTCGTTGCTGTTGAGCGAGGCGTCGTTGTAGCCTCGGCGACTGTTCATGTGGAGGTCCGTGGAGAGGCTCGTGCCCCAGGGCGCCGTGAGGTTGATGGATCCGCCATAGGCGAAGCGCCAGGTGTTGAGGTTCTGCGCCGACTGCAGCTGGTTCTTCGTGTGGTTGTACTCCACCGACCCGTCGAGGGCCACCTCCAGCCAACTGTTGCGATAACTGAGGGTCAGTCGCTCGCTGAGGTTGGTCTGATTGGTGATGTTGCGCTCCACGAGGCTCTGCCGCGACTGCTGCAGGAGCGAGGCGTAGCGGTTGAGATCGACGGTCGTGAAGGTGTTGACATTCCATACGCCCAGGGTGTCGATGCTCGTATTGAACATCACGCCCGCGTTCAGGTTCCAGTTGCCATTGATGTTGACGGGCCTCACCACGCGGGCTCCCGAACTGGCGTCGTAGGTCACGCTATTGCCGATGGCATTGTGGACGGAGGCGAAGTGGAAGAAGGTCATCCACGACTGCGTGTACTTCTGTCGGTAGCCATTGTAGAACAGGTGGATGCGATGGGTGAAGGCGGGGCGCAGGCCCGGGTTGCCGACGCTGACGTTCTGGGGGTCGGTATTGTCCGTGATGTCGAGCAGCTGGCTCATCGTGGGCTGTGTGGCCGATCCGCGGTAGAAGAGGCGAAAGTTGCTCTGCGGCGAGAACTTATAGCGGAAGTCGATGGTCGGACTCCAGTCGAAGGAGTTGCGCACAGTATCGACGTGGACGCCGAGGTAGTCCTGCTGGTAGATGCTGTGCTGCGGCTGGAGCTGCACGCCGGCGTTGAATCGCCACTTCTCCTGGTTCATGCGGATCATGAGCTGGATGTTCTGCGTGTGGGTCTTGTACTCCGAGTAGCGACTCAGCGACTGGTCGAAGTAGCTGCCGAGGGGCTGCTGCAGCAGGGCGAGATAGCTGCCCCAGGAGCGGTAGGCGGGCTGGACGCCGTCGAAGTAGCCGCCGCCGAGCGAGGAGAAGTCGTAGGTCGATCGGTCGCTCTTGCTCAGGGCGTAGTTGTACTGGTAGGCCAGCTGCAGGTAGGTGCGGCGGGCGATGGGTTCGCTATAGGTGGCCTCCACGCCGATGCCGTGGCTCTTGGTGGGCATGAGGTTGTAGCGGTAGGCGCGGTAGATGGAGTCCTGGCCCATGGCGTCGAGCAGCTGGTAGTATTGCAGGTCCTGGGTGGAGAAGGTCTTGGCGTCGGCGTCGTTGTAGTTGCCCTGCAGTCGGAGCGTGACGTTGCGTCCGTTGGCCGAGAGCTTGCGGTTGACCTGCAGCGAGGCCTGTGCCGAGGTGTTGTCGCCATAGGTCACGGTCGTGTTGCGCTGGCGGTTGACCAGGGAGCCCTGGGCCTGCATGGTCGCGAGCAGGTCTTCGGCGAGCGGGTCGTCGCCCTGGGCATAGGGATCTTCTGAGAAGGTGGCCGAGGTGCTCACGTCGAGGCCGTCGCTCTTGCTGAGCTGCAGGCTTGGCCGGAACAACACGTTCCACATCGAGTCGGGGGTCCACTCCAGGCGGAAGCGTCCGTCCCAGCTGTTGGATCGCGTGTACTGCTGGCTGATGCGGCGCGTGTAGGCATGCTGCGAGGCCAGGAAGTTGTCGCTGAAGACCTTGGCCTGCAGGTCGCCATTGTTGTGGTTCCAGCGCAGGGATCCGTCCCATTGCCAGGTCTTGCCGTTGTCGTAGTTCATGTTGATGCCGGCCATCTTGGTGTTGTTGAGTCCCTGGCGGGTCTGTCCGAATCCACCCCGTCGGCCTCCACCAAACATCATGTCGCCGACGTTGTTGGCCGAGAGGAAACTCATCATGCGGAAGTTGTCCTTGAAGTAGGCCGCCATGCCGCGCTCGCTATAGCGCCCGTGGTTGCCCATGGAGAGGTTGATGTTGGTGAAGAATCCTTTGTTCATGCCTTGCTTCATGCCGAAGTCGAGCACGGTCTGCTCTTCGCCGTCGTCGATGCCCGTGACGCGGGCCAGGTCGCTCTGTTGGTCGTAGGCCTTCACCTTGTCGATGATGGAGGCGGGGAGGTTCTTCAGCGCCGTCTTGGTGTCGCCGGTCATAAACTCCTTGCCATCGACGAGGATTTTCTTCACCTCCTTGCCGTTGATCTTGATCGACCCGTCGTCGCCGATCTCTGCGCCGGGCAGCACCTTGACCAGGGCCTCGACGGTCGATCCCTCGGCCACGCGGTAGGCGGAGGCGTTATACTGGAAGGTGTCGTTCTTGAGCACGACCTTCGGGGCCTGGGCGGCGATCGTCACCTCGCGCAGCACGTGCTCGTCGGCTTGGAGCGTGAGGGCGCCGACTTCCTTGTCCTTGCCGCCAGCGACCACGACGTCGTGGCAGAGCGTGCGCATACCGACGAAGGAGACCTTGAGGATGTAGCGGCCGTCGCGCGGGGCGGCGAGCGCAAAGCGGCCTGTGTCGTCGCTCGTCGTGCCCGAGACGTAGGTGCTGTCCGATCCCAGCAGCTGGACGACGGCGTAGCCGAGGGGCTGCTTGTGCTGGCCGTCGATGAGCGTGCCCGAGACCGTCTGTGCCTGGGCCGAGACGCCCACCAGGGCCAGGAGTGCCACCAGGACTATACTGATTCTCTTTCTTATATCCATCTTGTTCTTGTGTAGTTACTTCTTTTTGCTCTTGTTCTTGTTTTTGCTCTTGTTCTTGCTTTCTATCTATCGCTTTGTCCTGTCTTAGGACGCGCCAGCACCCTGATGGTTTAAAATGGGCTAGCAGAAAACGCGACCTGCTGATGGGGAAAAACAACTAAAGTTGCCAATACGTCCTGCTGCCAGGTAAACACCAAAACACAAGGCTTGCGGGGACATAATTCCTGCTGAATTTGGGAAAACAACAAATACAACTTTTACAACAAGTAACAACGCTTTCGATAAGCCATGCGCAGAACCGAGCTCGCTCGAGTTTAGCCATGGCGAGAAAGGGTACCATGAAATGGAACCTACACGCTTCGCGCATATTGCAATCCTGCCTTGGTTAGCATGGGCGTCGAAGAGGCAATGTCCCCGCGAAGCGTTGTTCATAGTTGTAAAAGTTGTTCAAGTTGTTTTTCTATCATGTCCTGGCGAAGCATTGTATCAGTTGTTGTCTATATGCCCTGGCGAAGCATTGCTCGTGTCGTCTCGGCCTGCCCTTACAATCTTGCACACTACGTCGGGTGAATGCGCAAGAACGGAAGTCGAAATGTGTATTATTGTTAAAACAATCGGTTTTTGACGGTCGTTACGACGAAAAATGATAATTTTGTATAGAATAAGAACAGACAAAGAAAGGAAACAGATATGGAACAGAGAATCATCCTATCAGATCGTTTCGAGAGCGATCTCGCGCTGTGTATCTCCGAGTGTGAGCACGATGGCATCTTCGTCATCTGCGACACCAGTTCTCATCGCTTCTGCTGGAGCGAGATGGCCCACTTCCCCACCCTGCGCCAGGCAGAGGTGATCACGATCGTCGATGGCGACGCCAACAAGAACCTGCGCCAGCTCACGCGCGTCTGGGAGCGGCTGCAGAAGGGCGGGGCCAACCGCCACTCGCTCGTCATCAATCTCGGCGGCGGCATGGTGACGGACCTCGGCGGATTCGCGGCAGCGACCTTCAAGCGGGGCCTCAGTTTCATCAACGTCCCCACCACGCTGCTGGCCATGGTCGATGCGAGCGTGGGAGGCAAGACGGGCATCAACTTCGGGGGCATGAAGAACGAGATCGGCACCTTCCAGGATGCTTCCCGCGTCATCATCAATACCGACTGGCTCAAGACGCTCGACACGGACAACCTTCGCAGCGGCTATGCCGAGATGCTGAAGCACGGTCTCCTCGACAGCCAGGAGCGATGGGGCCGACTCGTCGGCTTCGACCTCTCGCAGCCCGACTGGCACGAGCTGGCCAAGATGATCGAGGCGAGCATCGACATCAAGCTCCGCTACGTCAGGCGCGACCCGCTGGAGAAGGACATCCGCAAGTCGCTCAACCTCGGCCATACCTTCGGCCATGCCATCGAGGAGTGGTCGCTCAGCCGCCAGGCGCTGCCCCATGGCCATGCCGTCGCCTTCGGACTGGTCTGCGAACTCTATCTCTCTACGCTCCGCACGGGCTTCCCCACGGAGCAGATGCAGCAGACCGTGCGCTTCGTACGCGAGTTCTACGGCACGCCGGCCATCAGTTGCCAGGACTACGACGAGCTCGTCACGCTCATGCACCACGACAAGAAGTCGCACCACGGAGAGATCCGCTCCGTGCTCCTGAGTGGTTTCGGCCGGCCCATCATCGACCAGACCGTCGGCGACGAGGAGGCTCGCCAGGCGCTCGACTTCCTTCGCGAGGGGGCGTAGGGGGATTTTTAGGTTTAAACAGAAAATGGAGTGACAGGGATGTGTGCGTTGTTTCCAAAACGGCCTGCCGAACAAGAAGCACAACCAAAACAACAAGTATAGCGTATAACTGTTGAATGTGGAGATAACACAAACAACCCAATCACTCCATTTTCAGAAGCCACTCTATTGCGGAGCATACATGGATGCTTTTTTCCGCAAGGCATCTGTGTTTCGGATTTTGAAACGTTGCTGTATATCTTTTGTGATGATGGCCTCCATGAGACCTCTGTACATATCCGCGTTTGTCGCGCAAGTACCGCATTTTTGGAAAACCGCCATCAGTAGGTATAGTCAATAAATGCCGTTTCCTTTTTGCTCTGTCAATACTTGAAGCATGACTCTTTCTTCCACTATAAACGTAAGCATATTTGTCTATTCAAGTACAAATATACTGAAAATATTGAAGACGAGCAATTTAGCCACTTTAAAATTCGCTAAAATGCAGATTTCTGACCTTTCTATCACGCTAAAATGCAGGTTTTTGATCTTTCTATCACGCTAAAATGCAGATTTCACGTCGTCCTATCACGCTAAAATGCAACAGACCGTCGGCGACGAGGAGGCTCGCCAGGCACTCGACTTCCTGCTCGAGGGGACGTAGGGAGATTTCTCTTCTCTCTTTCTATGGGGCTGAGGGGGCGCCTGGCCTGTCACAGGTTGGGCCCGCCCTTTGTGTGTCAGTATGTCAAAGACCGTGGAGACATGGATTCTGCAGGAGAGGCGGACGTCTGCCGTGGCCTATCGGGAGGCGGGCCTGCCCAAGAATCGTGTTCATGCTGCAAAGTTAAGTCTTTCTGCCAACTCAATAGTGCGATACGATGCGATTGGGTGAGATTGGGTGAGATAACGTGAGATAACGGGTGATGAGGGTGGAAGGAGACGCAAGGAGACGGAAATACCCTGCTATCGAAGCCTTGAGCAAATGGCTGGGGCCAGCGAGGGGAAGGGCCATCACAGGAAGGGCCTCAGAGAGGAGGACATCCCCCGGGAGGGCCTTGGAGAAAAGAGGCATCACAGCACTTGAGAAGCCTCGGAGAAAAGAAGTGCGTTCCAGTTGTTCCAGTGTTCCAGTTGTTCCAGTATTCCAGTATTCCAATTAATTTCGAGACACCCCCATTTTTCTCTTATTACCTATAACTACTTAATAACTAATTAGTTATATAGTATATATAGGGGTAATAGGATTTTGCATACCCTCAAAAAATAACTGGAACAACTGGAACTGGAAGAAAGCCCAAACACTCTCTTCTCTCTAAAAGGCTTATTACCAACAGATTATCCCTTTCTACTACTTTACTTTCACCTCTATATTCGACAACACAGTCGATATGATAGCCGATAAAAGCCGAAGAAAATGGGGTAAAATAGGTCTCGCAAGCCTCACTTTCCTGTCTTTAGGCCGCAGAATTGACTACGAAAGTGGTACATCAAAATCAAGGCTTCACCACGATTTGAGGGTATCTTTTTCACAAAAACGCATGTTGAAAAGAAAAACCAAGGGCAAACAATCAAAAAACGATCGCATGAAAAAGGGGATCGCATGTAAGCTCCACACGCCCTGAAAGGGCAGAAGCCCCTAGCCCAGGGCATCGCCCTGGGCTAGGAGCTTTTGGGCCTTCAGCCCGTAGTTGAATCACATGCGAAAGTTCAGTAACAACGCTTTCGATAAGCCATGCGTAAAACTGAGCTCGCTCGAGTTTTGCCATGACGAGAAAGAATACCAGGAGAACGTTCCTGTAAGAGCTTGTAGCCTGTCCGACAATAGTTATTAGACGCGCTACCCCGAAGAAATCCCGAAGGCTTACCGAAGAAAGGGAATAAGACAGAAGAGGACAAAAGAGGACAAAAGAGGGCAGAAGACACGAGGGGAAGACGGCAGGAGGGAGGAAGCTTTCCCCCACCAAAAGCGCGTTATTACCATTACAAAACTGGCGAACAAACAAGACTTAGAGATTGATGCAGATCAAGAACGGGGGGGGTAGAACTGGCTTTTGGAATGAAAACAATACAAATTAACAGATAAAAAGTTGGCAGTTTAGAGAAATTACAGTAATTTTGCGCCGTCAAAATGGAGACAAGGCCCGGATCGGTCGTTTTTAGGCAGATCTTCGCGCCACACACACCATAGAGACGCAAAGGAGGGAAGGATATCTTCAGGATACGCCAGTGGCTTGATTGACCACAACCACCCATTATTACCATTCGACAAGGACTTAGCAAACAGAGTAGCTCCTATCACCATAGGAGCCGACTCTGCAGCGCCATGCCCTTCGGACAGAGAAATAAATCAAAACAAGTTTATACACAGGATCAATTTTTATGAGAACTACAACATTGCAATCTTCCAAGGCATCATCCAGCCTTTGGAAACTTTTCGCAGCCATGCTACTCGTGTGGATTCTTGTCCCCATAGGGCAGGCGTCGGCACAAAATAAAGCGACTGCAAGCAACGGAACAGAAAATACTATTGGAGGTGTTGACAAACTTTATGGCATTGATCCTTCGTCAGAAATTTGTACAAGCAAAGGAACGGATGAAACCGACGGAGATAAGATTGTGTGTCTGTATAATGTCGGTGCGAAAAAGTTTCTGAGTATTGGTGGTAAGTGAGGTACTCATGCCTCGCTAAATGTTTCACCATATTCCATTTATATGAGATGGAATGGCAGTTCATCAACGTATTTCCTGCAAAACAAAGTGGAAGGTTCTGGAACTGGCCAATATATGGGAATCTTCCAGGATAAAGATGGGGTAAATGGGGTCTTTATGGATAGAAATGAAAATTGCGCTATCAGATTTGTAAAAGCCAAGGACTATTCAGATAAGAACAAGGTGTATCTCGTCGAAATCAACTCATTCCTTCCAGTTACCCATTTAGGTTATCTCACTGCTTATCCCAACGACGAGAATAAATTCTGCAATTATGAGACAAACCTGGCAGCAGAGAACACCCCGGAATACAAGAACCAGGAATGGAAGGTCATTACAAAGAATGAGTATTACTTGCTCTTCAACACAGCCCCTGCATATATGGAGTCGGCTGTCGATGCCTCTTTCCTTATCACATGTCCTGATTTCAGAATACATGATATCGGTGCTGCAAACTGGAAAATCGGAGGCGTAAGCTCAACTACTGATGTAAACAGCCACGTGCGTTTCGGAGATGAAACGATGTATAAGACGTATGACAAAGTTAGCAACACCCAAGATGGGGGTTTTACAGGTAGGACTGAGGCCCATCAACAAAAATACGGCAAGCTTTTCTATTGCTACACCAAAGGCCTGCGCGGCTTCAATATCTACCAGGACGTGAAGGTACACAAGGCAGGATGGTACCTGCTGCGATGCAACGGATTCAGCACAGCGAACAGTTCGGAGAACATCACTAAGAACGGCAAACCGCTTGCAAACATGTTCATTACAGTGCTCGATGCCAACAACAATCCGATTAAAGAGATATACTCAGCAGCAACTCTCGACGGTATAAGTCAGGCTGATGCATATCAGCTTGCCCAAACACACAATGGCAAGGCATACGAAGGAGCCGGTATCGGACATGCCTTCTTCGAGGGAGAGTATGAGAACCAGGTGCAGATATGTCTCGACAAAGCCCCGAATGGAAAGGAAATAACAAGCGACAATCCCGTTACGCTCCGCATAGGCTTCTACGTAGACCCTACAGACAAGTCGGAGGTTGACGCCAACGAGCTGACTGCCGTAGACAACTTCAAGCTGCTTTATGCCGGACCGCGACGCAACCCGGAGCTGATTCTCGACGAGGAGTCTACCGACCTGCGCTATCTGACCTTGGCGACAGACGAATACAAGAACAGCGTGCTGCATCTGAACCGTAAGCTGAACGACAATATGTGGAACTCGCTCATTCTGCCCGTCGATCTGACGTGGGGACAGATGAAGCGTACGTTCGGAGACGCCGTAAAGGTGGCAAAACTTGCGGCGCTGACGGAGAATAGCGTGCAGTTTGTGACCGTGGAGCCCCAAAACGACGACTCGGTGATGGTCAAGGCCTTCGAGCCGTATATCGTCTTCCCGCCATATACACAGGTGAAGTCGACAGCCTACACCGTAGACCGATTCTACACATCAGCAGGCGAGGACAACAGCGAATGGCTGGGCACCAACTACGAGAAATCTAAGGACGAAAACAACCGACTGACGAAGACCTTGGAAGCCGACCACTACGCCATCACGATGGTGTCGCTCGACAGGAATAAGCTGATGCAGCATGTAAACACCGACACATGGGAATCAAAAATACAGTTCGAAACCATCGACGGCAACTATGGCAAGATGGTCTGCAAAGGCACAATGGCGAAGACATACGACAATGGCGAGATAATCTCGGGCAGAGACGACCTCAACGGCGACTACTTCATGTATAAGGGAAAGCTGATACAGGTGCCGCACGGCAATATGAGCGACGGCAAGCCATATTCATACGGACTGAAGGCGTTCCGCTGCTGGTTTGAGCTGAACAACCCGCTAGCCGCAAGCACGGTCTCGCTCATGATCGACGGCGTGGAGGATAGCGCCACGAGCATCGACGACATCCACGGCAGCAGCAATAGCACCTCCTACAAGCGCGGCATAGAGGGCGTATTCAACATGCACGGACAGATGGTGCGCCGCGACAATAGCCTGGAGGGCTTGCCCAAGGGAATGTATGTAGTAAACGGAAAGAAAGTCATTATCAAATAATAAAACGACAATAACAGCGACACAAAATGAAGAAGATTTATATCGCTCCCAAGATAGATGTGATCATCCTCGACTCCCTCTGCAGCGGAAGCTTACAGACGGCCAGCGTCTACCAAGGCAGTCTTGACGATAAGTGCATCAGCTACTTTGAGGTGCTCGGCGAGGAGCAGACCAAGACCGGCACCGATTACAAATGCTTGTGGGGAGAGTCGAACAGCAGCAAGTGGGGCGACGATTAATACTCCCCTCGGCTGCCATAGCAGCTGATCATCTATAAAGGCAAAGGGCTGGATTCCGAATCGGGATCCAGCCCTTTGTCGTGGGAGGGGAATCTATGCGGGAGACCCGCAAACGTTAAGGACAAGAGACCCTACTCGTAGTGCATGCTCTTGGCGGGATGGATACGAGAGACGAGGAAGGATGGGACGACGAGGGCGGCAACGCAGACCAGGAGCGTGGCCACGTTGAGGGCCAGGACGATAGGCCAGGAGATCTCCACGGGGACCGTGCTGACGTAGTAGGTCTGGGGATCGAGGCGCACGAAGCCCGTGAGGTACTGGAGGGCGATGAGGCCCAGGCCCAAGGCGTTGCCCCAAAGCAAGCCCTTGGCCAGGACGAACGTGGCAAACCACAGGAAGACGTGGCGCACCTGCTGGTTTTTGGCTCCCAGGGCCTTGAGTACGCCAATCATCTGCGTGCGCTCCAGGATGATGATGAGCAGGCCTGAGACCATCGTGACGATCGCCACGGCGATCATCAGTCCGAGGATGAGCCAGACGTTGAGGTCCATCAGCTCCAGCCAGGAGAAGATCTGCGGATTCATCTCCGTGACGGTGGCGGAGGAATAGGTCTCACCATAGTGGTCGGTGGTGCGGTTGACGCGCTTCACGACCTGGTGCTCCACCTCGTCGATCTGGCCGAAGTCGTGGACCAGCATCTCCGCCCCGCTAAACTGGTCCTCCTGCCAACCGTTGAGGCGGTTGGCGGTATAGAGGTCGGCGAAGCACATCTGCTGGTCATACTGCTTGAGGTTGGTCTCGTAGATGCCCGTGATGGTGAAGCGGCGCGTGCGCACCCCTTGGTGGTTGATGAAATAGGCAAAGATGCGCTCCCCACACTTCACGCGCAACTGGTCGGCAATGGTCTTCGAGATGAGCAGCCGCTGCGTGGAGGAGGAATCGGAGAAATGGGGAATCGACCCCTCCACCATATTTTGGTGGATAAAGGTCGTGTCGTATTCAGGACCGACACCCTTGAGGGCCACGCCCAGGAAGTCGTCGTCGGTCTTGAGGATGCCCTGTGTCATCGCGTAGCGCTCCACGTGGCGCACGCCCGGTATGGCGCGGAGGACGGTCGTCATGGAGTCGTCCATCTGTATCGGATACTGGTCGGAGGACATCAGGCTGGCGATGTTGGCCACGGTGATATGGCTTCCGAAGCCCACGACCTTGTCGCGGATCGTATGTTTGAAACCGAGGATCACGCTCACCGTGACGATCATCACGGCCAGACCGATGGCCACACCTGCCGTGGCGATGCGGATGGCAGGCTTGGCCACCTTCTGACTTCCAGCTCCCTTGCCGTAGATACGGCGTGCGATAAACAGGGGGAAATTCATAGTGTTTCTATTGAGATGAATGCGTAGCAGGCCGGACCACAATCGTCCGGCATCATATAAAGGGAAAGGAGCCGGGAGCCGCTCCTTGGGCGACTCCCCGCTCCCTATAAGGGGGAATGCGATAGACTTACTTCACGCGGCCGGGATAAGCCTCCAGGCCCTTCTCCAGGCAGACGAGGGCCTTGCGCAGCTCGTCGCAGCAGAGCACATAGGCCAGGCGCACCTCGTCGAGGCCGGCACCCTTGGTGCTGTAGAATCCGCTCGCGGGGGCCATCATGACGGTCTCGCCCTCGTAGGAGAACTCCTCCAGGAGCCAGCGGCAGAACTTCTCTGCATTGTCCACGGGCAACTTGGCGACCGTGTAGAACGCACCCTTCGGCATCGGAGAGAAGACGCCCGGGATCTGGTTCAGACCATTGACGAGGCAGTTGCGACGCTCCACATACTCCTTCTGCACGCCCTCGATATAGCTCTCGGGAGCCTCCAGCGAGGCCTCGGCGATGATCTGACCCATCAAGGGGGGAGAGAGACGGGCCTGGCAGAACTTCAGCACGGCCTTGCGCACCTCGGTATTCTTGGTGATGATGGCGCCGATACGGATACCACACTCAGAGTAGCGCTTGGAGACGGAGTCGACGAGGATGACGTTGTTCTCGATACCCTCCAGGTGCATGGCCGAGGTGTAGGGCTCGTCGGTATAGATATACTCGCGATAGACCTCGTCGGCGAAGAGGTAGAGGTCGTGCTTCTTCACGATGTCGCGGATCTGCTCCATCTCCTGGCGGGTATAGACATAGCCCGTGGGGTTGTTGGGGTTGCAGATCAGGATGGCACGCGTGTTGGCGTTGATGAGCTTCTCAAACTCCTCGACGGCGGGGAGGGCAAAGCCATTGTCGATGCTCGTGTGGATGGAGCGCACCTTGGCGCCCACCATCAGGGCAAAGGACATGTAGTTGGCATAGGCGGGCTCGGTGATGATGATCTCGTCGCCAGGATTGAGGGTGGCCATGAAGCCAAAGAGCAAGGCCTCGGAGCCGCCCGTGGTGACGATGATGTCGTCGGGCACCAGATTGATGTTGTGCTTGGCGTAGTAGCCCACGAGCTTGTTGCGATAGCTCTCAATGCCCTGGCTGGGTGAATAGGCCAACACTTTGGCATCGACCTTCTTCAGAGCGTCGAGACCACATTGCGGCGTATGCACGTCGGGCTGGCCGATGTTCAGGTGATAAACTTTCGTGCCGCGCGCCTTGGCTGCATTGGCCAGGGGTGCGAGCTTGCGGATAGGCGATTCGGGCACAATAAGGCCACGTGCTGAGATTTCCGGCATAATTCTTTTAGTTATTTAATACGGTTGCCCCGATTGCACGGGGATTGACTCTTGTGTATGAAACTTGTATTTTGCCACAAAGTTACACCAATTCGGCCAAACGGCAAAGGCAAAGGCGAAAAACTTTGCCCCCGCGGGTCATTTGTGGGATTTTCTTGCTACTTTTGCATGTCGAAAGCGGTCTCCCCGAGGGGTAGCCGCCACTTTTCGGGGCCTATCTCGGCAAGCGGGACGGGCCCACGCAAGACAAGAGATCAGATAAAAAATGAAGTTTCGCAAGTGGTTCAAGAACGGGCTGAAGGCCCAAAAGCTCCTAGCCCA
>ERZ824473.1569-NODE-1569-length-31364-cov-16.561180_pt1 | contig 31364 bp, 32 predicted proteins | sample MGYA00519874_ERZ824473 | MGnify/ENA primary metagenome ERZ824473 (study PRJEB31778, sample SAMEA3449151) | human gut metagenome | biome: human gut; feature: human-associated habitat; material: faeces | place: United Kingdom | collected 2010/2012 ... | reverse complement strand
AAAATTTAGAGTTTGGAAATCGTTGTTTAATTACTACTACACAAAGAATATTAGATAGACTAGATGTTGAAAATTTAAGAGTTTCTTTTAAATATAAAGAAAATCCTTTTGAATATGATGATACTGCAAAAAACAAAAGCAGTAAGTTAGACAGTAAGAAAAGCAGTAAGTTAGTAGTAAGTGAACACCAAATATTATAACTATGTAAGACAGAGAAATCGCTAAAAGAAATTACAGAATATTTTGGTTACAAAGATGTATATAAGTTTAAGAATAATTATATAAATAAATTATTAGAAGAAAACAAATTAAGAATGACAATTCCAGATAAACCAAAAAGTAGAAATCAAAAATATATTATAAAATAATATTAAAAAGCAACAATAAATCCCCATAATAATTATTATGGAGATTTATCTTTTATATCACTTATAATTTTCTTTTCTTGTATCTATTACTAGTATAATAATACCTACCATAGATAAAAATGCAATAGGAACAGCTACATAAACTTCCATTGTTCCTAGTACACTGCTTATTACTGAAACAACACAGATAACAATAAAAAGAAAAAACAACAAAATAAAATCTACAACTGATTTGATTCTATAGTATAAGTTTGATTGTTTTGGTTTCCTTACAAATTGTTCAAGAGCGCTATTGTCATAAGTTTCTTTTGATAACCGTTCTTGTTTCTCTAACATGTCTTTAAATTTTTCTTCTGTCATACCAAAATCTAATCTTTCTGTCTTGCTCTTATCATTCATAAAATTAACCTCCTATTCTTCTGTTTGGAATTATGATAAATATATTATAGCAGAAAATAATTTAAAATACTAGCATTTTACATAAAAATGTGATAAAATACACTACAATTAACTTTTATAATCTCCTTTTGGAGTTGAGCATAAATGACAAGTAAACAACACAATGAATATTGAAGGAGGAAAAACATGGAACAATTAAAACCTAATCAAATTCTCTTAGAAATTTCAGAAGACAAGAAAAAAGTTACTGTATCTTGTGGTGCTTTTTACCATCCTTTAACATTTGATACTTGCCCAGCAAAATTAACAGAGAACCTATCTAATTCATTAAATGCTTATATTGAGCAAACTGGATTAGCTAATGTTCCTAACTGGGAAAGTGAAGAATGTGGATATATTGTTGGAGAATGTAATGATTGTAACTGAAACTTTTGAATAAATTTAAACCAGTTCTGGTGTTGATAATTCTCAAACAAATTTGTTAGGAGGTAAATTCTATGGTAAACGAAAAATATTTAATTATAGCAGAAAATTTAGCTGAAAGAAATAAAAATCGGCTAAACACAGAGCGTAGTCCAAAACAACAAGAAACAGATGAACTGTTTTATTGGATTATGAGTAGACTTGAGTGGTCTGTTCAAAACTGTTATCCAGCAAAAACATCTCATAGCGTAACAGTAAAAATAAGTCGTTGGTATGATGATGGTCGTGCACTATTAGAACATGGCAAAGTATTTGATTATCTGTCAGAATATGTTAAGGGAGAAGAATTTTATGCCGTTATGAATGATGTTGCTAATGCTTTTAATGAAATTGGCAAATCCAATGAAAATGGATACTATTTTTATGCAAGATGTATTCTTCCAGAATATATAACTGAAACTGCTGAATTAACTGTTCATATGTTTACAAAAAAATAAAAAATATCGGTAGGAGTCAATCTTCTACCGGTATTTTTTATAATTCTAAATTCCAATCTTTTTCTTCCTCATATTCAATCTGTTTCTCTGGATCAAGATAAATATCATTTTCAAGTTCAAAATCTCTTATAAATTCTTCTTCAAAAGAAACTAAGAACTTATTACATACCCAATGTATGAATTTATCTACTGTTTTTTCAAATGTATTTATAACTTTTCGTAAAAAGCTATTTTCTTTTTCCAGCTTGTAGATTTCATCTTCATATTTATTTTTGTGCAAAAAAAATGAGATATGTGGTCAACATATCTCTCTAAACATTTGAGTTCTTCAATTTATTCTCTTGCTTAAGCTAAATATAGTATACTATATTTTTTATTATATGTCAAATGTTTTTTGAATATTCATTTTTATGGAAAATTTAAGAAAAAATTTACTTGAATAATTTAATAGATAATGGTAGACTATAAATAACAATACCAAAAAACAAAAATAGATTTCTAAATAAAGAATTAAACTAATTAATAAAAAATTATAAAATATAGAAAGGTTAATAATGAATAAAATAGAAGTAGAAGATATATTAATATCAATGAAAACTCATGATAATGAAGAAACAATAAATAAATTATTGAATAAAGTTAAAACAATCGATGAGGTTTCAATTCAAAAAGCAATTATGCAAGCAGGAGGCACAAAAGAAGCTATAACAAGATTTTTTGAAAGTAAGATTTCTGAAAAACAAAACAATACTGTTCAAAAACATACTTCAATAAACGAATTTTTTTCATATGGGATAGCTAGTAATTGTGTTCATCTTCATTTACCAACTGATTTACATTCAATGATTGCAAATCAAGGAATTTCTAGAACGATAGATACAGTTAATATGTATTTATTGGATGCTATAGATAAAATAAAAGAATTAAAAGAAAATGGCTATGATGAATTTCAAGGAAAAGATAGTATTTATATGATTTCACCAATACTGTTAGGAAGAGAAATTAAATTTTTAAAAGAGTTAGATTTTGAAACAAGAACTTATAAGAAAAAAGAGTTGAATAATGAAGATTTTTTAATGAATAGTCTAGAAGCACAATTTGCTACACAAATATTTGGTAAAGACAAGAATGTGGGAATAGCACAGATAAGTTTTGATTTTATATCTTCAAATGAATGGCAAACGAAAAAAGAAGAAAAATTAAAAGAATTTGCTAATAAAGAAATTACACTTATAACTCAAAAAAAAGAATTGTCAAGAAAAGTAAATGCAAAAGAAATTGAAAAACAAGAAAAAATTGGAGAAGGAAAATGTGCCAATATATATAGAAATGGTAGTACAGTATATAAAATATTAAAAGAAAAATCTGATTCAAAAAGATTCTATAGTAAAGAAATGTTACAACAATTAGCAGGAGTAAAAAGTGATTTATGCAGATTTCCAAATGAAATATTAGAGGACAATAATGGAAAATTGTTGGGGTATTCAATGGATTTTGTTTCTGGAAGAAAAATGAAAGATATAATATCAATGTTACCATTTGAACAATTGCAATCAGTTATTACAAAAGCAGAGCAAGATGTTGAAGAAATATCTGAACAAGGGATTATATTCGAAGATATGCACGATGACAATGTAATGTGGAACGAAGAAACGCAAAAAATACAAATAATCGATACGGATTTTTTTAAAAGGACAGAAGATAATTTAAATTTAAATAATACCAATTATCGAAGGTTTTCTGGAGTTATACAATATATGATAGATTCAAAAATAAACCAATATGGTAAAACAGAAAATGAAGAATTAATTCCATTTTATAATTTAGCAAATTTGAAAACTAAAAATGGAAAACAATTATCAATAAATGAATATATTTCGAATTTAAAATCTATTATTGAAAATGATTTTGGAAGACAATTTAATAATTTAAATGAAATAGAAGAGGTATTGAAAGAAAAACAATATGAATTTGAAGAAATACAACACTTGGAACAAGTAGCAAATAATTTAACCATAAAAGAAAAGTTTGTAAGATTTTTAGTTCAGAGTAAATATATTAGAAAGTTACCGTTTATAAATAAAATTATTGATAGACAAATAAAAATGTTACCAACAGATGTCCAGAAAGTTGTGAATCAACCAATAGTAGATACTATTCAAAAACAAGTGCAAGAGGTAAAAGATACAGATAAAAAAAGAAAATTTATTCAAGACCTAAGAAATTGGACACCTAATATGACACAAGGATTGCAAAATCCAAAAGAAGATAGGATGACATCAAATTTAAAAGAAAATAACAATTATGATGATATGGAATTGTAATAAAATTAAGGACTCGCTGATTTATACTGAATTAAAAAATTTAACTAGTATAAAACAAGCGAGTTTTTTTAATTTTAAATATTTCTATTTTTCTTACAATACCCTCTAACAGGACAAATATCACACTTAGGATTTCTAGCAACACAAATATTTCTACCATGCCAAATAAGCAAATGATTAACATCATTCCAATACTCTTTAGGAATAAGTCTAATCAAATCCTGTTCAATCTTTTCAGGCTCTTTTTCACTAGAAAAGCCAATCAAATTAGAAATTCTTTTAGCATGAGTATCAACAGCAATACCTTGAGCATCATCAAAAACTTCAAGCATAACAACATTAGCAGACTTTCTACCAACGCCAGCAAGAGACATTAAATCTTTCATATTATTTGGAACAATACCGCCAAAATTTTCTAAAACCTGTTTAGCACATAATTTAATATTTTTAGCTTTATTCTTATAAAAACCACAAGGATGAATAATATCTTCCAATTCATTAATATCAATATTAGCAAAATCTTCAATAGTTTTGCATCTATCAAAAAGAGCAGGAGTAGTCTTATTAACTCGGTCATCAGTACATTGAGCAGAAAGCATAACAGCTACAACCATTTGAAAAGGAGTTTTAAAATCTAAACTACATTGTGCATCTGGGTAAGTATCTTTTAAAATATTAATTATATTAATTGCATCATTTCTTTTCATATATAAACCTCTTATCTTATAAATTTAATATAATTATATAAGGAAAATAATGAAAAAGCAATAACAAATAAAACCATTATTTCGTATTATTTGACATACTTTGTTTTAAAATTAATAATTAACCAAGAGCATATTTTACATAAAAAGGAACAATAAAATAAAATAACTAATATAATATATAAAAACAATTAGGAGGTAATAATATGTTATGTGCATTGAAAAAAACATTAGGAGTAATATTAATAGGAATAGGATTAGGAATATTATTAGTATTATTGCTTCCACTAACAGGTTGGCTTTTTATAATAGGAGTAGCATTAGCTTGTGTAGGAATCATGTGGCTTGCATGCTAAAGAATAGCTAATAATAAGAATATTAAGGAGGGGTACATATGACTATCGTAGTAAAAAAAGTTCCAAAATTTTTAAGAGGATTTGTAAAATTAATTTTTGGAATAAAAGACTAAGAAAAGAGGGAAAGTAGTAAACTACAAACCCTCTTTTAATATTTTATATAAACAAAAAAAGAGCAATCATTATGCTCTTTTAACTTTTCCATTTTTTAAACATTTTGCACAAACATGAATTCTTTTTACTTCACCATTTTCCATAATAGCTTTTACGCTTCTTAAATTTGGTTTCCAAGTACGTGGACTTCTTTTACTTATATGTGAACGAGTTATGCTAAGTTTATTTCCATTACTTTGTGATTTTTCACAAACTGCACATTTAGCCATTTCTTTGCACCTCCTAAATTTTATTAAAACTGACTGTTACTAAGTTTATCATAAAATAATAAAAAAAACAAGTATTTTTGAAAAATTTCTAAAAAAACATTGCAAAATAGGAAAAATATGGTATAATATAAAAGCTATATGAATAAATGAAAGGATTGAGAAATTATTATGAAATGTAAAGTTGAAAAAACAGAAAACGCAAATGAAGTAAAATTAGAGTTAACAATAGAGGCTCAAAAATTTGATGAAGCAATTCAAAAAGTATATTTTAAAAGTGCAAAATATTTTAATATACCAGGATTCAGAAAAGGTAAAGCTCCAATGAATATAGTAGAAAAATATTATGGACAAGAAATTTTCTATGAAGATGCATTTAATGAAGTAGTACCAGAAGAATTAGAAACTGCATTAAAAGAAAATAAAATAGAAGCTGTAAGTAGACCAGATATCGATGTGAAACAAATCGAAAAAGGAAAAGACTTAATCTTTACAGCAGTATTCCAAACAAAACCAGAAGCAGAACTTGGAAAATATAAAGGTATAGAAATACCAAAAATAGAGTATAATGTATCAGATGAAGATATCAACCATGAATTATCACATATGCAAGAACATAATTCAAGATTAATATCAATTGATGACAGACCAGTAGAAAAAGGTGATATAACAGTTATTGATTTCGAAGGATTTGTTGATGGTAAAGCATTTGAAGGTGGAAAAGCTGAAGGTCACGAATTAGAAATAGGAAGCAATACATTTATACCTGGATTTGAAGACCAAATAATTGGAATGAAAATCGATGAAGAAAGAGATATAAAAGTAAAATTCCCAGATGAATATTTTTCTAAAGATTTAGCTGGAAAAGATGCAACATTCAAAGTTAAATTACACGAAATCAAGAAAAAAGAATTACCAGAATTAAACGATGATTTCGCAAAAGACACTAGCGAATTTGATACATTAGAAGAATTAAAGAAAAGCATCAAAGACAGAATGGAAAAAGACAATGAACAAAGACAAAAATATGAGACAGAAGATGCTGTTATAAAAGCAGTATGCGAAAACGTAAAAGTTGATATTCCATCAGGAATGATTGAAAACGAAACAGAAGATATGTTAAGAAATGTTGAAAGCAGACTTTCATATCAAGGATTAAAATTAGATCAATACTTAAAAATGATGGGAAAAACAGCTGAAGAAGTTAAAAAAGAATATGAACCTCAAGCAATAGAAGCAATCAAATCAAGATTAATGTTAGAAGCAGTAATCAAAGCAGAAAAAATAGAAGCAACAGAAGATGAAATAACAGAAAAAGTAAAAGAAATGGCTAAAAATTATGGAAAATCAGATGACAAAGAATTTATGGAAAATGAAAACGTAAGAAATTACATAAAAAGTGGAGTAGAATCTGAAAAAGCATTAGAATTTTTAGTAAAAAATGCAAAAATAAAATAAATAGTAAAAGAAAGGTTGGGGTGAAGCGTTATAAAAAGCATTACCAGCCTTTTTGTGTATAATTATTATGTCTAAAAGACAGAGGAGGAAAAAATATGTTTGAAAAAGATAGTTTAGTACCTTATGTAATCGAACAAACAGGAAAAGGAGAAAGATCATATGATATTTTCTCAAGATTATTAAAAGACAGAATTATATTTTTAGGAGAAGATGTTAACCCAACATCAGCAAGTTTAATCATTGCACAATTATTATTCTTAGAATCAGAAGATCCAGATAAAGAAATATCATTATATATCAACTCACCAGGAGGATCTATTACAGATGGAATGGGAATAGTAGATACAATGAACTATATAAAATGTCCAGTATCAACAATATGTGTAGGGTTAGCAGCAAGTTTTGGTGCTGTACTTCTAGCAAATGGAGAAAAAGGCAGAAGATTTGCAACACCAAATTCAGAAATATTAATACATCAACCATTAATTGGTGGTCAAGGTGGAGGAATTTCAGGTCAAGCAACTGAAATAAAAATCCATGCAGACCATATGATAAGAACAAGAGAAAAATTAAACAAATTATTAAGTGATAGAACAGGTCAATCTATAGAAACAATAGAAAGAGATACAGAAAGAGACCATTATATGACAGCAGAAGAAGCATTAAAATATGGATTAATAGATGGAATAATGGATAAAAGAATGTAATTAAAGGAGATAGAAAATGGCTAAAAATGATAACCCAAAAAATGTAAGATGTTCATTTTGTGGCAAATCACAAGATAGTGTAAAGAAAATTGTTGCAGGTCCAGGTGTATTTATTTGTGATGAATGTGTAGATTTATGTACAAGCATTATAGAAGCAGAAAAATATGAAGAAGATGAACTAGGTTATACATTAAATGATTTAGATAAAATACCAAATCCAAAAGAAATAAAGAAAATATTGGATGATTATGTAATTGGCCAAGATGAAGCCAAAAGAACACTATCAGTTGCAGTTTATAATCATTATAAAAGAATTGCTCATGAAGAAAGCAATGAAAAAGACAAAGACGATGTAGAAATACAAAAAAGTAATATATTACTTTTAGGACCAACTGGATGTGGAAAAACACTTCTTGCAAGAACATTGGCGAGAATATTAAATGTACCATTTGCAATAGCAGATGCAACAACATTAACAGAAGCTGGTTATGTTGGAGAAGATGTTGAAAATATCTTATTAAAACTTATTCAAGCAGCAGATGGAGATATTCAAAAAGCTCAAAAAGGAATCATATATATTGATGAAATTGATAAAATAACAAGAAAATCAGAAAACTTATCAATAACAAGAGATGTTAGTGGTGAAGGTGTTCAACAAGCCTTACTAAAAATAATTGAAGGAACAATAGCATCAGTACCACCACAAGGTGGAAGAAAACATCCAAATCAAGAAATGATTCAAATAAATACAGAAAACATATTATTTATTTGTGGAGGAGCTTTTGAAGGCTTAGAAAACATCATAAAAGAAAGAACTGGTAAAAAATCAATAGGTTTTGGTGCAAAAATCGAAAGTGAAAAAGAAATTAATAAATATGAAGTATTCCAAGAGTTATTACCACAAGATTTATTAAAATTTGGATTAATACCAGAATTTATAGGAAGATTACCAATAATAGCAACATTAAAAGATTTAGACAAACAAGCATTAATAAAAATAGCTACAGAGCCAAAAAATGCATTAGTAAAACAATATCAAAAATTATTAGAAATGGATGATGTTGAATTAGAATTTAATCAAGATGCATTAGAAGCAATTGTAGATAAAGCAATAGAAAGAAAAACTGGAGCAAGAGGATTACGTTCTATAATAGAAGATATAATGAGAGATATTATGTTTGAAATTCCATCAACACCTAATATCACAAAATGCATTATAACTAGAAATACAGTAATAAATAAGGCAAGACCAGAAATAATTACTGGAGAAAAAACAGTAAACGAACCAAATAAACAAAAAAGACGTGTTCCAGAAAAGAAAAGTAAAGAAACAGCATAACAAAAAAGACAAAGGTGGAAAAATATTTTCCACCTTTTTTGAGAGATTTGATAATTTAGACATTTTAGACCTCGAATATCCGATTTCCAACAACTCTAAGATTTTGATAATTACTTCTAGTTTCATTAATAGAAGACTTATCAATATCATCTAAAAACCTATTTAATGCATACATTGCTTCGTATGCAGAAGAAAAAGTTTTTTTCAAAAGTTCTTCCTTAGTCATAATCATCCCTCCATTCTGTAGTTTGATGAAAATATTATAGCAAGTACAAAATAAAAAGTCTGTCGAAATAGGAAAGTCTAAGAAAAAATCACAAATATTTTTTCAAAGTTTCAACACTATCTTCTTGCATAACAACGAAATCATTTAAAATACTTTTAACATCTTTTTCAGCATTTTGATTTTGATTTAACAATCGTCTACCTTCAATAATTCCCATATTAGTACCTTGCATTAATAATTCAGATAATTTTGAAGTACTATCATCTGTCATAGTTTTCATTTGAATTCCATACCAAGTCATCATTTTGGTCATAGTATTTGTCTCATGAGGCTCTTTATTACTATAATTATTATATAAATCATTGACTCTATTAGAAATGTCTTGATATTTATTGTATTCGACATTTAAAACTTCTTTAAAATCATTGTCTTTTACTTTTTCAGAAACATATGATATGGCATCCATTCCCATTGTAGCACCTTTGTTTACTTCATCTAATATATTTAAATTTTGATTTTCCATAAAATACCTCCTAATAATTTATTAATATTTAGTATTTACAGAAAATTGAGATATATTCAAAATGTTTTTTTACTTTCTAACTTACAGCACCTAAAATCAAAATCCCTAAATTATCATTATAAATTTCATCAAACTGAGAAATAGGCAAAGGATTTTCGCCCAAACCAGCTTCAATAGTATAACCAGGCTTATCAAAATATAAAATAAACCAATCTTTATAACCAGCAAAACTAGAATTATAGGGAACTTCAGTTAATAGATAACCACTTGCTTTTGCAAATTTTTCACCAATTTCATACCCATTAGGAGTATTAATATTTTGAAAATTCCAGTAAATTTCTTGACCTTGAGTATGATAAGCAAGAATCAAATCAAAATTATGTAATGAAGTAAAATTATAAATAGCTTTAGCTTCAGGTTCTATAAGAGGTGCTAACCCCACAAAATCACGAGGAGCAGGACTAGTAACCCCTTGTGAATATTTAATTTCTTTAGCTTTTTGCCATTCTGCAGGGAATTGTAAATTTAAATCAGTACCAAGAATATTAGCTTTCCATCCACTAGGAAAAGGAATATCAGGGTAGTTTAAAGCTATGTTTTGAGCTTGAATAAAAGCAGAAGAATTTTTTGATAAATTTCCTGTAACTAAATCAACACCATCAGGATTTACCATTGGCATAATATAAATTGAAACAGTATTAAATAAAGTTTTGATATTATAATCATATAAATTCGAATTATTAACATAAGCATTACAATAATCTTCAATAAATTTCATCATAACAACACTTGTAATCCATTCATTAGCATGGAAAGAAGCGGAATAGAAAACTTTTTTTGAACCAGTACCAAGCTTTACAACATATAAATTTTTTCCAAGAACACTACTTCCAACAACTTGAATATTAAGAAAAGGAAAAGCTCTATTAAGAGTAAATAAATTTTGAGTTAATAAATCATAAGTATAAAATTTATCAGTAGGAACAATATTCATAAAAATCACCCGATATATTATATTAAAAGAAATAAAAATGTTGCTAAAAAAATATAGATGTAGTATAATAAAAAAAGTATATGGGGATGTAATGGTTTCGACATTGCACCAGAAAAATAGATAGCAAGTAGTGGATTCTCGTTGGCCACTTAAAAAACGAGAAAATAAAATAAACGCTGATAAACAAGAATTAGCATACGCTGCCTAAGTTGTAGTGTCATCTTACTAAATAGCCTACTGATTTAGATAAGGTGTCGAAATAAAGTAGGAAACGAAGCTATTTTTCTTTAGAAATAGTGGGTATTTTATAAAGATATATTTATTTTTAGCCTGTTTGCCGGCGAAAAGTAAATGAAAATAAAAGACAAAATAAACTTGTAGAAGTCTATTTGGAAAGTGTTATGGACAGGAGTTCGACTCTCCTCATCTCCACCAAAAGAAATGTTATAAACTAAAAATGAGGAATTTCTATAGTTTTGAAGTTCCTTATTTTTTTTATTTTAACCACTATTTAACTGGTTAGATTTTTTCTTTAATTCTCCAAAAAATATTGTAAAATTCCCCAACTTGGTGTAAAATACGAATAACCGTAAATAATAATAGGAGGCAAAACAAAAATATGAGATTTGTAACAGACGAAAAATCAAAACAAGAATACAAAAAATTTTTAGAAACAAACGAAAGATGTAACTTTCAACAATCATTAGAATGGGCAGAAGTAAAAAAGCCAAACTGGAAACCAGAAGTAATACTAGCAGAAGACGAAAACAAAAACATCATAGGATCACTATGTGTATGGATTAGAAAAATGCCAATATTTGGAAACATGATGTATGCATCAAGAGGTCCAGTATGTGACATTCACGATATAAAAGTAATGAAACAATTAACAGATGGAGCAAAAGAACTAGCAAAAAAATACAATGCATTTGTTTTAAGAATAGAACCAGACATATTAAAAGAAGACCAAGACTTTAGAAACATAATAACAAACTTAGGTTACCAAATAAAAGATGATGCAAAAGACTTTAAAGATGAAATACAACCAAGATTTGTTTTTAGACTAGATATAAAAGATAAAACAGAAGAAGAGGTAATGGCTGGATTTCACCAAAAATGGAGATACAATATTCGTTTAGCAGGTAGAAAAGGTGTAGTAATAAAAGAAGGAACAAGAGAAGATTTAAAAGACTTCCACAAAATAATGATAGAAACAGGAAACAGAGATGGTTTCATAACAAGACCACTAGAATACTTTGAAAAAATGTATGATAACATGGTACCAGGTGGCCATATGAAATTATTAATGGCATATTATGAGGACAAGCCAATATCTGGAGTAATACCAATTTTCTATGGAAATAAAACATGGTATTTATATGGAGCAAGTAGTAATCAACATAGAAACTTAATGCCAAATTATCTACTACAATGGGAAATGATAAAAATGGCGATAGCAAGACATGATGATATATATGACTTTAGAGGAGTATCTGGGGTAGTAGATGAAAATCATCCACAATACGGATTATATAGATTCAAAAAAGGATTTGGAGCAACATTCACAGAATTTATAGGAGAAATTTACATTCCATTCAAACCATTAACATATAAATTATATAAATTTTCTGAAAAAACATTTAGAACATTAAGACAAATCAAAAGAAAAATAACAAAATAGTAGGAGGAAAATTTGAAAGCGGTAATAATTGAAAAAAAAGATTTACGTTATAATATAGAAAAAATAAAAGAATATGCTAATAAAAATTTGCCTGATGATAATGGAAATAAAGTAAAAATAATAGCTGTTGTAAAAGCAAATGGTTGTGGACTTGGAATAGTCGAATTTACAAAGTTCTTAATAGATAATGGAATAGATTTTTTTGCAGTTGCAACACTTGAAGAAGCCTTGCAATTAAGAAATGCAGGAATTAAAGAAAAAATATTAATGTTATCATCAACAGCAATAAAAGAAGATGTAAAAACTTTAATAAAAAACAATATTATATTAACAATAGGTTCAAAAGAATCTGCTGAAGTTGCTGAAGAAATAGCACAAGAATTAAATAAAACAGTAAAGGTTCATATAAAAATAGATACAGGATTTGGAAGATACGGATTTGTTTATACTAATAGAGAAGAAATGATTAAAACAATAAAAGAAATGAAAAATATAAAAATAGAAGGAACATATACACATTTTTCAAATTCCTATTATGATGACCAATATACACAAACACAATTTAAACGTTTTATAGATTGTATTGAAGTTTTAAAAATGAATGAAATAGAAACAGGAATGTTACACGTATGTAACACATCAGCATTTATAAAATTTCCACAAATGCATTTAAATGCAGTAAGAATAGGCTCAGCATTTACAGGAAGAATATCATTTAAAAATAACATGGGATTAAGAAAAATAGGATATCTAAAATCAAATGTATCTGAAATAAAAGAACTTCCTGAAAAGTTTAATATTGGTTATTCTAACACATATACAACAAAGAAAAAAACAAAAGTTGCAATTATTCCGTGTGGCTATATGGATGGTGTAAATATAGAAACAGGAAGAGATATGTTTAGAAAAGTTGATAAATTAAGATATATAGTAAGAGACATAAAAGATGCATTTAAAAAGCAACAATTATATGTTAATATAAATGGTCAAAAATGCCCTATATTAGGAAGAATAGGAACATATCACGTAACTGTTGATATAACCGGAAAAAATATAAATATAAATGATGAAGCAATATTTAATGTAAGTTTAAAACACGTTGATAGTGGTCTAAGAAGGGAGTGGAAATAATTGGAACAAGAAACTCAAAATCAAAAATTAGGTTTTTTCAAAAAAATATGGTATTCAATAGATAAAATAGAAAAATATGGTGAAATGTCTGCACAAGGCTTTCCAAGAGCCATAAGCTATTTGTTTCAAATTATAATAATATTAGCATTAATAGTAGCTGGAACAACCCTATATCAAACTAGAAATGCTATAAACAAAGTAGCACAATTTGTGAAAGATGAAATTCCTAATTTTACATATTCAGATAATGAATTGAAATTAGAAAATAATGAAGTAATAACAAAAGAACAAGAGTATTTAGGAAAAATAATAATAGACACAAATACAGAAAATCAAGAAGAAATAGATAAATATATAAATGAAATATCAGAAGAAACTGGCGGATTAATTATATTAAAAAATAGAGTTATAATAAAGCAAGTTGGAATGACAGGAACATTAAATTATAACTACGAAGATTTAGTGAATCAAATAGGAATGTCTAATTTTGACAAAGAACAAGTAATCGAATTTGTTACAGGAACACAAATGACATCAATTTACTTAGGATTATTTAGTATATTATTAATGTCTGCGATTTCTGTATACTTTATAAATACAATATTAAATGTCGTTCTTGTAAGTATATTTGGTTACTTAGCAACATTAATTACAAAAATGAAAATGAGATATGTTGCAATATTAAATATGGCAATTTATTCAATAACTTTACCAACAATATTGCAAATGTTATATGTAATAGCAAATCAATTATTTGGAATACAAATAAAATATTTTGATGTAATGTATATATTAGTATCATGTATTTATATGATTGCAGCAATATTTATATTAAAATCTGATTTTACAAAAAAACAAGAGCAATTATCTGAAGTTGTAGAAGTTCAAAAACAAGTAAAAGAAGAACTAAAAGAAAACGAAGAAAACAAACAAGAACCAGAAAAAAAGAAAGATAAAAAGAAAAAAGAAGACAAAAAACAAGAAGATAAAGAGGATGGAAATGAAGGGCAAGAACCAGAAGGTTCAAATGCTTAAATAAAAAAGGAGCATATACAATATGGAAAACAATAAAAACAAACCTAAAAAAGAAAAACTAATTTTATCATTAAGTATATTAGCTGTACTTATACTAATATTAGTTGGAATGATGATATTTTATATAACAAAAAATCAAAATTCAGATGATAAAACATTAGCATATACAGATTTAATAAAAGAAATGTCATATGGAAATATAGAAAAAATAGAAATGACAGTAGGAAGCACTAGTGTAAAAGTCAAAATAAAAAATAATGATACAGAGAAAAAAGCTATTGTACCAAATACACAAGCGTTTATAGAATTAGTACAACAAAAAGTAGCAGAAGGTAATGAGATTGAATTAGTACAAAAACCAAAAAGTATATTAACACAAATACTAACAACATTATTTAGTTTATTACCAACAATAATTATGGTTGCATTATTTATAATGATATTTAAAATGCAAGGCCTTGGAGAAAAAGGACAAGTTTATGAAGAAACAGAAAGAAAAACAAAAATAAAATTCAAAGATGTTGCGGGTTTAGATGAAGAAAAAGAAGAACTTGTAGAAATAGTAGATTTCCTAAAAAGACCAGAAAAATTCACAAAAATGGGAGCAAAAATTCCAAAAGGTGTACTTTTATATGGTAAACCAGGAACTGGAAAAACATTAATTGCAAAAGCAATTGCAGGAGAAGCCAATGTACCATTTATATCAATGAGTGGTTCTGAATTTATAGAAATGTTTGCTGGACTTGGAGCTTCAAGAGTAAGAAAGCTATTCGAAAAAGCAAGAAAATTATCACCATGTATAGTTTTCATAGATGAAATTGATGCAATTGGAGCAAGAAGAACATCAAATAGTGGTGCAGAAACAGAAAATAATCAAACTTTAAACCAATTATTAGTCGAAATGGACGGATTTAGTTCAGAAGAAACAATTATAGTATTAGCAGCAACAAATAGACCAGAAATGCTTGATAAAGCATTATTAAGACCAGGTAGATTTGATAGACAAATAACTATTCCAGTACCAGACTTAAAAGGAAGATTAGAAATTTTAAAAATTCATAGTGAAGATAAAAGATTATCAGACAATGTTAATTTAGAAAGCATAGCAGAAGACACTGCTGGATTTACAGGAGCAGAACTTGCAAATATTTTAAATGAAGCAGCAATTATTGCAACAATAAATAAACATGAAGAAATAGAAAACTCTGATATAGAAGAAGCGGTTAAAAAAGTAACTGTAGGGCTTGAAAAGAAAACAAGAGTATATTCAGAAAAAGACAAAAAACTTACAGCATATCATGAAGCTGGACACGCAGTAGTTAGCAAATATCTACCAACACAAATGGATGTAAAAGAAGTATCTATAATTCCAAGAGGTGTTGCTGGTGGTTATACAATGTATAAATCAGATGAAGATAAATACTATATGTCAAGAACAGAAATGCAAGAAAAATTAATTGCATTACTAGGTGGTAGAGCAGCAGAAAAACTAGTATTAGATGATATCTCTACAGGAGCAAGTAATGATATAGAAGTTGCTACAAAAATTGCAAGAGAAATGGTAACAAAATATGGTATGAGTGATAACTTAGGACCTATAGATTTTCAAGGAAGAGACCAAAATGATTATATGATTTTTGGAGAAAATATTGGAGATAAAATAGGACAAGAAGTTAAGAATTTAATAGATATAGCTTATAATGATGCTCAAAAATTATTAATAGAACATAGAGATAAACTAGATATAATAGCTCAAACTTTATTAAAACAAGAAAAAATAAATGAAGAAGAATTTAAAAAAATATTTGAATAAAAGAAAACCCCCTAGAAAAAATTTCTAGGGGGTTAATGCGGAAAATGTCAAAAATTATTTTATATAATTTTTCATTATATAAGCCCAAAAATTTGTAAAATTATCCGCTTTGTCGAAAGTGATAGTATTTTCATCAAGGATAAAACCATTGAATTCTTTTGATTTTTCAAAAATTTCATCCCTAGTAGCAGCTATTTGCTCGCAGTTAATAGTGTTTATAACTGGCTTAGAATAGTCGTTACAGATACATATGATTGTATTTCTCATTCAAAAACTCCTTAAATAATATGATTTAAACACAAATTGTTAATAAGTTTAGAAATATCACCTTCATCCTTGCAAAAAATAGTGATGTTACCATTTTCACTGGTATGCTGAAGTAAATAAGAATCTGCTAAATCCGTAATTATTTTTTCAGAACTTATTAAAGAGGTAAGATTCTGAAATTTGGCTGATTTACTATTAGCAGTAGTCACTAATAAAGTCAAAGACATTATTGGTTGTGTATCATTTTGTGATGACATACAATACTCCTTTCTTTTTCAAAGTACAAAATTTTTTGTTACATATTTAAGTATAACATAAAAATAAATAAAAATCAAACAATATTACAAATATATTACAATTAGTTAATATTTGTATTACACGTATTGCAAATAGAATAACAAAAATATAAAATTATAAAATATATAAAGAAATAAAAAGGAGGGCATACAATGGAAAGTCAAAAAATAAAAGATATAGAAGAATTACAAAAAATTGCAAAAAAAATAAGAAAAGGAATAATAGAAGAAGTATATAGTAGCCAATCAGGACATCCAGGAGGCTCATTATCAATAGCAGATATATTAACAGTATTATATTTCTATGAAATGAATATAAATCCTGAAAATCCAAAAGATGAAAATAGAGATAGATTAGTATTATCAAAAGGACATTGCTCACCAGCATTATATGCAACATTGGCAAATAGAGGATTTTTTGATGTAGAAGAACTAAAATCATTTAGAAATATCAACGGAAAATTGCAAGGGCACCCAGATATGAAAAACATACCAGGAGTAGATATGACAACAGGTTCATTAGGTCAAGGATTATCAGATGCAAATGGAATGGCAATAGCTGGAAAATTAGACAATAAAGATTACAGAGTATATTGTATATTAGGAGATGGAGAAATAGAAGAAGGTCAAATTTGGGAAGCTGCAATGGCATCAAATAAATACAAGTTAGATAATCTATGTGTAATTGTAGATAACAATAATTTGCAAATAGATGGAACAATAGAAGAAGTAATGAGTTCATATCCAATAGATGAAAAATTTAAAAGCTTTGGATTTCAAATTATAAATATTGATGGAAATGATATAGAAGAAATAATAAAAGCATTTGATGTAGCAAAAAATGTAAAAGGAAAGCCAACTTGTATAATTGCAAAAACAGTAAAAGGAAAAGGGGTTTCTTTTATGGAAAATAAGGTTGAATGGCATGGAAAAGCTCCAAATGAAGAACAATATAAGCAGGCGATGGAAGAATTAGAAAATTAAAAGTAAATCTTTAGAAAAAAATCCCAATAATAAAAAATACTTGTCAAAAATAATTCGATATGTTAATATATAATCATACTAAAAGTAAAACAAAAGAAAAGGAGTACAAAATATGAAAAGTGCTGAAACTCTTGTAGGAGTACACACACACACACACACACACACACACACACAGGTAGTCTAAATAATAAAAGAATAAATATAATAAAAAAAGATAGGAATATTAACCCAGCACCAATATTAGATACTGGTTAATATTGCTGTCTTTTTGTGTTGTTTATAACAAATAAAAAATTAAGAGGAAAGGAAAAAAATATGGAGAAAATAATAAATAATAAAGGTATAACATTAGTGGCGTTGGTAATAACTATAATTATATTATTAATATTAGCGGGAATAAGCATTCAAGCAATAACAAATACGGGATTATTTGCAAATGCCAAAAAAGCAAAAGAAAAATCAATGGAAGGACAGCTAAAAGAAGAAATAAGTTTAGCAATACAATCAATACAAACAGAAGAAATCTACAAAGGAAATAGTGTAACATTAGAAACATTAGCAGGAGGGCAATTAGAAAAAGAATTAAAAGACATAACAGCAGAATTAGCAGACGGAGAAATAAATGGAGAATATAAAGATTATGAATATACTATAGATGATAAGTTTAATGTTACAATAAATGGACCAATAACAGGAGTAAGAATAAAAGGAAGTGCAGAAGTTCAAACAGGTTATGTGTTTGAAGGAAACACAGTAGAGATAAAAGTAACAGCAAGTATAACAGAAGGAACAATAACAGGAATAGAAGCCCCAGAAGGAGCAACACTAAAAACAAACACAAGCACAACAGAAAAAGTATATACAGTAAGCAAAAGTGGAAATTATGTATTTAAAATAACAAGTGATAGTGGAAAAACAAAAAATATAACAGCCAAAGTAACAAGCATACTAGAAACACCACAAATAACAGTAAGTGAAATAACAGGAAGTGGATTCAAAATAAATGTAGAAAACAACTACCCAGAAGGAGCAATAACAGAATATAAATACTATGTAGCAGGAACAGTAAAACAAGAAGGAACTACAGAAAAAAACTGTTTAGTAACAGGATTAACAGAAGAAACAGAATATAGCGATATAAAAGTAATTGCATATATAAATAGTACAAGCAAGGATAGTAATATAGAAAAAATAACGACTAAACAAAATATAATTGCTTATTCATGGGATGAAATAGTAGAAATAGCAAAAGCAATATCAAATGATACATCAATAACAGATGATTCAGAAACTGCAACGGTAACAGTAAATGGAGTACAAAAAACATTAAATGTTGGAGATAAAACAACATTAGATGGAAAAAAGGTAAGAATATTAGGATTTAATCATGACGAATTAGTAGATCCATCAGCATATGGAACAACAACAGCAACAGGAAAAGCAGGAATAAGTTTTGAATATGTAGATTTCTTAACATCGACTGGAATGAATAATAGTAATGACAATTCAGGAGGTTGGAATGATTCAATACTAAGAAAAACATTAAATATAACAACATATAATTCATTGAGTATAAAGAGTAATATAAAGAAAGTAAAGAAGGATTATATACCAACATATGATGTGGCATCAATACAAAAAACAGAGGATTATTTATGGTTATTATCATGTGGAGAAATATGGGATAATGGTTATAAAGCTAATTACAGAGGTTATGCAATAACAACAGAGGGAAAACAATATAAATATTATAAAACGAATTTGGGATCTATGGTTTATAATACATCAAACAACATTACAAAAAAACCAAGTGCGAGCAGTTCAAAATGGTGGTGGCTTCGTTCACCCTCATTTCGGCGATAGTAGCCATTTTTGTTGTGCAGGCACTGCTGGCATTTCCACCTTTACATACGCTGGCGAATCTGGTGGGGTTGCCCCTGGATTTTCAATCTAGTATCGAGTGCGGAAAGAAATTTGTGTAAAATGAAAAATCCTTTTATGATATAATATAAATATATCTTAAAAGAGATTTTTTTCTATGGAAGGAAAATAACAGGAGAAGTAATGAACAAATTAGTAAAAGAAATGAAAGCAAAATAGAATTTCTTGAAACAGCAAGAAAATTTCCAAAACCAGTTGACAGCTCAGTAAAAAAATGGTAAAATTAATAACTGTAATCCGCTTAGTCAAGGTTCATAAATACTAATTAAATTTAGTTACCTGTATAAAAGGATTAGCGAGTATACGATAAGGGAGGTGCATTTTAGATGTACGCAATAATTGAAAGTTGTGGAAAACAATACAAAGTATCAGAAGGAGATGTTGTATTTTTCGAAAAACTAGATGCAGAGGAAGGTAAAAAAGTTACTTTTGATAAAGTTGTTCTAGTATCAGATGAAGGAAAAGTACAAGTTGGAAATCCTTATGTTAAAAGTATGAAAGTTGAAGGAAAAGTTGTTTCACACGGTAAAGGTAAAAAAATCATTGTTTTCAAAATGAAAGCTAAAAAGAACTACAGAAGAAAACAAGGACATAGACAACCATATACAAAAGTTGAAATAACAGCTATCAAATCAACAGCAAGAAAAACAGCTGCAAAAGCTGAAGAAAAAGTAGAAGCTTAATTATAAAAAGCATACATATTAATTAAATGAATTTAATTAAGAAATAAATAAAATATGAGTTAATTAAAAAGAGATTTTAATTAACTAAGCGAAAGGAGTGAGAAATAAATGGCACATCATAAAGGACAGGGAAGTACAGATAACGGTAGAGACAGTGAGTCAAAGAGACTTGGTGTGAAAAGAGCAGATGGTCAATTTGTTTTAGCCGGAAATATTTTAGTAAGACAAAGAGGAACAAGAGTATATCCAGGAGTTAACGTTAAAAAAGGTAGTGATGATACTCTATATGCAGTAGTAGATGGAACAGTTAAGTTTGAAAGAAAGGGTAGAGATAAAAAACAAGTTAGTGTTTACCCAGTAGAAGCATAACTGAAATAAGCTCGAAATTTGTCGAACGATTTATGTTGAAATTAAACAAAAAATATGATAATATAAAACCATACATTATTTGTCAATGTATGGTTTTATAAATTTTTAAATCAAAGCAACTTAGGAAGGACAAAAATAAATCTAAAAAAATCCCACAAATATCATAGAAAATAGGAAAAAGGAGGTTAATACAAAAAAGTAAAAAAAAGAATTATAAAAAATACAAATTTACTACAGAAAAAACATTGACAAATAAATAAAACACAATTATAATAAAGGAGATGAAGCAATATAGAAATTTTTACTTATGGAGACTATCTAAAATATAAAGATATTTTTAAAAAATATAAAATATCAAAATTATCAGATCAAAAAGAAAGCTACAATATAACAAATAAACACGACAAAATATTTAGAACAATATTAGATAAAAAAGAAGAAGCGATTGCCTTAATAAATCAAGCAATAAAAACAAAACTAAAAGCAGAAGAAATAGAAAAATATACAAGTAGCTTTGTAAATAAAATATTTCAAAATAGAGAAGCAGACATAGTGTATAAATACAAAAATAAAAACATATTTTTCTTAATAGAACATCAAACCAAAATAGACTATTCAATGCCATACCGAATATTAGAATACGAAATAGAAATAATGAAAAGTGCAATAGATATAAGAAAAGTAAAAAATAAAGAATACAAACTACCATTAGTAATCCCAATAGTTTTGTACACAGGCAAGAAAAAATGGGATGCCAAAAGATATCTAGAGGAAAGCCAAGAAACATTAGATGGTGTAGAAATAAAAGCAGGAAACTACAATTTGGTAGATATCAATGACTATACAAAAGAGGAATTATTAAAAGGAAAAACATTAATCTTGAAAATGATGTTACTAGAAAAGAGTGAAAGCACAGAAGAATCAATAGAAATGTTAGAAAAAATAATCCCAAATACAAATAAAGAAGAAAAAGAACTATTAAAACGAGTAATATCAATACTATTTGGAGAAAAACTAGGAGAAGAAAAAACAAAAGAATTAATAGAAAAAATAGATGGAGGTGAAGAAAAAATGTTAGCATTAGTAGATATGATAAGAAACGAAAATAAAATGTATATAAACATGGGAAAGAAAGAAGGAAGGGAAGAAGGCAGAAAAGAAGGTAGAAAAAATAGAAATATAGAAATAGCACAAAAACTTCTAAAAATAAAAATGCCAATATCACAAATAAGTGAAGTTACAGAACTAACAGAAAAAGAAATAGAAAAATTAAAACAATAATAAAATAAAACAAAAACAAATCCATTTTTTCTAAATATAAGAGAAAATGGGTTCTTTTGTTACATTTTTAAAAGAATATTACAAAAGTATTAAATGTATATTACAATTTTATTAATTCTATTGACATTAAATGAAAAAGGAATAAAATAGTAGCATAGGAGTAAAACAATATGAGAATTATCAGTGGAAGTGCTAGAGGAACAAATTTATTTACATTAGATGGATTAACCACAAGGCCAACTTTAGATAGAGTAAAAGAATCACTTTTTAATATAATTCAAAATGAAATACCAGAAAGTGTTTTTTTAGATTTATTTTCAGGTAGTGGTGCGGTAGGCTTAGAATCAGCAAGTCGAGGAGCCAGAAAAACAATCTTATGTGATAAATCAAAAGATGCAATAAAAATTATAAATAAAAATATAGAAAAAACTCATTTGAAAGAAAAAGTAGAATTGTACAATGTGGATTATAAAGAACTTATAAAAAATAAACTAAAAGAAAAAATAGATATTGTATACATAGACCCACCTTACGATTCAGATTTTGCTGTAGATGCAGTAAAATTATTAATAGAAAACAAATTAGTTGATGAAAAAACGTTAATTATTATAGAAACAGACCAAGAAAAACGAATACTAAAACAATTAGAAAATGAAAAATTAAAAATACAAATAACAGATAAAAGAAAATATGGAAGGGCAATAATTATTTTCTTAAAATTAGAAGAAAGCCAAAATTAGAAAGGGGTAAAACCATGGAAATATTTACATTATTAGAATCTTTAGAGGATGTTATAGAAAGAAGTAGAAGTCTACCATTCTCTGCGAAAGGAATTGTAGACAAAGAAGAAATTTTAGATTTAATTAAGGAAATAAGATTGAAACTTCCAGATGAACTAAAACAAGCAAAATGGGTAAAAGAAGAAAGACAACGTATTTTAGTAGAAGCACAAAAAGAAGCAGATGGAATTGTTAAAGAAGCAGAAAATAGAATAATTTCAATGATTGATGAACATGAGATAACAAGAAAAGCTTATGAGCAAAAGAAAGAAATAATAGAAAATGCAAATGAAAGATCAAGAGAAATTTCTAATGGAACAAAAGAGTATGCAGATGAATTATTACAACACACAGAGGAAGTTCTAACAACAACCTTAGGAAACTTAGAAAAAAATGTTGCAGAAGCATTAAAATTAATGGAAATATCTTTAGAAGATACAATAAAAACTGTTCAAAACAGTAGAAAAGAATTAAAATAATAAAAATACAAAAAAGGAGGGAAATGGGGGCCGGATTATTTCCCCTCCTTTTTCCGTTAAATGACAATAAAATTGGAGGAATAAGTTTGAAAAATAATTGTAAAATAATTGTAAAATACAATATTTTTAATCAAATTTTGTGCCTTGTAAGAAAGGAATGTTAGTAAAAATGGCAAAAAGAAAATCAAATAAAAAAGGAAAAAAAAATACCAAAAAAACCGCATCAAATATTGATTTAGCAGTAGTTGCATTAATAGTTATAAGTATTTTATTAGGTGTATTGATATATGCTAAATCAGGTGTTATAGGAGTAAAGCTAAATGAGATTTTAGGCGGTATGATGGGAATAATAAAATATGTATTACCAATTGGAATATTTGCAATGGCAATAAAAATGGCAATAGATGATGATGAATATTTAAGTTCAAAATTAGCTCAATGTGCAATCTTATTAATAAGCTTTGCAGTACTTATGTGTGTATATCAAGTAAATGTTGGAAATTTAACAATAGACAAAAGTTTATCAGAAGTTGTAAAAGATTCATATGCATTAGGAACACAAGAAAAAGGTGGAGGAGCATTAGGAGCTATACTTGCAGTGCCACTTGTAAAACTATTAGGACCAATTGGAGCAATAATTTTATGTGTAGGTATTGTAATAATTTTAGCAGTATTTGTATTTGGTATAAACGCATCAGAAATTATAAATAATTTTATAGAAAAATCACAAGAAAATAGAGAAGAAAGATTAGAACAAAAACAAAAAAATAAAGAAGAACAATTGAAAATGAGACAAGAAATGCTTGAAGAAAAAAGAAAAGCAAGAGAACAAGCAAGACAAGAAGCTTTAGCTGATAATAGTGTTGGAGAACAAATAAAAATAAACTTTGGTGGAAGATTAATTGATGATGATGCAAAAGGTGGAAAAGTTAAATATAGCCATGAAGGAGAAGATTTAACACCATTAACAAAAGAAACTAAAAAACAAAAAATGCAAGAAATTAAAGAAAATAATCAACCAGATGTAATAGAAAACAACTTATTTAAGCAAGAAGAACAAAAGAAAGAAGACAAAACAAAGGAAGTATTACAACTAGAACATGCGATGGTTGTAGAAGATGAAAACTATGAATATCCTCCAATAGAATTATTAGGAAAACCAGCTAAAAAAGCATTAAAGGGTGGAGCAAAAGCATTAACAGATACAGCAACAAAATTACAAAAAACATTATATAGTTTTGGAGTATCAGCAAAAGTAGAAAATGTATCAGTAGGACCTGCAATTACACGTTATGAATTAAAACCAGCAGAAGGGGTTAGAGTAAGTAAAATAGCCAACTTAGCTGATGATATAGCTTTAAATTTAGCAGCAGAAACAATAAGAATAGAAGCACCAATTCCAGGAAAACAAGCCGTTGGAATTGAAGTACCAAACAAAGAAAAAGAAGCAGTTCACTTAAGAGAAGTATTAGAAAGTGAAGAATTCCAAAATAATAAATCAAAACTTACAGTAGCATTAGGAAAAGATGTTGCTGGAAATATACAATTAGCGGATATAGCAAAAATGCCACACGTTTTAATAGCTGGTTCAACAGGTTCAGGAAAGAGTGTATGTATTAATACAATAATTTCAAGCATAATATATAATGCAAAACCAAGTGAAGTAAAATTAGTAATGGTCGACCCAAAAGTAGTAGAACTTTCAGTTTATAATGGAATACCACATTTATTAATTCCAGTTGTAACAGACCCTAAAAAAGCTGCAGGGGCACTTGCTTGGGCTGTACAAGAAATGGATGATAGATACAATAAATTTGCACAAAAAGGTGTAAGAGATTTAAAAGGTTATAATAAAGCTATAGAAAAAGAAGAAGGGGTAGGAAAATTACCACAAATAGTAATTATAGTAGATGAGCTTGCTGATTTAATGATGGTAGCTGCCAAAGATGTTGAAGAGGCTATATGTAGATTAGCTCAAAAAGCTAGAGCAGCAGGAATGCACTTAGTAATAGCAACACAAAGACCATCAGTAGATGTAATTACAGGTTTAATTAAAGCAAATATACCATCAAGAATAGCATTTGCGGTATCTTCACAAGTTGACTCAAGAACAATTTTAGACTCTGTTGGAGCTGAAAAATTACTAGGAAAAGGAGATATGTTATTCTTCCCATCTGGCGCACCAAAACCATTAAGAGTCCAAGGTGCATTTGTATCAGATGAAGAAGTTGAAAAAATAGTAGACTTTGTAAAACAAAATGGAACAGCAACATATAGTGAAGACATATTAGAAAGCATAGAAAAAAATAATAAAACAGATAAAGAAATTGCTCAAGAAGCAGATCAAGATGATGAAACAGACCCATTCTTAATGGATGCAATAGAAACAGTAGTAGAAACAGGTCAAGCCTCAACATCATTTATACAAAGAAGATTTAAAGTAGGCTATGCAAGAGCAGGAAGAATAATAGACCAAATGGAAGAAAGAGGAATAATATCAGGTTACCAAGGAAGTAAACCAAGAGAAGTATTAATGTCAAAGGAAAGACTAGAAGAACTAAAAATGGGAACAAATACAAGCTTACCAGAAGAAAATGAATAAAAAAAGAAAGGAGAGAAAATGTTAGCAAAAAAACAAAACTTTTTAGAAAAAATAGTAAAAAGAAATTACAATAATGAATTAGAAAAACTATTAGAAGAAAAACAATTTGAAGAAAATGCTAAAAGCACTCTCCTAAATATTTTATATAAAATAGAGACAGGTTACAAAGATATAGAAACAGTAAAAAAAAACATAGAAACAAAAGAAGAATATATTGAAAATTTAATGGGAATTATAAAAAACAATTGTAATTCAATCAAAATTCTAAAAATGTCAGAACAAAATAATCAAATTCCAGAAAATAGAACTTACATAATAGATAAAGAAAATAAAGAAATAATAGCTTACCCAATAGAAAGAAAAGTTCTATATGCAATAGCAAAAATAGGAAAAAAAGAAAAAATCATAAAAGACAACTATTTTTTAATAGATGAAACAATATCAGATTTAATAAACACAGGAAATAATATACACATGGTTGAGCCATTACGTGATTTTAATGGCTATTCGTGGACTACAATACCACAAGAAATTGAGAGTATAGACCATAATTTAATATATCAAAATTTAAGAATTTTAGTAGGACATAAATTTTTAAATAAATGGATTAGAAGCAATGAATTTATGATAGACTATTTTGAAGAATTTAAAGAAGAATTAGAAAATAAATATGGGGTAGAAGATAAAAAAAAGATTATAGACTTGCTAGCAGAAATTTCAGTATTATTAGAAGTAAAATATAATCCACAAAAAACCAAAGAATATAAAGAACAAAAAGAAAAATTACAAGAAGAATTGGAAGAATTAGAAAATAAAGAGGAATATATAGAAAAAGTAACAAATCAAAAGATAAATTTAACAGAAAAAATAAAAAAAATAGATACAATAATAAACAATAAAGAATTATTAGAAAAAGAATATAAAGAAAGAAATGAAAAATTACCACTAGAACAAAAAATATTTAGTATTAGAATTTTATCACAAAAAATGCAAGAAGAAAGAGATGAATATTTTAAAGAAATAGATAAATTAAATGAAATATTAAATCCACAAAATTTTGTAAAACATAAAAAAGAAATTGAAAACAAATATAAATATTTAAAAGTTTTTGATGAAAAAGAAAAACTAGAAAAATTAAAATTAAATTTCCAAAAGATATTCTTAAAAATAATGAAAAAAGAAATATCAAAAGCCGAAACAAAACAAGACATAGAAAAAATAATATATGACTTTAGATATTATATGATGATACCATATGATAACAACATACTAGTTCAAGGAAAAGAAGAACTTCAAAAAAATATAAAAGAAACTTCAGAACTAATAATTGCAAAAGCAAATGAACTAAAGACCATAGAAAAAATCTCAAATGACAAGGCTACAAATGATGAAATATTAAAAAATATATTCAAAGTAAGAATTATAAAATTAGAAGATGCATATTTAAAAATAACTAAAGAAAAAGAAAAATATTTTGTACAAATATTTGATGAAAATATTTTTGAAGAAAAAATAGAAATAAGCAAACCAAAAGATTTAGAAATAAAGCTAAACAAGAAAATTCCAATATGGATACATTAACAAAAAGGGAGGAAAATTATGAAAATTACTTTTTTAGGAGCAACAAAAACAGTAACAGGTTCAAACTACTTAGTGGAAGCAGCAGGTAAAAAATTTTTAGTAGATTGTGGTATGTGGCAAGGAAAAGCAGAATTAGAAGAAGAAAACTTCCAAGAATTTGACTTTAATCCAGCAGAAATAGATTTTATGCTATTAACACATGCACATATAGACCATTCAGGAAGAATTCCAAAATTATATAATGAAGGATTTAAAAATAAAATATATGCACATAAAGCTACTTGTGATTTATGTACATTAATGTTACCAGACAGTGGACATATACAAGAAATGGAAGTTGAATGGAAAAATAGAAAAAGAATAAGAAAAGGCGAAAAGCCAAGAGCCCCATTATATACAGCAGAAGATGCGGTAAGATGTTTAGAACTATTTGAACCAGTAAAATATGATGAAATAATAGAAATAACACCAGAAATTCATGTAAGATTTAATGATGCAGGACATATGTTAGGATCAAGTATAATTGAATTGTGGGTTGATGAAGATGGAAAAAGAACAAAAACAGTATTTTCAGGTGACCTTGGAAATAATGATAATCCAATTCTTTCAGAACCAACAATGATAGAAGATGCAGATTATTTAGTAATGGAATCTACATATGGAAGTAGATTACATGTAAGAAATGATGAAAAAGCTGAACTATTCTTAGATATAGTATCAGAAACAATGGATAATGGAGGAACAGTTGTAATACCATCATTTGCAGTTGGTAGAACACAAGAAATTTTATATGAGCTAAATAAAATTAAAGAAACAAAAAATGACCCAGAATTCATTAAAAAATATGAAAAATTAATGAAAGCACCAGTATATGTTGATAGTCCACTTGCAATTTCAGCAACAGAGGTATTTAAAGAAAACACAGATTTATTTGATGATGATATAAAACAAGAAATCTTAAGAGGAGATAATCCGCTAGAATTTCCGAACTTAAAATTCACAAGAACAGCAGATGAATCAAAAGCCTTAAATGAAGACCCAACACCAAGTATAATAATATCAGCAAGTGGAATGTGTGAAGTAGGAAGAATAAAACATCATTTAAAACATAATTTATGGAATCCAAAATCAACAATATTATTTGTTGGTTACCAAGCACCAGGAACACTAGGTTATAGCATAGTAAATGGAGCTAAAAAAGTAAAAATATTTGGAGAAGAAATCGCAGTAAATGCAAGAATTGAATATATTGAAGGTTACTCAGGTCATGCAGACCAAGAAGGACTAATGGATTTTGTATATTCATTTATAAAGAAACCAAAGAAAATATTCTTAGTACATGGAGAAGAAGAATCACAAGAAGTTCTAGAACAAAAAATAGAAACAGAAGCAAAATTACCAGTTATAATACCAAATTATGGTGAAACATATGAGTTAGAACAAGAAAATGTACAATTAACCCATAAACTAACAAGACAATTACCAGTTGATATGAAATCAGAAGTATTAAAGAGACTAGAAAAATTAAAAGCAGAAATACAAGATATGGATACATCTGTAAAAGAAGATATGAACAATAAAGAATTAAGAGATGAAGATGTATACAGAATAAATGAAAAAATCAAAGATTTAGAAAAACAAATCTTGAATGTAATAGAAGGGTAAAAAATGGAAAACAAATATTTAAATGAAGCAATAATAGGAAACAAAAAAATGTTAGCAACATTTACACAAAAAGGGGAAATGCAAAGAATGTATTTCCCTAGCAAAGATAACAAACAATATATCAACTTTTTTCATACTGGAGTAAAAGTAAATGAATCTGATTTAATTTATTTACATGATGACATAAATAATATTTATAAACAATATTATGATACAGACACAAACATCCTAAATACAGAAATTACCAATACATATTTTAATCTAAAAATCTTACAGACAGATTACTGCTTAATAAAAGAAAATGTATTAGCAAAAAAATATATTTTCATAAATGAAGGAAAAATTGATTTAAACACTCAATTTTATATTCATTCAGAATTATTATCTGACTCAAACAATTTTGTAGCAACAAAAATAGTTGATGGTGGAATGTTACAATATGCACATGATTTTGCAGTATCAATATTTGCTAAAAATAAAGATGTTATAAAACATCAAATAAATGGAAGCAAAGAAACAATAAAAAGAGCGGAAATCTATGACAAAGATTATATTGGAATGTCTAAAGATGCATCAATGGCATATGAAATCGGAATGATAAAACCAGGAGAAAAGAAAGAATTACAAATATGCATAACAATTGATGAAAACAAAAATATATCAAACATAGAAGATGAAATAGAAAGAATAAAAAGAATAGATTTTGAAAAAGAATATCTAGATACCAAAGCTTATTGGAGAAAATATGTAAAAAAACATAATGGTTTAAAAATAAAAGAACCACAAAATAGTTATGATGAAAGAATATATGAAATATATAAAAGAAGTATTTTATTATTCCCATTACTTACAAATCCAGAAACTGGAGGAATTATAGCTTCACCAGAAATTGATGAAAACTTTACAAAATGTGGAAGATATGCATATTGCTGGCCTAGAGATGCAGTATTTATAACAAAAGCAATGGACATTTTAAAAATGGGAAAAGAAACAGAAAAATTCTATAAAGTATTTTGTAGAAAAACACAAAGCAAAAATGGTATGTGGGAACAACGCTTTTACACAGATTGTAAATTAGCACCATGCTGGGGTTATCAAATTGATGAAACAGCAAGCGTTATATTTGGAGTTTATGAACATTATAAATATTCAAAATCAGAACAATTCCTAAAAGATAATTTACAAATGTGTGAAAAGGCAGTAGACTTTCTAAAAAGATATTTCACAGATATTTTGGAAGAAACAAACAAATATCATGTAAGTTATGATTTATGGGAAATGTGTGAAGGTGTACATTTATATTCATTAGCAAGTATTTATTCTGCTTTTGACTGTATGCTTAAAATATATGATAACCTTGGAAAAAATGTCTCAGAATTTGAAAATAATAGATTAAAAGAAGAAAAAATTAACAAATCTAAAAAAGCAATAGAAAAAATGCTAGTAGAAGTAAAAAAATACATAAATCAAAATATGTATGATGAAGACAAAAAATCATATGTAAGAAATGCACAAGATAAAAAAATGGACATAAGTATTTTAGGGGCAGTAACACCATTTAATGTATTTAAAGCAAAAGAAAAGAAAGTTCAAAATACTGTAGAAAGAATAAATATGAGTCTAAGAACATATACAGGTGGTTACCAAAGATTTGAAAACGATAATTATATGAATGGAAATCCATGGCCAATAGCTAATCTTTGGATGACTTTATATTATTTAGAAACAGGAGAAAAGAAAAAAGCAAAAGAATGCTTTGATTTCGTCGTAAAAACAGCAGGTAAACATTATTTTCTAGGAGAGCAAGTTAATAACGAAACATTGAAACCTAATTGGGTTATTGGACTTGGATGGTCACATGCAATGTTCATTATTGTTCTAGAAAAATTATATGGAAAAGAAAATTAAAAAAGTACTTGAAAATAAAACAAAATTGATATAGAATTGAATTGCCAAAAATAAATATGGTAATACTAACAAAAAAGCTAAGGAAGACCTAAGCTAAATTAAAGGAGGAATTTTATTATGTCAGTAAAAGTAGCCATTAATGGTTTTGGACGTATAGGACGTCTAGCATTT
>ERZ824473.1567-NODE-1567-length-31388-cov-3.725242_pt1 | contig 31388 bp, 25 predicted proteins | sample MGYA00519874_ERZ824473 | MGnify/ENA primary metagenome ERZ824473 (study PRJEB31778, sample SAMEA3449151) | human gut metagenome | biome: human gut; feature: human-associated habitat; material: faeces | place: United Kingdom | collected 2010/2012 ... | reverse complement strand
TTTCTGGTTCCTCCTGCCGTTATCACTGAATCAACAGATTATTTACCGTTAACAACATCCTTTAAAGCTTTTCCTGCTTTGAATTTCGGAGACTTGGAAGCCTCGATTGTCATGGTCTCACCAGTCTGAGGATTTCTTCCCTCTCTTGCAGCTCTTGTGCTTACTTCGAAAGTTCCAAATCCAACAAGCTGAATCTTCTCGCCTTTTTTCAGTTCATCAGTTACAACATCGATAAAAGATTTCAGAACAGCTTCTACATCTTTCTTGGAAAGATTGGTGTCTTTCGCCATTGCTGCTACTAACTCTGTTTTATTCATGGTGTTTCCTCCTATAATTGATGTTCTCTTATTTTTTTGGCTTTGCCTTATATATATAAACCTTTTGGCTTATAATGTCAAGGTTTTTCGCATATTACAGGCGGAAGGATGACCCATTTATTTCATGGAATCAACCATTTCAAGAACTGCCTTGCCCATTGCATCGGATTTCTCGTCTGCATCTGCAAGAGAGGTTCCTTTTACTCCATAGTAGAATTTTACTTTCGGCTCTGTACCGGACGGTCTTACGCATACCCATGCATCGTCTGTAAGCTCATAATAAAGAACATTGGAGTTCGGAAGGCCTGTCGGTTTCTTCTCTCCTGTAGCAAGATCTGTAATCTCATCCAGTTTATAGTCACGTACTGCGGTTACCTTATGACCTGCAAACTCTGCCGGCGGATTCTGACGAAGTGTTGTCATGATCTCCTGAATCTTCTGGAGTCCCTCGATACCCTTCATGGTAACTGCCTGGATAGCATCTTTATAATATCCAAACTCCTCATACATATCAATCATTGCATCCCAGAGAGTCTTGCCCTGTGTCTTATAGTAAGCGGCAGCCTCGCAAAGTGCCATAGTAGCAACGATGGCATCTTTATCTCTTGCATAGGTTCCGATCAGGCAGCCATAGCTCTCCTCAAATCCGAAAAGATATGTACCCTTACCGCTGTTCTCAAATCCAAGGATCTGCTGTCCGATGTATTTGAATCCGGTAAGCACTTCGATGAGGTTCACGTTGTATCCCTTGGCAATCGCATCTGCCAGGTTTGTTGTAACAATTGTCTTTACAAGAGCTCCATCCTCTGGAAGACTTCCGTTTACAGCCTTTCTCTGGCTCAGCTCATAGTTTGCAAGAAGGCATCCGGACATGTTTCCTGTAAGGTCATGGTACTCACCGTTTTTATCTTTTACACGGACACCAAGACGGTCTGCATCCGGATCTGTTGCAAGTACGATATCTGCATCAACTTCTTTTGCAAGCTTCAGGCCAAGTTCAAATGCCTCTGCTGCCTCCGGGTTCGGATAGCTGACTGTCGGGAAATCTCCGTTTGGAAGTTCCTGTTCCGGTACTACGTATACGTTCTCAAATCCAAGCTCTTTCAGGATTCTTCTGGCCGGGATATTACCAGTTCCGTGAAGTGGTGTGTAAACGATCTTGAGGTTCTTGCCCTCTGCCTGGATGGCATCCATATGGATGATCTGTTTCTTAAGCTCTGCCATATAAGCATCGTCAACAGCCTGTCCGATCACCTCGAAAAGTCCTGCCTTCACTGCTTCTTCTTTATCCATGGTCTTTACGGTATTCCAGTCGGAGATTGCCTTAACCTCACCCATGATTCCGGTGTCATGAGGTGGTGTGATCTGTGCACCGTCTTCCCAGTAAACCTTGTATCCGTTGTATTCCGGCGGGTTATGGCTGGCTGTTACGTTGATACCTGCAACGCATCCCAGATGACGTACTGCAAAGGAAAGCTCCGGTGTCGGGCGAAGTGTCTCGAAGATGTAAGCCTTGATTCCGTTAGCTGCCAGGCAAAGTGCTGCTTCCTGAGCGAACTCCGGTGACATATGACGGGAATCATATGCAATGGCAACACCCTGGGATTTCTTGTCTACTTTTGCGATGTAGTTGGCAAGACCCTGAGTTGCTCTTCTTACTACATAAATATTCATACGGTTGGTACCCGCGCCAATGATACCGCGCAGGCCTGCCGTACCAAATTCAAGATCCATATAAAAACGCTCTTTGATCTCATTTTCGTCGTCTTTGATTGCTTTCAGCTCTTCTTTTGTTGCCTCGTCGAAGTATGGGTTTTCAAGCCACTGATTATAGATTTCCTTATAATCCATGTTCCAAAATACCTCCCTGTTTCTTTGTATAAGATAATTAACATTATATAACAATTTTCTGAAAAAGGGAAGTTTTGTTTTTGACACATTCAGAATTATTCCTGCCGGAAGCACTGTTTTGAAAATTCCTCCCACTGTTTTTTCTGATGAATCAGGGTTCGCAGCTTTTCCACATTTTTCCCGGAAACCACTGCTTTATTATGAGTATAATAATGATTGGCAAGTTTCCAGTATTTTTCCGGATAACAGAATCGGACTCTTAAATTCTGCCACTCAGACTCTGAAATCGGGCGTACCGAATTGTATGCGGAAAGCATTTTCCGGGCAATGTGTAAGTCCCAGCAATATTTCTCCAGAATTTTTCGCATAAAACGGTACAGATCTGCCATCTGCACATCAAAACTCCAGTGGCTGAAATTGGTTACTGCTGTATTTTTTCCAAGGATCAGTACATTATGCTGATTATATTCCCCATGACAGATACTACCTTTCTGGAGAGCCTGCTGCCGCAGATTTTTATAATCCGTGGTTTCCAGCATATCTGTCGCTTCTTCTCCCTTCTGAAGAAACCATTCCACACTTTTCAGATAATCTTTTTCAAATTGATTGGATGCTCCTTTTTTCCGGATAAAACGACGTATCTTTTTCATTTCCTGATTATGCCGGCTATATTCATCCTGCAGATCTCTTCCCACATAATCCATTTCCACCGGAAGCTGCATGATTTTGTGGATTTGTGCCAGAGTACGGATACTCTTTAAAATATCCGTTTCGGATTTCGTATCACATTCCCGTCCCTCAAACCAGATCTGTGCAGTGTATGGAATGGCATCTTTGTCCCTGCTTACCAGAACACCCTCCTGATTTCTGAGATAAGCATCCACGAAACAATTCTGTTCTTTCAGTTTTTCAAGAAGCTGCTGCTGCATGGAAAGCTTTTTTTCTGAGCCGTGAAATTCCCGGAGTATCACAGGACCTTTTTCTGTCTGGCAAAGAAGTGCACCCCTCACCCTGCCGGAAGTAAATGCTGTAAGCCCATACTGCTCCAGTACGCTCAAACCATAATCATACAAAAAAGTTCCCCCCTGCCTTATTTTACGTTCTATCTTATGCAGGGGGGATTTTCGTTATTCTATTGGGTTTTTATGCTGTCTTTTCCGCTGTTTCAAGAAGTTTTTCTTTTGTGTTAAGGGATGGATCTTTCAGTACACCGTCAAGAAGTCTTTCCAGAAGGTCTCCCAGTTCCGGTCCGGCCGGATGTCCGGCTTTTATGAGATCTTTTCCGGAAACTGCCAAGGTTTTCAGTGAGGTACATTCTCCTCTCTCAAGGATTCCCTGATAGATTTCTGTCACGCCACCTAACCGTGCCAGTTTTTCCTCTCTCCTGTAAATACTTTGCGCTAAAAGGTCTGCCTTCTGTACTTTCAGATACAGTGGAAAAAGATCTTCTCCTATAAGATTCATAGATCTTCTCACATCCTCAGCTGCCGGCGTGGGGCGAAGATCATGATACCGGATCAGACGGCAGGTATTTCGGATCGTTGCATTGTCAAATTTCAGACGGCGCAGGATCTTACCGGCCAGCTTCTCACCTGCCGGGCCGTGCGTCTTAAAGTGGTCTCTTCCGTTCTCGTCCGTCTTTTTTACAACCGGCTTGGCGATGTCGTGAAGAAGCATGGTGATGCGGAGAAGCCGGTCATTTTCGATCTCTGTGAGGCTTTTCAGAATGTGCTCGCCCACGGTGTAACAGTGATGGGGAGTATTCTGCTCTGTCTCCATGCAGGCATCAAATTCCGGAAGAAACTCTCTTGTAAGACCTGTCTCCCAGGCTGTCCTGAGATAATCCGGATGATCGGACACCAGAAGCTTCACAAGCTCTGTCTGGATACGCTCTGCACTGACATGTTCCAGGTTTCCTGACATCCGCGCCAGTGCTGCCTTTGTATTCTCTTCCACAGTAAATCCAAGCTGTGCGGAAAAACGCACTGCCCGGAGCATCCGAAGGGCATCCTCTGTAAAACGTTCCACCGGATCCCCGACACACCGGATGATCTTCCCATCAATATCTTTCATTCCGCCAAACAGATCCACCAGTCCGTGCTCCGGATGGTAGGCCATGGCATTGATGGTAAAATCTCTTCGTTTCAGATCTTCCTCAAGGCTTCTGGTAAAAGTCACAGCATCCGGATGGCGGCCATCATGATACTCGCCGTCCACACGGTAGGTTGTCACCTCAAATCCTTCTTTATCCATCATTACGGTTACTGTTCCATGCTGGATCCCCGTATCTACAGTTCTGTGAAAAAGTTCCTTCACCTGCTCCGGAAGTGCAGAAGTTGTAATGTCCCAGTCCCCCGGCACCCGGTTCAGGATGGAATCCCGGACGCAGCCGCCGACAACGTAGGCCTCATAGCCGGCAACATTTAAAGTCTTCAGAATCTGCGCTGCTTTTTGTGGTATGTTTATCTTCATAATAACTCCTCTTACTGATTGCTGCTGTCAAGATCAAGCATTCACATTTCACTGTATTATCTGCTCTCAGCAGCCGGATGATATTCTGATATGGTTTCAGTAACGACATTATAGCATAAATCCATAAAAACAGCGGAGCTTATTTCGCCCCGCTGTCCAAATTCCTGTATGGTCTGGTTACTGCTCACGCAGTTTTATACATTTTAGTATGCACGTCCCCAGTAAACCATTTTCTTGGCCGGTTTTCCGCAGCATACGCAAACGTCGCTTAACTGCTCCTGCTCAAATGGCATACATCTGGATGTTGCCTGGAAATCTTCTTTGATCTTGTCCTCGCATGCACGGTCGCCGCACCACATAGCTTTGATGAATCCTGGCTTGCTGTTGATGATCTCGCCGAACTCCTCGTAATTCTTGGCTACATAAGTATGTGCCTCTCTGTGTGCACGTGCGCGCTCCAGCATATCATGCTGAATGGTATCCAGAAGCTCTTTAACCTTATCTGCAAGCTCCTCGAAGGATACAGTGTATTTCTCACGGGTATCTCTTCTGCAGAGAACTGCCTGGCCATTCTCGATATCTTTCGGTCCACACTCAACACGAAGCGGAATACCACGCATCTCCTGCTCAGCGAATTTGAATCCCGGGCTCTTGTCTGTAGCGTCAACTTTTGCACGGATGCCTGCTGCCTTCAGTGCTACAAGAAGCTCGTCAGCTTTCTCCATAACGCCCTCTTTACGCTGCTGAATCGGAATGATCACAGTCTGTACCGGAGCGATTCTCGGAGGAAGAACAAGACCGCTGTTATCACCGTGTACCATAATGATGGCACCGATCATACGGGTTGTCATTCCCCAGGATGTCTGGTGAACATATTTCAGTGTGTTATCTTTGTCTGTGTACTGGATTCCGAATGCTTTGGCAAAACCATCTCCGAAGTTATGGCTTGTACCGGACTGAAGAGCTTTTCCATCGTGCATCAGGGACTCGATGGTGTAAGTAGCCTCAGCACCTGCAAATTTCTCTTTATCTGTCTTCTGGCCTTTAATAACCGGAATTGCAAGAACTTCCTCACAGAAATCTGCATAGATGTTCAGCATCTGGATGGTACGCTGCTCAGCTTCCTCTGCTGTTGCATGTGCTGTATGTCCTTCCTGCCACAGGAACTCTCTGGAACGAAGGAACGGACGTGTTGTTTTCTCCCAGCGAACAACAGAGCACCACTGATTGTATACCTTCGGAAGGTCTCTGTGGGACTGGATCTCTTTCTGGTAGAAATCGCAGAACAGAGTCTCAGAAGTCGGACGTACGCAAAGTCTCTCCTGAAGCGGATCAAGACCGCCATGAGTTACCCATGCAACCTCCGGGGCAAAACCTTCTACATGATCTTTCTCTTTATCAAGAAGAGACTCCGGAATAAAGATCGGCATGTAAACGTTCTCTACACCAGTCTCTTTAAATCTGCGGTCAAGCTCATGCTGGATATTCTCCCAGATTGCATAACCTGCAGGTTTGATCGCCATACAACCCTTAACGCTTGTATAGCCGCAAAGCTCAGCCTTCTTAACAACGTCTGTATACCACTGAGCAAAATCCTCATCCATAGACGTAATGGCCTGTACTAATTTCTTTTCTTTTGCCATGATAAATCTCCTTTTTCTTGTGATCAAAAACATATTGCCAGCTGCCAGGCAGCCACAGCAACCCGGAATCCCTCTGGCCCACTCTCCTGTCCCATAAACCGTACACTATCTTCACAGTCCCATTTTACGGACAAAAAAATAAGCCCTCCGAATCCCTCACAAGGGACCGAATGACTTCGGCGGTACCACCCCAGTTAACAGCGCACCCGCTGCTCTCTCAACACCCGTTAACGCCGGAAACACACGCCACGCTTCAATCACGCAGAGCTCCGAGGCCGGTTCCACAGTTCACGCACAGGACCCTTCCACCAAACCAGGCCCCTCTCTGAGATAATTCCCTGTGTACTATTCTCATCATCGCCGTTTCTTTGATATATTTTATGTGAAAAATCCCTCAAAGTCAACCCCCAAAAATGCATCCGGAAGCCGTCAACAGAAGGTCGCACCGCCATTTATGGATTATTCCCTATCAACGCATTGTTGAAAATTATTTTCTACAGATTTTTTCCATTATCCTGAATCATATCCCGATACCAGTATGCAGAATCCTTCAAAATTCTTTTCTGTGTCCGAAAATCCACATAAACCAGTCCGAAACGCTCAGAATAGCCCTTTGCCCATTCGAAGTTATCCATCAGCGACCACTGAAAATATCCCCGAAGATCAATTTCTTCTGCTGCACGTTTCAATTCATGCAGATATCTTGCCAGAAAATCGATCCGGTTCGGATCATGTACTTTTCCATCCAGGGAAACTACATCATGACAGGACATCCCGTTTTCTGTAATATAAATTGGTTCCCAGTGATAGAGTGTAATATACGGTTCAATTCCATTTTCCAGAAGTTCGTTAATTAATGCATCATAAAAAGCAAGTCCTTCTTCATTTACTTTTCCAGTTCCTTCCGGAATCACTCTGGACCAGTCGATTGAAAACCTGTACGCTTTTAATCCGATTTCCTTCATAATCTGAACATCTTCGTGATATCTGTGATAATGGTCACACGCCTCTTCTCCTGTATGCTGTTCAAATACATGACCAGGCTGTGATGTGTAGATATCCCATATATGTGGACCTTTTCCTCCACTGTTTGCAGCACCCTCTATCTGATAGGCACTTGTCGCTGCTCCCCATGCCAGATCAGAGAAACTGCCACTGCGATCAAAACAAGTACGCCCACTGCCGGAAACAGATAATAATCTTTCAGATATTGTATTTTCTGCTACCGGTCCATCTCCGGCCATTTTCTTACTTCGGATTTCCGCATCGTTTCTCCTTATCCTGATTCTTACTTTTCTTTATATTTAGGTAATTGAAATGTTTGTTTGTTTAGCTGAATTTTAATATCTTTTTTAGCTAAATATTAATCTGATACGCCAGTTAATTTCACAATGTACTTAACTTTGTCTAATACGCACAAAAAAAGAGGCACTGTTTTTGTTACTTTTACAGTGCCTCTCTGGATCGTTATATTACCATCCCATGTGCTGTTGTTTTATTTTGCAATAAAATGATACAGCCTGCTCTTGAAATCTCCCCAGAAATCTTTCATGAGGAAGCCGCCTTTCATCAGCATCTCTCCTGTGTAAGTTTCCTCTGTTCCTTCCAGTCTGTATGTTGTTTTTGGGTCAAAACCTCTCAGAAATACTTTTCTGGAATGGCTGTTTGGTACACCCAGTACCTGCACATAGGTCACAAGTACTTCTTTTTTGTCCTGTGAGGAAAGTGCCCAGCAGTCATACTTATGGTTCTCCCGGTAGGATGCGATCCGGTAATACTCTCCCTGCTGGATCAGATGTCTGTATTTGTTATAGGTTACTGTCTGCTCCGGAATCAACACTCTGTCCTCCTCCGGGATCTTTGTGATATCCAGCTCATAGCCGAAAGTTCCAGCAAGTGCCACATGGCCTCTTGTCTCAAATGGTGTCACACGGCCAACGGAATGGTTCGGGCAGTCGCTGACATGGGCGCCGATCACAGAAAGGGGATATATCAGTGCACTTCCCTCCTGGATCATCAGACGCTCCACTGCGTCCGTGTTATCGGAGCACCAGATCTGCGGGCTGTAGTAAAGCATTCCCGGATCAAAACGTGCACCGCCGCCGGAGCAGTTCTCAAGAAGAAGGTCAGGGAACTCCGTAACCAGTCTCTCCTGAAGCTCATAGACACCAAGAACATATCTGTGAAAAAGCTCCTGCTGTCTTTCTTTCGGAAGATAGCTGCTGCCAAGGTCTGAAAGCTGACGGTTCATATCCCATTTCACATAGGCGATGTTTGCGCTTCTGAGAATGGATGCCACACATTCGTAGGCGTAATCCCTTATCTCCGGTCTGGAAAGATCCAGCACGTACTGGTTTCTGCTTTGGGTTGCCTCACGGCCCGCAATCTGGATCGCCCAGTCCGGATGTGCACGGTAAAGGTCAGAATCCGGGGAAATCATCTCCGGTTCAAACCAGATTCCAAACTGAAGGCCGATTTTGTTTACTTCATCTACCAGATGTTTCAGGCCACCTGTGATCTTCTTCTCGTTGACTTTCCAGTCACCAAGGGAGCAGTTGTCGGAATTACGTTTTCCAAACCAGCCATCATCCATGACCAGCATCTCAATGCCGCACTCTTTTGCCTGCCTTGCAATGGCAAGAAGCTTGTCTGTATTAAAATCAAAGTATGTAGCCTCCCAGTTGTTGATCAGGATCGGGCGTTTCTCATACTTAAATTTGCTGCGGATGAGATGGTTCCGGTAAAAGTCATGATAGCTTCTTGTCATCGCTCCAAGGCCGTTTCCGGAGTAGACCATAACAACTTCCGGCGCCTGGAATTCTTCTCCCGGTGTGAGAAGCCAGGAAAATTCCTCCGGATTGATTCCCATAGTCATACGCAGGTTATCAAACTGGCACAGTTCTGTCTCTGCCATAAAGTTTCCGGAATATACGAAATGCATAGAATAGACCTTACCATTCTCCTGCTCGGTTCCGTTTGTCACAAGAGCAATAAACGGGTGCTCCTGATGGCTGGATTCTCCTCTTGCGGAAGAGATCACCTGTTTTCCATAATGAAGCTCTCCGGTCTGGATGTGGCGTTCTCTTGCCCAGGTTCCGTGGAGAGACAGCATGGAAAAATTCTCATTATCCATATCCAGGCAGGCACTTAAGATCTTCTCAATACGGAGATCTTCTTTTCCCTGATTCTGTACACGGACGCTTCGTGTGATGGCATTTTCTTTCTCAAAAGCGGTATAGAAAAGAACCACCTCAAGATCCAGATCTACATCTTTCAGGGTGATCTCCAATGTTTCTGCCTCATCCTCTGTGGCAAACGATGCCGGAAGCCCTTTTAGTCCCCTTTTACCTTTATAGATCTCATGACCTGCATAGTGAAGCTCACATCCCATATTTCCGGCTGCATTACGGATATTCAGGCAGCTTTCCCGGTAATCTCCGATTCCTCCTGTGGGATACTCCATAGGAAAGAAATCAAGGAATGCTGATTTCTCTCTTTTGTTTACCGATGGTGTATATGGCGGCTCTTCCATTCTGAGGAGATAATTGTCTGCCTCCATAAAAAGTCTGTCCCCGTAATAAATATGTCCCAGAAAGCCTTCCGGGCTTAACCCCATCACATAGGTGCTTTTTTCCGTGTCGAGACGGAAGATCTTTTTTTCTTCGTTAAATGTAACTGACATGCGCCTTCTCCTTTTTATATTCATCATATTGTTTAAGCTAATTTTAGTTTTTAAGTCAACTTCTGTTTCTGATTTTCCCCTGATTCTTTTTGCTATGCCATGTTTCTACTCTTTCACAGACACCGCCGGCATCTCCAGATACCGGTTCAGATCTTCCGCGAGGATACGGATCTTATCTCTGGTATCCTTCTCTTTGTAGGTCAGCCTGTCTGCGATCCTGGTGATATAATCCTCTTTCTCGATGATCTCACAGGTTTCCGGGAAATTAATATCATAGTACTGGGCAAGATAGGATACCCAGTAGTCCACCGGCACCTGTCTGTCCGCGGATAATACAGACTCTCTTCTGAGGCAGGACTCCCACACCGCCGGCGAGATCAGCCCTTCTCCAGCTGCTTCCTCTGAGGCTCCCAGCATGGTTTCAATAGATGCCACCAGCTTCACCCGGCAGTTATCCAGCTTATCTGCATCCCGGATCAGTTTTGCATGAAACAGTGTTCTGGCGTCATGGATTCCCTCCAGTTTAAAATCACTGTGCTTACGGATCGCCGCATCGATCAGAATGTCAAACTTGTCATCCTCGATAAAACGGCGGATCATTTTTTCCTCCCCGAAGAGAAGTTCCGCCCCGAACACTGCATGATCCATGGTTCCCGGCTCAAAGCTGTGAAATCTTCGGATCTGCTCAAAACGGCCGATATCGTGAAGCAGCCCGATCAGTTCTGCAAGTTCCACATCTTCCCTGGAACATTCCATCCGTCTGGCGATCTCCCCTGCGTATTTCACCACGCCGTAAGTATGCTCGATCTTCAGATAGATCTGCTCATCCTGCCGGTCATATTCATCCAGATATTTCTCGAATTCCTGTTTTGCATGTGCAATATCAATCATTCTGCCACACCCCTTCTGCTTTTTTCGTTCTGTAACTTTTGTAAAACACTCTGTGTTTATTATATCGAAAGTCTCTGACAAATTCCACCGTATTTCCCGGAATTTTGAAAATTTCCTCTGTTGCCTGATCCAGGTCAAAAAAAGACAGCTGCCCTATGTCTATCTTCTGGATAGATCGGACAGCCGCCTTTTCTCAGGAAGCTCTTACTATTTTCTTATCTTACAAAATGGATCTCATAATCTCCTGATCCGGCTTCAGCCTGCATAAATCCGTCCCCTGCTGTGAACGTAAGTCCGTCTGCGGCTTTCACTTCCTTCGCCCCATCCAGGCAGATGGTTGCGGTTGTATTTGCAGGTACGGAAACATGCAGAAGTGTCTCTTCCGGTGTTACTTCCCAGAAGCTTCTTACCGGACCGTAAACAGAACGGTATTCTGCTTTTACATATTTAAGATCTCCGCCCATTCTCGGATAAATCACTGCGTGTTTATAACCAGGTTTCTTTTCATCCACTTCAAGGCCTGCCATCACACGTACCAGCCATTCTCCGATGGAACCGTAAGCATAGTGATTGAAGGAGTTCATATCTGCACTCCACATGGTTCCGTCCGGTTTCAGTCCGTCCCAGTGTTCCCAGATCGTAGTAGCTCCCATCTTCACCTGATACAGCCATGACGGGAAATCATCTTTCAGAAGCAAATCGTACGCTTCCTTTACATGGCCATTCTGGCTTAATGCGTGGCAGAAATACGGAGTTCCCACAAATCCGGTTACCAGATGATCATTCTCTTTTTTCAGAAGCCTTAAAAGACCCTGAACCGTTTTCTCTTTATATTCTTCCGGTACCAGATCAAAATACAGTGCCACAATATGTGCGGTCTGTGTCTGTACCGTCATCTCACCGTTCTCATCAAAAAATGTTCTCTGGAATTTATCCACAACCTTATTGTAAAGATCTGTGTATTCCTTCACATCTTCCTCACGGCCCAAAACTTCGGCTGCTTTTACAAACAGTCCTGTGGAATATGCAAAATAAGCCGTACAGGTCAGATCATTTGGAGTTGCTCCGAAATAACTGCCCTCTTCTGCATCCAGTGCTACCCAGTCACCAAACTGCAACTTGTAATTCCAGATATAATCCACAGAATACTCTCTCATAAAGTTGATCCAGTTTTTCATGCTGTTGTACTGGATTTTCAGAATTTCTTTGTCACCAAAAGTCAGATACATGGTCCATGGATTGATTACTGCCACGTCTGCCCAGGCTGCTGCCGAATGACTTCCCTGCTCAAGGAGCCAGTTGTCCCCTTCATTTCCGGAAATAATATCCGGAACAACATGGGCAACACCGCCCTCCTCTGTCTGATCTGCCTCCACATCGCGGAGCCATTTCCGATAGAAGGAATAGGTGTTTTCAAGGAAGCAAGCAGTACGGCAGAAAATCTCCGCGTCTCCGGTCCAGCCAAGTCTCTCATCTCTCTGCGGGCAGTCTGTAGGAACATCTACAAAATTGCTCTTCAGTCCCCAGAGGATGTTGTGGGCCAGCTGGTTCAGATCCGGATTGGATGTCTCAAGAAATCCGGTACGTTCCATGTTGGTATGAATGGCATGTGCAATAAAGTTTCCAAGTTCCGGTGTTCCCGGGAAAGAAACGATCTTTGCGTAACGGAATCCCATAAAGGTAAAGGACGGACGGTAAGTAATGGTTCCATCTTCCCCGAATGTATACTGAAGAGATTCTTTTGCCCCTCTTAAGTTATCAAGATATACATTTCCTTCGGAGTCCAGTACCTCAAAGCAATCCAGGCGGATCACATCACCTTTTTTACCTGTTGCGGTAACCTGAATGAGCGCACTCATATTCTGACCGAAATCAATGACCAGATCTCCTTCCGGCGTCTCAAAGATTTCCCTTGGTTTTACCTCATCCATAAGGGAAACTTTTCCGCTTCCCTGTCCAGTAAGAACGGAAAAATCATAATCCAGTTTACGGACCGGTTTCCACTGTCCGGCTGTGCATCCAGTCTCAGCCCATCCTTTGATTTCTTTTGCTCCGTCGTAGATTTCACCATCATAGATCTCCGCAAACACAACCGGTGCATCTGCACCGCTCCAGTTCTCATCTGTCACAAAAAGCTCTTCGGTTCCATCCTCATAACGGATTACCATCTGTGCCAGAAGTGCGGTATTTTCTCCATAATGGTTTCTTCTCTTTTCCAGGCCTTCAAATCCCATTTTTCCTTTATACCAGCCTGCTGCCAGTACGGCACCTGCCGCATTTTTGCCTTCTTTCAGGTAATCGGTTACTTCGTAAGTCTGGAAGCAGAGATGTTTCCGGTAGGAAGTCCATCCTGGTGTCAGTTCGTCCTTTCCTACTTTTCTGCCATTGAGATAAAAATGATACAGTCCCAGTGCAGTTACAGATACAAAAGCTTCTTTTACCGGTTTTTCAACTGTAAACTCATTTCTTACATAGGTACCTTTGGAATTGTCCTTATCTGCCTCTTCCTCTGTAGATACAAACACTGCTTTCCATTCTCTGTTATCCAGAATTCCTGTGACAAAGGATGTCTCCGCCCACTCTGTCTCTTCTCCGTTGGCGGTTGCTTTTACACGGACAAAATATTTCTTCTGGGATTCCAGTTCCACATTCTCAGGAAGGATCTGTGCAGATGCATCACTGTTTACTCTGCCGCTTTCATAGATCTTTTTCTCAAAAGCTTTATCCTCTGCAATTTCCAGCTCCCAGGTATCCTGCATCACATTTCTCTTATCACTTTCTAATGTCCAGCTGAACTCCGGAACATGTGTGATTCCAATCTGTTCTTTTTCATAATCCATACGGATCTCATTAATTTTTAACATAGGTTCTACCCCCAATTTTCCGTGATATTGTCAGTTCTTACAGAAATGGTAACAAAAAAAGCGTCATCCTTCAATAACGCTTTTTCATCAAAATATTAACCATTTATAAGGTGTTTCGATGTTCTTTCCGGTACTGTGCCGGCGTACACCCCTCTGCCTCACGGAATTTCCGGTAAAAGAAATTCATATTATTGTAACCACACAGCGGGATCAGCTCTGAAAGCGGCAGTTCCGTTGTTTCCAGAAGCATCCTTGCTTTTTTCAGGCGCTGTTCCTGAACATGTTCCACAAAACTTCTTCCTGTTTTTTCTTTCAGAAGGGCGGTAAGATAATTGCCATGCATTCCAAAAGCCTTTCCCATTTCCGGCAGTGTACAGGTTTCGTAATTTTTTTCGATATAGGAAAGCAGTTCCAGGATCTGTACTTCCTTTGCCACAGATGCCTGTTTCTTTGTCTCATCACGCCAGGTTCTGAGAAGTTCTGTAAACAGAATAATCACATAGCTTTCCATCACCTCTTCCATGCCGATGTCCCGGGTGTAATACTCGGATATAATCTGTTCCATGATCTCACCCACCCGGTTGTTTCCATGGGTTTTAAAATACAGATAATGTTTCTTCTTCCTGCTTCTGGTCACCGATTCCGCAAGAAACTCCGAGACAATTCCCTGACGCGGCATCCGACTTAAAAACGCCGCGTCAAAGAATTCCCGGCTCATAAGAATATTTACCAGAATATCATTTTCACCGCCGGCCTCAATGGAATGCACTGCCTGGGTATCAAAAATACAGACATCCCCTTCGCTGGTGACAACCTTCTTTCCTTCTATGGTCTGGCTGCAGCTTCCTGACCAGAGATAACACAGTTCTATATAATCATGCTGATGGGGCAGTACTTCCACATAACGGTCCTGCCTGCTTACCACAATTTTTTCTCCCGGTGCCATAAACAGGCTTCCCTCAAAAAGATAAGTTCCCTGGCCGGACTTTGCAAACCGGCAGGTGTCCTGCCTGTGCAGTTCCTCCAGGGAAATTCCTTTCAGAATCTCTTTTTCTCTTGGTGTTATCTTTCTCAGATAACGGTCAAGTTCTTCTCGGTTCATCGTATTTTTCAGGCTCCTCCGTTTCCAGAAAACAGCTGTTTCCGCTCTTTTCCTCAATATAACACGTTGGCTTTGTCCGGTAAACCGTTTTTTCCTGTTTCTCCTATTCGTACTTTACAATTTCTTTTCGCAGCCGCTTCATGATCCGCTTTTCCAGGCGAGAAATATAGGACTGTGAAATTCCCAGGAGATCTGCCACTTCTTTCTGAGTCTTTTCCATCCCTTCTCTGTTTCCCAGCCCAAAACGCAGGCGGATAATCATCTGCTCTCTCTTTGTCAGTTTGCTGATGGCTTTTCCCAGAAGCGCAATCTCCACTTCATCCTCCAGCCGCCTGGATATCACATCATCATCTGTACCAAGAATATCCGAAAGCAGAAGTTCATTGCCGTCCCAGTCCACATTCAGGGGTTCGTCAATGGAAACTTCCATTCTGGTCTTGCTGTTTCTGCGAAGATACATCAGGATTTCATTTTCAATACACCTGGATGCGTAAGTAGCAAGTTTGATATTTTTTACAGGATTAAATGTGTTGATCGCCTTAATCAGTCCAATCGTTCCAATGGAAATCAGATCTTCCACCCCTACCCCTGTATTGTCAAATTTCTTCGCAATGTAAACCACCAGCCGGAGATTGTGCTCAATCAAAACTGCCCTTGCTTCTTTTTCTTCCTCTGTCCCCAGCATGGCAATTACCTTCGTCTCCTGCTCCGGCGGAAGTGGTGCCGGAAGGATATCATTTCCCCCGATATAAAAAACATCTCCCGGCCGGTTAATCATAAATCTTGAAATCACCTGAAATGGATACGCTCTTACTGCAGCTCTGTTCATAAAAAAGCCCCCTTCTTAATTCAATAGTCTGGAATTCAAAAGTATCCCGTACTCTTCTCCCAAAGCTGAGGGCTCAAATGTAATGGCAAGTACCGGTTTTCCCACATGTACAACCCTTCCGGGAGTCTGGATCGTAAGTTCGGTAAGAATCACACCCAGCAGCAGTCCTTCTTTCCCGCCTGCTGTGCGGCACGAAAGAAAATGAGGCCGCAGCCCGGCAAGTTCCGTGCTTTCCAGCTCCTCTGGTTTTTCTTTTATGTACATCAGTTTTTTTACCAGTTCTCTGGAAAGCACTTTTTCCAGAAGTTCCGGTTTTACTATGGATACCGGCTGTCTGCTTACAGGATCCATAAGAAGATTTCCTGTGTCAAAAAAGCCGTAGGACTGTTGTTTTTTCCCCTGATATATCAGGGTTACCGGATAAATATTTTTCCGGCACAGCCGGAAAGTTTCTGCCACACAGGTCAGTGTGTAAAGACTGCCATAGGTTCCTGCCAGAAAAAGCAGAAAAGTTCTTCCTGTCATGGTTCCTTCTGTTTCCAGCGCCTGATAAATCCCTCCCACCACAAAAGCGGTAAGATACATCGCCAGAATTGTTTTTGCCAGCAGGCAGCCCCTCTTCAGCCGAAACGCAAAAGCTGCCATAAAAAAAGCACAGCTTCCATGAATCAGAACAGCCACCGGAAAAACAATCCGGACAGGCATATAAAGAAGCAGACAGGAAAAACCAGCTCCCAGCGCAGCAGATGCCAGACACCGGAATCGGCTTCCGCCAAGATGCAGAAACCTTCCCACAAGTCTGAGAAGCATGTAATCCATCAGGAAATTCGTCAGAAAAACGATATCTATGTATATGGTCTGATACATAAAATTCCCCCGCTGCCACCTAACACTTTATCCGTGATCAATCCTTCACTTTGGTAAGTGCATTTATTATATGGCAGGCTCTCTGCATATTTTGTCAAAGCATGGAAGCCCTGGCCTCAAACTTGTCGTGGCATTTCTGGGGCACTCGACATTTATAGATTCTTTCTATGGATTCGTGACAAAAATGTATAAATTTCTGTACAATGATGCATCTTTGTTGATTTTCACACTTTATAGTGTTAAAATATTTTTTATTATAAAATCTGAAAAGCAGGCAGCTTTTTGCTGATATTTTTTATGGATATAAGGGAGGAATCGAACAATGATTAATATCACCGGACACACCGGGCTTACCGGCCTTCTGGGAAGCCCAGTGGCACACAGCGTATCACCTTTAATGCACAATGAAGCATTTCGTTACCTCGGGCTTGATTATGTGTATCTCTGTTTTGATGTGACAGAGGAGACCCTTCCCCAGGCAGTGGAAGGACTGAAAGCCTGCGGGATCAAGGGCTTTAACCTGACCATGCCAAACAAGAATAAGATCGTGGAGCTCCTGGACGAACTTTCTCCTACCGCACAGCTGATTGGAGCGGTAAATACCGTCCGCAATGATAATGGAAAATTAAAGGGATTTAATACCGATGGTTATGGATTTACCCAGTCTGCCAGAGATGCAGGCTGTGATGTGAAGGGACGCACCATCACCGTTATGGGTGTGGGCGGTGCCGGAATGGCAATCTGCGGACAGTCCGCCCTGGAAGGTGCAAAAAAGATCCATGTTTTTGCACGTCCTACCAGCCGTTACTGGGAACGTGCCGCTGCCATGGCAGAAAAAATGTCTCATATGACAGAATGTCAGATGATCCTTCATGAGATGGATGATCACGCCGCTCTGAAAGACGCACTGGAAGAAAGCACTCTTCTGATCAACGCTACCTCTGTGGGAATGGTTCCGGATGTGACCGGCACAGTCATCCCGGACAAAACTCTGTTCCATCCGGAACTTACGGTAGCCGATGTTGTGTATGAACCAAGAGAAACAAGACTTCTTAGAGAAGCCCGGGAAGCCGGATGTCCAACCTTTAACGGAATGTACATGCTGCTTCACCAGGGCGTAAAAGCATTCCACATCTGGACCGGACTGGATATGCCGGTTGAGATTGTAAGAGAGAAATATTTTAAATAATCCATCCCTGTTAATACACGATCCGCATATTAATTCCCTGTGGGAAATCTCCGTATTTTTCTCCGAAGAGATTGATTCCACCCTGATTTATGGCATCCGGGCGCACTCCGATCCTCAGAGAAATATACGGTTTTCCTGACAGGCGCACGGTTTCCAGTATATTCTCATCGTTCACCTTAATCTCATTGATGTAACATCCATCTTTTCGCAGAGAAACTCCTGTCATAAATCCATACTGCGTCAGACCTATGGGCCATACATTTGGTGTCAGTCTTCCTCTTCTTGCTCCCAGATCTCCCGGACATGTATAAGTCCCAATCTCTGTTCCATTAACTGAAAAAGTAATATCCGACGGCCACTGGGCATTATATCCAGGTGCTTCCGAACAGAGTTCCATGGAAAAGTTCATCTCCTGGATGTTCCAGAGGGGATTTATTTTGTTGGGAAAACGATATTCTATATATCCCCGGCTGAACCAGATCAGCTGCGCCTGCTGCCTGTCCGTCGAATAAAAAGACCTTGGATCATCAAAAGTATCAATTACCCCGTTCATTCCCGCCAGGCCACAGGAAGGTTCCACCTGAAAATCTGTATAATTTCCAAGGGGCATCTGGTATACCAGCGTATTTTCCGCCGCGCTGATATCCGTATCATACGCTTCCAGATGAAACGAAATAAAATCGCACATGCAGACTCTCATGGAGCCATGAATTCCCGGCTGGCTTTCTGTAGATACCAGATGAGCATCCTCCAGACAGCGGATATGCAGCGCTGTTGAAGACAACGGGATTCCCAGTCTCCTGGAAATTTCCTGCAGTGACAACGGATGCACCTTTATCAGATTCAAAATATCAATCCGTACCGCTGAAGACAGCGCCTTTCCGATTGCTGTGATCCATGGTTTGTGACTCTCTGTTGACAGGTTCAGTTCCAGTTCCTTTTCTGTTGTAATTCCCTGACTGATTCTTTCTTCCGCCATTCTTTTTCCTCCGTTTCAAGATTCATGTAATGAATATCTGCTTCTTTTCTTATTTATTTCATTATTTATGTAATAAACATCATTTTTTCAAAAATATATACAAATTGCATTATACATTCTTGTTACAATCGCAGATTTGCGTCATTTTGCATTAAAATCATTGATTTTTTCGAATTTTATGACTACAATTATGAGTATAAAAAAGAGAAAAAACTTTTTGAAGCTTCGTTTTTTCCTCTACTTCCAGTAATTATGTAATAAATTTATTAACCCTATTATATGGCAGCCAGCGTAACCTGACAACATTCTTTTTATATCCCGGGCAATACCCATTACGGATATTTCAATATTGATTTTACTCAAAGAAAGGATTTAACTCTATGAGAAATGAATATCCGCGCCCTGATTTCATCCGGGAGAAATGGATGCCTTTAAATGGTACCTGGAATTTTCAGGACGGAACCGACAAAACTCCCGTAAAAATCCAGGTTCCCTTCCCGCCCCAGAGCAGACTCAGCGGGTTTCAGAAAGAACTTACTTCTGACAGAATCACCTATCAGCGAAATTTTTTTATCCCGGCAGAGTGGATCGGTCAGAGAATTCTTCTTCACTTCGGAGCTGTTGACTACAAATGCAGCGTATTTATCAACGATCATTGTGTCGGCTTTCATGAAGGCGGTCAGTCCTCTTTCACCTTTGATATCACAGATTTTCTTTCCGGAGGTGAAGAAACACTCACCGTGGCAGTTACCGATTACCTGCATGATGAAACCGTTCCCAGAGGCAAACAGTTCTGGAAATCATCCGGCGAGTTTATCTGGTACACGCAGTCCAGCGGCATCTGGCAGTCCGTATGGCTGGAGCCGGTAAATGAAGCTCACCTGGAATGGATTCATTTTACTCCGGATATTGATCAGGGTACTGTAGAAATCACTTATTTGCTTTCCGACTGCACTGTTTTTCCATGTGAACTGGAATGGGATATCCGGTTTAAGAACAATCCGGTTTCTCACGGTTCCCTTACTGTTTCCGAAAAACGCGGAAAGATCATTGTTGATATTTTCAAAAACAAGGCACTGCGCGGTTCCTTCCACTTTACCGGATGGTACTGGTCTCCGGAACATCCGAATCTTTTTACAGTAAGTGCACTTCTGAAATCCAGAAATATCCTTCTGGATCAGGTGGAAACTTACTTTGGAATGCGTAAGGTGCACGTCCACGACGGCAGAGTTTATCTTAACAATCAGCCTTATTATCAGAAACTGCTTCTGGATCAGGGCTACTGGAAGGACGGACTTGTTACCGCCCCATCCGAAGAAAACTATATCCAGGATATTCAGAAAGCCAAGGAAATGGGATTTAATGGCTGCCGTAAACATGAAAAAGCAGAAGATCCTCTCTTTCTTTACTGGGCCGATAAACTTGGATTTCTCGTATGGGAAAGCACCGCCAGTTTCTGGAGTTTTTCTCCGCAGTCAGCAGGTGTTTTTTCACAGGAATGGACCCGTACCATACAGAGAGACTACAATCACCCCTGCATTATTCTGTGGAACATGATGAACGAAAGCTGGGGAGTCCCCAGACTTTACGATAACACACAACAACAACATTTTGCGCGGTCTCTGTATCATCTGGCTCATGGCCTGGATCCTTCCAGACTTGTAATCGCCAATGATGGATGGGAAATGACGGAAAATGACATCTGTGCATTTCACTCCTACAAACACGGATCTCCGGATAACCCGGATGCTCAGGCCGCATTTTCTCTGGGACTTCAATCTCTTTCCGGACTTGAAAGCCTGGTAGAACGACCGCTTTTTGCAGACAGCTTTGTTTATGAAGGGCAGCCGGTTATGCTTACAGAAGCCGGAGGAATTTCCCTTAAAACAGGAAAGGATAAAAAAAGCTGGGGCTATTCTGATACAGACAGCGAAGAAAGTTTTCTCGCAGCTTACAGCCATGTAATCCGATCCATCTACGCTTCTGATCTGCTTTGTGGTTTCTGCTACACACAGCTATCTGATATCCAGCAGGAACAGAATGGGCTTCTCGATGAAGATCATCAGTTCAAAACAGATCCGAAAAAAATCAAAGCAATCAACGATTCCAGGGAAACGACAACCTCATTTTCCACCATTGAAGACTATTAAAGGAGGCCTCTATGAAAAAAACAATTTTTGTACTTCTGGATGCCTGCCAGTATGAAGCCGGCACACGAAATCTCGGATATCTGGAACATCTGATTGATTACAAAAAAGGTGCCAAATATAAAGTAAAAGGAGAACTTCCTTCTCTTTCCAGACCTATGTATGCAACGCTTCTTACAGGAACTCCGGTCTTTTCCCATGGGATTACGACCAATGATACCCTGAGGACCCTGGACTGTGACAATGTTTTTTCCCTCTGTCAGAAACAGGGTGGAAAAACCGCAGCCGCCGCTTATCACTGGTTCGGAGAACTTTATAACCACATTCCATTTCGCATTGACCGTGAAAGAATACAGCTTCAGTCTTCCGAAACCATTAATTCCGGAATTTACTACTGGGATGACACTTACCCAGATTCCCATCTTTTTGCTGATGGCGAATTTCTCCGGCAGAATCAGAACCCGGATTTCCTCCTGATTCATTCTATGGCAATTGACGATCAGGGACATAAGCACGGATCCGGTTCAAAAGAATACGAAGAAGCCATCGCTATTGCAGGGCATATGATCGCCAATCTGCTTCCCACATGGAGAGCCGCAGGATACCATGTGGTTGTCACTGCAGACCACGGCATCAACGAACTTGGCATCCACGGAGGAAACGATTGTGCACAGCGTGATGTTCCACTTTATATTTTCAGCGATCAGGTATCTGCCGGTCGATTTGAAAATCAGTATATTTCACAGCTTTGCATTGCCCCGCTTCTGTGCCGGCTTCTTGATATCGAGCCATCCCCGGATATGATGGCAGAGATTCCGATCAATATGGCAGATGCTATTTCACTCATACCATAACAAAGGAGGGTTTAACTATGAGAAAACGTAACTTATCTTTAATGAGCACTGTACTTGCAGCCGCACTTTCCGCATCCATGCTGATCTGTGCCATTCCTGTCAGCGCTGCGGACGCTTCAACCGTTGTTTTAAACGGCGAAGAAATGAGTCTTGATGACCTGATCAAAAACGCCAAAGAAGAAGGGGATCTGCAGTCTGTGGGAATGCCTGATGACTGGGCAAACTGGAAAGGTTCCTGGGATGCAATCACAGATACTTACGGAATCACCCACGGCGATGTTGATATGACTTCCGCAGAAGAGCTTTCTCAGTTTGCAGCTGAAAAAGATGATCCTACAAAAGATATCGGTGATATCGGTCTTTCCATGACACCAGAAGCCATCAAACAGGATGTCATCGGCACCTACAAAGCTTCCACCTGGGATTCCTTCCCGGACTGGGCAAAAGATCCTGACGGCCGCTGGATCATGACCTATACCGGATCTCTTGCCTTCATCGCAAACACAGAGTTTACCGGCGGAAAATGCCCGACATCCTGGGAAGATGTAAAGAACGGGGATTATCTGGTATCTGTCGGAAATGTTCTTGGCGGTGCCGCATCACAGGTTGCTGTATTATCCTGTGCGATCGCCAATGGCGGTTCCATGGATAATGTCCAGCCAGGAATTGATTACTTTAAAGAACTGGCCAAAGCCGGACGTCTTGACACCGGCGACACCACTTCCGCCCGCCTTGCAAGCGGTGAAATGGTCTGCTGTGTAGGTAATTATGATTATTCTGTCCTTGCATGGAGAGATAACATTGTAGCAGAAAATCCAACCATGGAACTTGATATCACAATCCCGTCTGACGGTTCCGTAACAAACGGATACGCGCAGATCATCAACAAATACGCGCCTCATCCAAATGCGGCAGGTCTTGCCATTGAATATCTCTGCAGCGACGAAGGTGCCATCAACCGTGCAGAAGGATATGCACGTCCGACCAAACAGGACGTAACACTTCCTGACGATGTAAAATCCAAACTTCTTGATGATGATTTATACAAAAACTGTACAAATATCTCTGATGTTGACGCATTAAACAGCGCATGTGCAGAAATCGCTGAATTATGGGAAAGAGAAGTTCTTCCACTGGTTCAGTAAAAGGGAGGGCTGACAGATGAAAAAAGTTCGTAACCTTCAAAAACTGATACCGCTTCTTCCGCTACTTTTGCTGGCTATCCTGTTTATCTTTCTGCCGATTATAAGCATGGTCCAGAAAAGCTTTTTATCACCGGAAACGGGTGCTTTTACATTCAATAATTACAAAACAATCTTTACAGATTCCGTTTATCAGGTAGCAACCAGCAACAGTCTGTATCTGTCCTTTGCTTCCACTATCATTGGACTGATCCTCTCTTTCTTTATTGCCTGGGCAGTCAATGAACTTGGAAAAAACGGACAGAGCCGTATGTTATCCATGTTGAATATGGTATCAAATTTTGCTGGCTTACCACTTTATTTTTCATTTGTAGTTATTCTTGGAAACACCGGAATTTTTGTACTTGCACTGCGTGCCATCGGTATACAGCTGTCTACCGTTTTCCGTCTGTATTCCATCCAGGGGCTTTTGCTGATGTTTATTTACTTTCAGCTGCCCCTGGGCAGCCTGATGCTGGTTCCTGCTTTTCAGGCAGTGGATTATTCCTGGAAGGAAGCAGCTGAGATTCTGGAAGCTTCCCCGTTCCAGTTCTGGACGCGAATTGGAATTCCGGTAATGCTTCCCAGTCTTCTTGACACCTTTGCACTGCTTTTCGCCAATGCGATCACAGCTTACGCCACAGTTCTTCTTCTGGTAACCACCAGTATTCCTCTTCTTCCGGTAAAAATCACAACCATGTTTACCGGAGAAATGACACCGCAGAAAGAAATGGGATCTGCTCTGGCGATCTGGATGATCATCATCATGCTGGCCGTTATCTGTATCTGCAATCTTCTGAAAAAGCTGACGTATAAAGGAGGGGAACAGGTATGAAACGAAGAAAAAAACTGCCTTATGTTATCATTATCCTCGCCTGTATTTTTCTCCTGATTCCATTTGCTGCAACCCTTGTCTACTCCTTTACCATCGGATGGACAAAACTGTTTCCTGCAGGATGGACTTTTAAATACTGGATACAGGCGTTTACCGAGCCAACACTGTGGCCCGCTATCCTTCGAGGCGTTCTGATCAGTATCCCTCCGATTCTGATCTGCAACATCGTTGTAATTCTGGCTCTGTATACTTCAGTGGTCTATTATCCAAAACTTGAAAAATACATCCAGACCATCTGTATGATTCCAAATTCCCTGAAGGGTGTAACGATTGCAATTCCTGTACTGGCACTTTACGCAGGCGGAGTAACTTTCTTTTCCAACCGAATGGTAATGCTGGTCTGTATTTACAGTATTTCCATCCTGCCTTTTGTATATCAGGGAATCCGAAACAATCTGCACGGAATCAACGTTACCCGTCTTCTGGAAGCAGCGGAAATCCTGGGTGCCGGAAAATTATACGCATTTATCCGGATTATTCTTCCGAATATGCTGGCCGGTATCCTGGTATCTTCTCTTCTCGCTCTCTCCACAGTTTTCGGAGATTTTGCAGTCATAAAAATCATTGCGGGAAACAAATACGAAACCATTCAGATGCTTCTGTACAACAGCCGTCTGATTGTACTGCAGTATCAGTGTGTAATTGTAATCATCATGTTTACAGTTACTCTGGTTATTTCACAGCTTGTTTTTAAATTTCAGAACAGAAAGAGATAGGTGATATAAATGGCATATATTGAATTCAGAAATGTTCATAAAAGTTTCGGAAATAACGAAGTTCTGAAAGGCATCAATCTTTCTATTGATGAGGGAGAATTTGTCACTCTTCTCGGTCCCTCCGGCTGTGGAAAAAGTACGCTTCTCCGCTGTTTTTCAGGCCTGGAGACCGTTACGGAAGGAGAAATTTATCTGGACGGAACTAACGTCACAGATTTTACTCCCAAACAGAGAAAAATCGGCATGGTTTTCCAGCAGTACAGTCTGTTCCCCAATATGACTGTGCGCCAGAATGTTGCCTTCGGCCTTCAGATGCAGAAAAAAGACAAACATTTTATTGCAGAAAAAGTAAAGGATGTTCTTCATACCGTAGGACTTTCCGACAAGCTGGATCAGTATCCACGTCAGCTGTCCGGCGGCCAGCAGCAGCGTGTTGCCCTGGCCCGTGCCATTATCATGGAGCCAAAAGTTCTTCTTCTGGATGAGCCTTTAAGCGCAATTGATGCCCTGCTGCGAAGAAACCTTCAGGTGGAAATCCGTAAAATTCAGCAGAGTCTGAAAATGACTACCATTTTCGTCACACATGATCAGGAAGAGGCCATGGTTATGTCCGACACCATCCATCTGTTTAATGTGGGTCAGATTGAACAGTCCGGATCACCGGCAGATATCTATACCCACCCGCAGACAAAATTTGCAGCCAATTTTATCGGACACTATAACATCCTCAGCAATCCGGATCTCAAAAAACTGTGCGGTCTTTCCTCAGACTGTGACTTTGTCGCAATCCGTCCGGAAGCCGTCCTGATTTCTCCGGAAACGCTGAATGATGCCGTTCATTTCCAGGGAAAGATCACCGGTGTGATGCTGCGTGGAACTACCATTTCCTATACCATAGACTGTGATGGTATTGAATTGCGGGCAGATACCCTGTTTGAAACCAACCGGCAGCGCAATATGGGCGAAATGCTTCAGCTCCAGATTTTGAAAGAAGATATTCTTCATCTTCATTAATAACTCCTGACTTTACGGAGGTATTCCCTGCAAAAAAACTCCCACCAACAGGCAGCTATAAACAGCTGTCTCTGTCAGCGGGAGTTTGGTTATGTTATTTTATATCTTCTTATTTCTTTTCTTCCTGAACTTCGATCTTGCGGATAGTCTTGTTCTTGATCTCTTCTTTGATGAAGCTGATGAACTCGCCAAGATCTTTCATTCCTTCATCACCAAGGTAACGGCTTCTTACAGAAACCTTGCCCTCTTCTTCCTCTTTTGCACCAACGATAAGCATATACGGTACTCTCTCAAGACGTGCCTCACGAATCTTGTAGCCCATCTTCTCAGAACGTCCGTCTACGGAGCAGCGGATGCCTGCCTCTTTCATCTGGGCCTCTACCTTCTGCGCATAATCGTTGAACTTCTCGGAGATCGGGATCACACGAACCTGCTCCGGGCAGAGCCATGTCGGGAACATTCCTGCATACTTCTCAATGAGCCATGCAAGAGTTCTCTCATAGCATCCCATAGATGTACGGTGGATGATGTACGGACGCTGTTTGTCGCCGTTCTCATCAATATAGTACATATCAAACTGTTCTGCAAGAAGTGCATCCCACTGGATTGTGATCATGGTGTCTTCTTTTCCGTATACGTTCTTGGCATTGATATCAACCTTCGGTCCGTAGAAAGCAGCCTCTCCTACATCCTCTGTGAACGGAATGTTCAGCTCGTTCAGCATCTGGCGGATATGACCCTCTGTCTCCTCCCATACTTCCGGCTCACCGATATATTTCTCTTTGTTTGTCGGGTCCCATTTGGAAAGGTGATAGGTTACATCTTCCTCAACACCAAGTACCTGCAGGCAGTACTGTGCAAGTGCGATACAGTCTTTGAACTCTTTTACCATCTGGTCCGGTCTTACGATCAGATGTCCCTCGGAAATCGTAAACTGACGAACTCGTGTCAGGCCATGCATCTCACCGGAATCCTCGTTACGGAACAGTGTGGATGTCTCGCCCAGACGGATCGGCAGATCACGGTAGCTGTGCTGCTCTGCTTTGTATACATAGTACTGGAACGGGCATGTCATCGGACGAAGTGCGTAAACCTCTTTGTCCTTTTCCTCGTCCCCAAGTACGAACATGCCGTCTTTGTAATGATCCCAGTGTCCGGAGATCTTGTAGAGATCACTCTTTGCCATCAGAGGAGTTTTTGTTCTTACATAGCCACGTTTTGTCTCCTCATCCTCGATCCAGCGCTGAAGCTCCTGCATCATGATCACACCGTTTGGCATGATAAGCGGAAGTCCCTGTCCGATTACGTCTACTGTTGTGAAGATCTTCATCTCACGGCCAAGTTTGTTATGATCGCGTCTCTTAGCCTCTTCCATCTGCTCCAGATGCTCTTTCAGCTCATCCTTTGTTGCATATGCAGTTCCGTAGATACGTGTGAGCATTGCGTTTTTCTCGCTTCCTCTCCAGTATGCGCTGGAAGAAGAAAGAAGCTTGAATGCTTTGACTCCTTTTACGCTCATCAGGTGTGGTCCTGCACAGAGGTCTGTCCAGTCTCCCTGGGAATAGAAGGAAATCTCCTCTCCCTCCGGAAGATCCTCGATCAGCTCTACCTTATATGGCTCATTTTTCTCTTTGAAGTATGCGATGGCATCCTCACGGGATTTTGTGAAACGCTCGATCTTTGCGCCTTTTTTGATGATCTTTTTCATCTCTTTTTCGATGGCATCAAGATCATCGCGTGAAAATGGCTCGTGGTCGAAATCATAGTAGAATCCTGTATCAATGGATGGTCCGATGGCAACCTTTGCCTCCGGATACAGATTCTGTACAGCCTGTGCCATTACATGAGATGCTGTATGACGGAGAACTGCAAGGCCCTTCTCATCTCTTGCTGTAAGGATGTTAAGCTCACAGTCATCCTCAAGGACTGTACGAAGATCTACAACCTCTCCGTTTACTTCTCCTGCACATGCAGCACGTGCAAGGCCTTCGCTGATGTCATATGCGATATCGATCACTGATCTTGCTTCTGAGTATTCTTTTTTTGAGCCGTCTTTTAATGTAATAATCATGATTGTTTCTCCTTTCGTTTTCAACGAGTTTCTATGATACACAGTGCATTTTCCTGTACCGGAGATCTTTTCCCGGAAAATACTGTGGAGTAATTTTCTCCGGAATAAAAAAATCCCTTACAGTACATCACGCACTGTAAGGGACGAGTTTATTCATTCTCGCGGTTCCACCCTGCTTGCTCCATATAAACAGATACCTGTCAAATACAAAGCCTCTCAATTATGATGATAACGGAATCACCGGACCGGATTGGGGCCACTCGGAGGTAGTTTTCAACTGTTTCCCGATAAGATGTTTCCAGCACTTCACATCTCTCTCTGTAACATTTCACAGTTTACTCGTCTCGTCAACGTGTTTTTATTTCTTTTTCTGTGGTTCATTATAAGCGCAGTATTTTTATTTGTCAACGCATGTTTAAAAAAAATTTTCACAGATTTCCCATCATTTTATCCTTGATGATTGCCAGAATTTCTCTTGGAATGTAGACCAGAAGACGCCAGCTTCGATATCTGGAAGGTACCATAACAACTTCCCGGAAGCCGCATTTCCTTGCAATAGCTGCTCCTCTCCATACATGAAAATTGTTGGTCACCACGCCTATGGAACAATCTGTGGTTCCGATCTTCCTGCGGCTGAATTCCAGATTCTCCTTCGTGCTGGTGGACTCTTCTTCCAGGATCAGTCTGTTCCCCTCTATCCCATGTCCGATGAGATAACGGTACATGGCCTCTGCCTCGGAAATGTTTTCTCCGTCACCTTTTCCACCGGAGAGAACTGCCCTTGTCCCGGGATTCTCCTTAAGATAAAGAAGAGCCCTTCTGGCTCGTTCCAGAAGGGCAAGTGTCATCCGTGTTCCGTCCACGTGGGCACCTAACACGATAATGTAATCCAGATTCTTCTTTACGCTCATTATCTTCCGCAGCAGTATTTGTATTTCTTGCCGCTTCCGCATGGGCACGGATCGTTTCTTCCGACTTTGTGTGGTTTCACAACTGTGCCGGATTTCTTCTGCTCCATGTAGAGAGCTTTCTTCTTCTCTTCTGTGAAGATCTTGTCCCACTGAGGAAGGTTGTAAAGCCAGTCAGCCTTGGCGTCTACCATGTTCTTATAGAGAGCTTCTTTATCAAATGCAAGGTTAACCTTGGTGTTCTCATCCATAGTCTCGATCGGGTTCGGAACCTTCAGGCTGTCGTTGATTCCGTCAAGGAAACCAACCATAGTCATAACATCCTGACCGTATTTCTCAGCAAGCTCTTTAACAGTTCCGGAAACAACCTCATCCGGGTTCTCCAGAAGCTGCTCGTAAATGTTCTTCTCAATGTTAAAATAAGTTGCCCAGAAGCGCTGAAGCTTATTCTTATCTGCATTCTGATTATAAGCAACGGAACGCCACTGCTCAAGAATTGTCATATCGCTCATTGTCTGATCCTCTTTTCCAAAATTTTAAATGAGTAAAGCGGACATTTACATTCCGCTTTATGATGTGCGTTTATTATAGCATCTTTTCCACAAAAACACAAATTATAATATCATAAAATCCTATAATTTTATATATAATTTGTATAATAAACACAGCTTCAGGATATACTTTTTATATCCTCCCCTTTAGACGCAGAGGGCTTCGCGATGGTGCAGGTTCTCTGCGTTTCTCTTTTTACACCGGAGGTTATTTCACGCCAAGTTTTTCAAGCTCTTTTGCCGCCTGTTTCAGGTTTTCGAACTGAATGGTACGGATTCCTGCTTTTCTGGCCCCTTCACAGTTGATGGCCCGATCGTCCATAAATACTGACTTCTCCGGTTTCAGATCATAGCGTTTCAGAAGTGTCTCATAAATATCCACTTCCGGCTTGATCTGCTGTACGTCGCAGGAAAATACCACTCCGTCCATATATTTCAGGAACGGCATATCTTTTTTGGTTCTCTCCAGCATATAAGTTCCGTAATTAGAAAGAACATAGAGATGATATCCCTGATTTTTGAGATATTTCACCCAGGTTTCCGCATAGTCATAAAGATGCATGCATTCCGGATCCCGTCGTACCACTTCACGGATATCCTTCTCATATTCCGGTGCACTTTCTACAAATTTATCTACATACCAGGACTCCTCGTGGAGTGCTCTGTCCTGTTCTTCCCAGATTGGGTTTCGAAATGTTGCATCCGCAATTTTTTCATATTTTTCTTCCGGAAAATTGTAGCTCTTCAGATACTCTTCCCAGTCATATCCCATCAACACATTTCCCACATCAAAAATAACATTCTCGATCATACGGTTTTCATCCTCCTTTGGTTTCTCAGGTCCCCAGATCCGGTACGCCATCCAGAAAACATAAGCCACGATCGGTACCAGTACTGCTGCCGCAAAAGCGCCCCGGAACAAAGCCTGTGAGTTCTCACTGCTGCCCCATGCAAACACCATGGGAAGGCAGAACACGAGAAGCAAAATAACAACGCCTGCCAGTGCCGCAATTCTTTTAAAATTTTTCATTCGGAATCCTTTCACATGATATACCAGTTGTTATAGCCAATATTATCATCAGCCTCTTAACAAAAGGGCGCCGGAGAAATTTCCCCGGCGCTGCCTGTCGTAATCCTGTCACAGTAAATGATTATCTGTAAATGATGTCGTTTCTTCCTGGTCCGTTGGAGATCATGGTGATCGGGAATCCGATGTGTTTCTCTACGAACTCTACATATTTTCTGCAGTTCTCCGGAAGATCCTCGTATTTCTTGATTCCACGGATATCGCATTTCCATCCCGGAAGCTTCTCAATAACCGGTTTTGCTTTCTCAAGCTGCACAGTTGTCGGGAATTCTGTTGTTACCTCTCCGTCGATCTCATAGCCTGTGCAAACCGGGATCTCATCCAGATATCCCAGAACATCCAGTACTGTAAAAGCAACGTCTGTAGCTCCCTGGAGACGGCATCCGTATTTGGATGCAACACAGTCGAACCATCCCATACGTCTCGGACGGCCTGTAGTAGCACCGAACTCACCACCGTCACCGCCACGTTTTCTCAGCTCATCTGCTTCCTCGCCGAAGATCTCAGAAACGAATGCACCTGCTCCAACTGCACTGGAGTAAGCTTTGCATACGGTTACGACCTTCTTGATCTCATATGGAGGCAGGCCTGCACCGATGGCACCATAAGCAGCCAGTGTGGAAGAAGATGTAACCATAGGATAGATTCCGTGATCCGGGTCTTTTAAGGTTCCAAGCTGTCCCTCAAGAAGAACCTGTTTACCCTCTTTCAGTGCATTCCAGAGGTAGAGAGATACGTCACATACGTATGGCTCAACCATCTTCTTGTATTCCATCAGCTCATTCATGATGTCTTCCGGTTTCAGAAGTGGTTTATGATAAAGGTGCTCAAGTGTTACGTTCTTGGTCTCACAGATACGTGCAACCTTCTCTTTCAGTGCTTCCTCATCAAAGAGCTCGCTTACCTGAAAACCGATCTTTGCATATTTGTCAGAATAGAACGGAGCGATTCCAGATTTTGTGGAACCGAAGGCCTTTCCACCAAGGCGCTCTTCCTCATACTGGTCGAACAGAATATGGTAAGACATTACCATCTGCGCTCTGTTGGAGATCAGGATCTTCGGTGCCGGTACTCCACGGCTTACCACTTCATTGTACTCCTTGAAAAATACAGGAATATTCAGTGCAACACCGTTTCCGATGATGCTTGTTGTATGTCCGTAAAACACACCTGACGGAAGTGTATGAAGTGCGAATTTACCGTAATCATTTACGATGGTGTGGCCGGCATTGGCTCCACCCTGAAATCTTACGATGATATCGGCTTTCTCAGCAAGCA
>ERZ824473.1556-NODE-1556-length-31559-cov-13.292947_pt1 | contig 31559 bp, 27 predicted proteins | sample MGYA00519874_ERZ824473 | MGnify/ENA primary metagenome ERZ824473 (study PRJEB31778, sample SAMEA3449151) | human gut metagenome | biome: human gut; feature: human-associated habitat; material: faeces | place: United Kingdom | collected 2010/2012 ... | reverse complement strand
GGACGATGGCGCCGCGGACCTGCTGGTCGGCGTGACGGGAGTCAACGCCCAGCTTCACGTGCAGCTCGACGGTCTCGTCGAACTTGGCCTTGGCGGTCTTGGTGATGAGCTCGAAGGCTTCCTGCGGCTCGTACTGAGCCTGCTTATCAATGAGCTTAGCGCTCTCTTTATAATTTTTACCTCTGAACAATTCAGTTTCCTCCTAATAAAGTGGTTCGTCGGATGGATGATCCTCCCACGATCAGGGAGCGGAATCTGACGGCTTATTCGCCGACCAGAACGCCCATGCTGCGGCAAGTGCCGGCGATCATGCTCATAGCAGACTCGATGCTGGAGCAGTTGAGATCGGGCATCTTCTGCTCTGCGATCTTGCGCAGGTCTTCCTTGCTGATGGTCGCGACCTTATCTCTCTGGGGCACGCCGGAAGCATGCTCGATGCCGCAGGCCTTCTTGATGAGCAGGGCTGCCGGGGGCGTCTTGGTAATGAACGAGAAGCTGCGGTCGGCGTACACGGTGATGACGACCGGGATCATCATGCCCATGTCGCCCTTGGTGCGCTCGTTGAAGTCCTTGGTGAACTGGCCGATGTTGATGCCATACTGGCCGAGCGCGGGGCCGACCGGGGGAGCCGGCGTTGCCTTGCCGGCGGGAACCTGGAATCTGACGTATCCAACTATTTTCTGTGCCACTTGAAAGCACCTCTTTCTTGTAAGATTTTAATCCTTGATCGCTTCGACCTGATCAAGCTCGAGGTCGACGGGCGTCTCTCTGCCGAACATGGAAACGACGACGCGGACACGGTCCTTCTCGGGCTCGAGCTCGTCCACCGTGCCGATGAAGCCCTCGAGCGGGCCGTCAGTGATCTTGACGGAGTCGCCGAGCTCATAGCCGACCACCACTTCGTGGTGCTCGACGCCGAGGTCATAGATTTCCTGTTCTGTCAGGGGAATCGCCTTCCCGTCGGAGCCGACGAAGCCCGCGGCGCCGCGCACGTTGTGCACGAGATGCCAGCTCTCATCGGTCAGCACCATCTTCACGAGCACGTAGCCCGGGAAGACCTTGCGCTCGACAGTCTTTTCACCGGAATCGGTGATCTCCTTGACCGTCTCCATGGGGATGTTGACTTCCTGGATCAGATCCTGCATTTTGCGGTTTTCTGCCGCCTTGAGGATGTTCGCGGCCACGCTGTTTTCGTAGCCGGAGTAGGTATGGACAACATACCATTTTGCAAGTTCAGACATATTATCCACCACCCAGCTTCAGCAGAAGCTGCACGCCCTGATCGGCCAGCGAATCGAAGCCCCACAGAACCAGTGCGGAGACGACCATGACCACCAGGCAGACTGCGGTGTTGTTTGCCGTCTGCTTCGGCGTCGGCCACACGACTTTCTTGAGCTCGCTCTTCATGTCGCGGAACCATTTGCCGATGCGTTTGAAAAACGGGAGTTTTTTATCGACTTTCTTGACGGCTTCTGTGGAAATTTCTTTCTTTTCCGGTTTCTTATCAGCCATGAATCATTCCGTCCTTTCGAAAGTCTTATTTGGTTTCAACGTGCTTGGTGTGCTTGCGGCAGAAGGGGCAATACTTACTCAGTTCCAGCTTTTCGGTAGTGTTCTTCTTGTTCTTCATGGTGTTGTAGTTCCGCTGCTTGCACTCTGCGCATCTGAGCGTCACCTTGACACGGGATCCAGCTTTAGCCATATTTTTCGGCACCTCCTTATTGATTTCGTCCCTGTCGGGACGTGATTGCCTCCCTGTATGGGTCGAAAGGGCATAAAAAGGGAACCTCTCGACTGACAGGTAGATTCACTATACCACACTCCCTGTCAAAGGTCAAGCCTTTTTGCACTGGTGGTGAAGCGGCACGAAACGGCACCGTCGACAGCAGAAAACGCCGCCTCCGAAGTCCGGAGGCGGCGCGCAAAATGCGGTTTTTATGCCTTTCAGGCCACGTCCTCGAAGCCGGGCACCGGCTTCTTGGCCGTGACGGCGCGGATGACAAACAGCGTTGCGATCACGAGCACGACACCGATGGCGAGGCAGATGTAAACGTTCTGGATGAAGCCCGCCAGGATGTAGTTGACAAAGCAGATGATGCCGACGGTGCCGGCATACGGCAGCTGCGTGGACACGTGGTTGACGTGGTTGCACATCGCACCGGCAGAGGCCATGATGGTCGTGTCGGAGATGGGCGAGCAGTGGTCGCCGAGCACGGCGCCGGCCAGGCACGCGGACACGCCGATGATGAACAGCTCACTCGTCGGGTCGAACACGTAGGTGACGATCGGCAGCAGGATGCCGAACGTGCCCCAGCTCGTGCCGGTAGAGAAGCTCAGCACACCGGCAACCAGGAAGATGATCGCCGGCAGGAAGCTGAACAGCGACCCGGCCGCGGAATTCATGACGGAAGCGACGAAGTACTTGCCGCCGAGCAGGCCGGTCATGTTCTTGAGCGAGGTGGCGAAGGTCAGGATCGTGATGGCGGGGACCATGTTGATGAAGCCCTTCGGCAGGCAGTCCATGGCGGCCTTGAAGCTGATGAGGCGGCGGCACAGGAAGTAGATGATCGTGAACACGAGCGCGATCAGCGAGCCCCAGGGCAGCGCGGCGAAGGCGTCGGTGTTGCCGAAAGCGCCGACAAAGTCGTGGTAGTAATCACCGGCAGCGTCCCAGTAACCGCCGACATAGACCAGACCGGCAAAGCAGGTCACGATCAGCACGGCGACGGGCAGGATCAGGTCGATGACGCGGCCGTTCTGGTTGCATTCAATGGCATCGCTGTTGGCATCGGCGCGGTCGCCGGTGGTGTAGAGATCGTCCTTGAAGCGGGCGTTCATCTCGTGCAGGCGCATCGGGCCGTAATCGAACTTCATGAGGATGAGCGCGATGATGAACACGAACGTGAGCAGCGAGTAGAAATTGTACGGGATGGCGCGCACGAACAGGTCAAAGCCGTTGTAGTCCTCGACGACGCCGGACACGGCGGCCGCCCAGGAGGAGATCGGCGCGATCATGCACACGGGCGCGGCCGTGGCGTCGATAAGATAGGCGAGCTTGGCGCGGGAGACCTTGTGCCGGTCGGTGACGGGCAGCATGACCGAGCCGACGGTCAGGCAGTTGAAGTAGTCGTCGACGAAGATGAGCACGCCGAGCAGAAATGTGGCGAACATGGCGCCGACGCGGGTCTTGATGTGGGTCTCGGCCCAGCGGCCGAAGGCGGCGGAGCCGCCGGCGCGGTTGATAAGCGCGACCATGGCGCCGAGGATGACAAGGAAGAGCATGATACCGGCGTTGTCGGCAACGGCGGGCACCATGCCGTCGTTGATGATGGCGTCAAGGCCGGTGATCGGGTTAAAGTTGGAGTAAAACAGTGCGCCGAGCAGGATGCCCACGAACAGCGACGAATAAACTTCCTTCGTGATGAGCGCGAGGATGATGGCGACGATCGGCGGCACGAGGGCCCAGAACGAAAACGCCATGCGGCTGGTGGATGTGATCACGCCGGTGCCCTCGCAGACACCGCATTCCTCACCCTGTGAGATGCCGGTACCGTTGCACGTGGTGCAGGTGATGGACTTGGCCACATCGCCCCCGTCGTCGGCGGCGAGCGCGCACACGCTCAGCAGCGACACGGCCATCACGACGAGCAGCAGCACGGCCAGGATCTTGCGTCTGGAATTCATAGTGAAATTCCTCCCATAAAAAAATGTCATGAACAGAGCATACTGTTCATGACACTTGAAACACTCGTACCGGTCAATGACAGCGCTCCGCGTATTGCGGCAGTCCGGCGGATATTCTCCGGCGGCCCAGGCAATCCCGCGGCAGGCACCTGCGGGACCCTTCGGCGGCCGCCCCTTTCCCCTCCCGGTGACCTGCCGGTGAGCGAGGGTACTGATGACGTCCGCGCCTCTATCATGCTTTGTTCAGCGATACTCAGTATACGGTCGTGTACACAGAATGTCAACCAATTTTGCAAATTTTGTGTATTTTCGCGTTTCCGACAAAATCTTGGCCCTGTCTTTATGCACCCCGTACAAAAAAACGCCCGCCGGTGTTTCCGGCGGGCGTTTGGCTGGCTGTTTTTTCTCAGCGGCTGCCCTTATCGTAGGGGATGCCCTCGGCCTTGGGGGCGCGGGAGCTCTTGGACGTAAAGGCGAGCACGATGATCGTGATGAGGTAGGGCAGCATCTGGTAGAAATGCGCACTGATGCCGATCTGCGCGAGCAGATACACGCCGTCGCCGTTGATGTCCAGGCTGGTATAGGCCGCGGCGATGCATTTGAACAGGCCGAACAGCAGCGACGCACCCGCGATATTCAGCGGCTTCCAGTTGCCGAAGATCATGACGGCGAGCGCCAGGAAGCCGAAGCCTGCCACGTCGCCGTTGGACGAGCAGTTGGCGGTGGTCAGCGCATAGACGAAGCCGCCCATACCGGCCAGCGCGCCGGAGATGGTCGTGCCGGCGTAGCGCATCTTGTAGACGTTGATACCGAGCGAGTCGGCCGCCTGCGGATTTTCGCCGCACGCGCGCAGACGCAGGCCAAAGCGTGTCTTGTACAGCAGGATCGACAGAATGATGAACAGCAGGATGCACACATAGGTGGCCAGATACACCTTATTGACAAATGTCTCGCCGAAGAAGCCGAGGTCGGTGGACTTGTCGATGCCGAGCGTGCTCTTTTTGATCATGAACCAGCTGGCCGAATCGCCGCTGGCCATGTTGAGGGTGTTCTGGTTGGCGATGATGCGGATGAAGAACAGCACCAGCGCGGGCGCCAGCAGGTTGAGCGCCGTGCCGCCGATGGTCTGGTCGGCGCGCAGGTTGATCGACGCGAACGACAGCAGCAGCGAGAACAGCGCGCCCATGGCCGCCGACACGAGCATGGCCAGCAGCACGAGACCCTGCAGCGTGCCCCAATCACCGGCCGCTTTGGCGGCGATGAAGGTATCCACGCCCTGCATCTGGCGCACGAAGAGCACGCCGATGAACGCGCCGAAGATCATGATGCCCTCAAGTGCGAGGTTGATGATGCCGCTGCGCTCGGCAAACACGCCGGCGAGCGCCACGATCATGAGCGGAACGGCATAGATCAGCGTCTGTTGAATAAGAAAGGTCATGCCTGCTCGCCTCCTTCCGCGACGGGTGCATCCGCGTCCGGGTCTGTGATGGCCGGGTCCGGATGCAGGTCCGGGTCACCAAGCGACTGCGCGGGCTCGGCGGGCTGATCGTCTGCCGGCGTGCCGCCGGACTTGCGCTTTTTCTTCCGGCCGTCGAGCAGCATGCGGATCACGAGCGAGAACGCGCTCAGATACACGATGGCCGCAATGATGACGTCCGTGATGTATTCATTGTAAGCCGTGAGGTTGGTCAGCTGCAGGCCCGCAATGTCCAGCACGGACATGAAGATAGCCGTAAAGATGACAGCGATGGGGTTGTTGACCGCGAGCAGGGCGACCGGGATGCCGTTGAAGCCCTCGGCCGGGAGCGTCTGATACGTGCTCCAGAAAAACTCTGTGTTGCCGGACAGGTAGTACAGCGCAGCGCCGCCGCCGGCGAGCCCGCCCGCGATGGCCATGGACAGGACAATGTCGCGCTTGTCGCGGATGCCGGCGTAGCGTGCGCTGTGGCGGTTCATGCCGCAGGCCTTGAGCTCGTAACCGAGCGCCGTCTTGTTCATGAGGATGTACATGCCGATGGCGAAGAGGATCGCCAAGAGGATACCGGCGTTGACCTGCGAGTTCGGGAAGAGCTTGTCGAGGCCGAGCTTCGCCGTGGCCACGTCGTTATAGGTCGTCTTGTAGATATAGCCGGACTTGGTGTTCTCGACCATGTTCTTGAAATTGCTGATGTCGAACATCCATGTCACGAGGTTTGCCGCCAGCCAGTTGGTCATGATGCTCGCCAGCACCTCGTTGATGTTCAAAAACGCCTTGAGCGCGCCGGGGATCGCGCCCCAGAGCGCACCGGCGGCGATGCCGCCGAGAAACGCGAGGATCCAGATCAGCCACGGGGCAACGCTGCTCGACGGGATACCGAGCGCAATGCACAGCGACACGAGCGTGCCCATGAGGTACTGGCCGGGCGCGCCGATGTTGAACAGGCCGGTCTTGAACGCCACGGCGACGGACAGGCCCGTCATGATGAGCGGCGTGGCGCGGAAGAGCATGTTGCCGAAGTTCGTGGAGTTGAAGCCCCAGGTGAGCACGCCGGAGGCAGTGCGGCCGGTGCTGAACAGGCCGGCGAACACGAGGCGGAAGCCGTCCCAGACGCTCGACGCGCCGAGCTCCGGATTCGAGAAGCCGACGGCGGCGATGATGACGCTGCCGACGACGAGACCGATGAGGATCGACAGCAGGGACGCAAGGATCTTCTTGGTCATGTCCTTTTCATAAAGGGTGCGGAGTTTGTTCTGCTTCATGCCGATTCACCGTCCTTCCCGCTGCGCTTGGCTCCGGACATATACAGACCGAGCTCCTGCACAGTCGTCTGCTTCGGGTCGAGCTCGCCGACGATCTGCCCCTCGTACATGACGAGGATGCGGTCGGACAGGCTCATGACCTCATCAAGCTCGAGCGACACGAGCAGCACGGCCTTACCCGCGTCGCGCTGGGCGACGAGCTGCTTGTGGATGTATTCGATCGCGCCGACGTCAAGGCCGCGCGTGGGCTGCACGGCGATGATGAGCGGTTTGTCCCGGTCGACCTCGCGGGCGATGATGGCCTTCTGCTGGTTGCCGCCGGACATGCTGCGCGCGATCGTGACGGCGCCCTGACCGCTGCGGACGTCGAACTGCTCAATGAGCCGGTCGGCGTATGCACGCACGGCGTCGCGGCGGATGAAGCCGCCGTGCTGGAACTGCGGCTCCTTGTAACGCTGGAGCACCAGGTTCTGCTCGAGCGTGAAGTCGAGCACGAGGCCGTGCTTGTGCCGGTCCTCGGGGATGTGACTCATATTCTTGCTGCGGCGGCGGATGGAGGCGTGCGTGATCGTCTCGCCGCAGAGTGTGACGGAGCCGCCGGTGATCTTATCAAGGCCGGTCAGGCCGTGGATGAGCTCCGTCTGGCCGTTGCCGTCGATGCCGGCGATGCAGACGATCTCGCCCGCGCGCACGGAAAACGACACATGGTCCACGGCGTTGCGCTTGTGCAGGTGCGACAGGACGCACAGGTCCTCCACGTGCAGGATTTCCTCGCCGGGGCGGGCCTGCGTCTTGTCGATGACGAGCTGCACGGGGCGGCCGACCATCATGTTCGACAGCTCCTGCTTGTTCGTGTCGCAGGTGTTGACGGTGCCGATGCACTTGCCCTTGCGCAGGACGGTGACACGGTCGGCCACGGCCATGATCTCATTGAGCTTGTGCGAGATGAAGAGGATGGACTTGCCCTCGCGCGCAAACTCCTTCATCGTGGCCATGAGCTCGTCGATCTCCTGCGGGGTGAGCACGGCGGTCGGCTCGTCGAAAATGAGGATCTCATTGTCGCGGTAGAGCATCTTGAGGATCTCGACACGCTGCTGCATGCCGACGGTGATGTCCTCGACCTTGGCGTCGAGGTCGACCTTCAGGCCGTATTTTTCCGAGAGCTCCTCGACCTTTTTGCGCGCTTCCTTGCGCTGGATGAAGCCGAGCTTCGTCGTCTCGGCGCCGAGGATGATGTTGTCGAGCACGGTGAACACGTCGATGAGCTTGAAGTGCTGGTGCACCATGCCGATGCCGAGCGCGGTGGCATCATTGGGGTTGTCGATCTTGACGGGCTTGCCGTTTTTGCGGATCTCGCCCGCCTCCGGCTGATACAGGCCGAAGAGCACGCTCATGAGCGTGGATTTGCCGGCGCCGTTTTCACCGAGCAGGGCGTGGATCTCGCCCTTTTTGAGCTGCAGGGTGATGTCGTCGTTGGCCTTGATGCCAGGGAACTCCTTGGTGATGTGAAGCATTTCGATCACATACGGAGGAGCGTTGTCCATACCGCCACCTACTTTCCTATTTCTGTTTCTGTGCTTGCATATCGGCAGCCGCCGGACGGGGAACCGCGCTGCCCGGCGCGCGAAATGGCTCTGCTGGTATTTCGATTATACCTGTTTGATCGCCTGATTTCAAGGCATTCCGCCCCAAATGTGTACAGAACACGAACGAAAAAACGAGAGAAAGCATGCCTCTCACACAGCAAGGCCATTCTGAGGCAAGCAAAAAGGAGAGAAAGCCGAAGCTTTCTCTCAGCCCGGGCGAAAACCCGGAGTTTTTCACCCTGGCCGAGACGCCGCCCGCCGGGCGGCAATGAATCTCATCCGAGGCGGGCCCTTCGCCCCCTCGGGCTCCCCCGCGGCGCACGGGTCTGCACACGGCGCGGCTGTTCCGGGGCAAACAAGAAAAGGAGAGAAAGCGTGCGCTTTCTCTCCTTAAAAGGGATCCGGTCAAATTACTTGACGAGATTGAGGGTGACGTGATCGGTGCTGGCGAGCTTGCTGAAGTCGTTGTCAATGGTGATCTCGCCCTTGACGATCTTCTCGAACATGGCGTTGTACTGGTCAACGGTCCAGTTCTTGAGGCTCCAGGTGTCGGTCGGCAGACCAACAGCGCCCTCGGCCGCGCCCAGGGTGGTGAGCTTGCCGCTGTAGTTGGCCCAATCGCTGCCGTAAGCGGCGGTCAGAGCCTGCTGAGCAGCCGCGCCGATGCCCTTGAGGGCAGAGGTGATGACGGTGTCGGAGGTGAAGGACTGGTCGACGTCAACGCCGATGACAGCCGCATCGTTCGCGGAAGCAGCAGCGGTGATGGAGTCAAAGATGGCGCCGCCGCAGGAGAAGATGACCTCGGTGCCGTTCTTGTACCAGCCGGAGGCCAGGGTCTGCAGCTCAGCGGAGGGCTGGAAGCTCTCGCCGTATTTCCAGGTGTAGTTCATCTCGACCTTGACGTTCTTTTCGGCTGCAGCAGCCTCAGCGCCCTGAACGTAGCCGTAGCCGTAACGGCAGCAGGCATCGTTCGTGCCGCCGCCGCCGCCCGCGAAGCCGAGCTTGGTGTAGCCTTCCATGACGGCAGCATAGCCGGCCAGGTAGCCGCACTGCTCTTCACGGAAGCTGATGGCAGCGAGGTTGGTCACGCCGTCGATGGGCGAACCGTCGATGAACACGAACTTGGTGTCCGTGAATTCCTTCGCGGCCTTCTCGAGGGCAGCGCCCTGCAGGAAGCCGGCGGCCACAACGACCTCTGCGCCGTTGTCGACAGCGGCCTTCATGGCGTCGTAACGATCGTCATCGGTGGCCTTGTCGCCGTTGGCGGGCTGATAGTACTTGTAGGACTTGCTGTTGGCATTGGCGTACAGCTTCACACCATCGTAAGTGCCCTGGTTGAAGGACTTGTCCTTCAGAGAGCCCACGTCGGTGACGAATGCGACCTGATACTTGCCATCGCTGGACGTCATTTCGTCCGGGATGTCGTCTGCCTTCATAGCCGTTTTTTTGCCGTCGTCTTTCTTGTCCGTGTCCTGGGCGTCCTTGGAGCCGCAGGCGCACAGCGCAAAGACCATGACGAGCGCGAGGAGCAGAGCAACGAGCTTCTTCATGTTCATGCTATTTTTTCCTCCATTAAAATTTTACCCGACATTCGGGCGTTTTCGGTTGCGTTTCCACAACCGGTTTCAGTATACCACGCGCAGGAATTGCAAGCAATCCCATTTGTTTCGAAAATATAAAAATTTTATAAACAAAGTTGGCACCTGTCCGCCGGATGCGGACAGGTGCCCTTGCGTTAAAGATTTGCCATGTTGACGGCGGTGTCGAGCGCGATCGTGATCATCTGCACGAAGGAATTCTGCCGCTGTTCGCTCGTGAGCTCCTCGGCGCGATAGATGTGGTCCGAGATCGTGAACAGGCCGAGCGCGCGCTTGCCGGCGCGGGCGGCGTTCATATACAGGCCGGCAGCCTCCATCTCGACGGCGAGCACGCCCATCTTCTTCCACTGGTCGGGGCCGTCGCTGCCGTCGTCGTAGAAGTTGTCGGCCGAGAGCACATTGCCCACGTGCAGCGTGACGCCATTGGCGGCCGCCGCAGCGACGGCCTGGCTGAGCAGCGTGTAGTCCGCGATGGGCGCGAACGTGCCGTTGAGGCCGAACTGGTGCGCAAAGTTGGAGTCCGTGCACGCGCCCGCACCGGCGACGACGTCCATGAGGTTCAGGTCATCCGCGAGCGCTCCGGCCGAGCCGACGCGGATGATGTTGTCGACATCGTAGAAGTTGTACAGCTCCCAGCTGTAGATGCCGATCGACGGGATGCCCATGCCGGAGGCCATCACGGTCACGGGCACGCCCTTCCACGTGCCGGTGTAGCCCTGCACGCCGCGGACATTGTTGACGAGCACAGGGTTTTCCAGAAAGGTCTCGGCGATGAATTTCGAGCGCAGCGGGTCACCGGGCATGAGCACGGTCTTGGCGATCTGGCCGGCTTTGGCTGCGATATGCGGCGTGGGAACAGGCATGATACTACCTCCGTTTTTCTATTTTTTAGGATTGGCCGCATGTGCGCGGCCAGTTTTATTTTAACCGCAAAAAATGCAAAAGTCAAATTGCAACGGCTCTGCGCCTGTGGTAGAATGTTGGGGAAAAACAGCGACACACGGGAGGCGGCACCATGAGCGACGTCATCACCATCGGCATTGCCGGCGGCACCGGCAGCGGCAAGACCACCATCACGCAGCGCATTCTCGACGAATTTGGCGGCGATGTGAGCGTGCTGTACCACGACAACTATTATAAGCGGCATGACGACATTCCCTTCGCCGAGCGCAAAAAGCTCAACTACGACCACCCGAACGCGTTCGACACGCCGCTGCTCGTGCAGCACCTCGACGCGCTGCGCGCCGGGCAGGCCATCGAGTGCCCGACATATGACTACACGGTGCACAACCGCGCAGCCGAGACGATCACGGTCATGCCGGCCAAGGTCATCGTCGTCGAGGGCATCCTCATCTTTGCCGAGCCCGAGCTGCGCGACCGGCTGGACATCAAGCTCTTTGTGGACACGGACGCCGATGTGCGCATCCTGCGGCGCATCGTGCGCGACGTGCGCGACCGCGGCCGCGATCTGGAGTCGATCGTCACGCAGTATCTGACCACGGTCAAGCCCATGCATGAGATGTTCGTCGAGCCGTCGAAGCGCTACGCCGATATTATTATCCCCGAAGGCGGGCATAATCAGGTCGCGCTCGATTTTGTCATGGAGCGTATCCGGGCCTATGTAAAGGAGCGGGATTAAATGGCCAAACTCTACTTTAAATACGGCGCCATGGGCTCGTCGAAGTCCGCGCAGGCGCTCATCACGCAGTTCAACTATGAGGAGCTGGGCATGACGGTCTGGCTCATCAAGCCGTCGGTCGACGACCGCGACGGGGCGAATATCATCCGCTCGCGCATCGGCCTGCAGCGCGAGGCGCAGGTCATCCATCCTGACGAAGATATCATCGCAACGTTTGCCCGCGCGGGCCACGCCGATGTCATCATCGCGGACGAGGCGCAGTTTTTCTCCCCGGAGCAGATCGACCAGCTGCGCCGCATCGTCGACGAGCAGAACATCCCCGTGCTGTGCTTCGGCCTGCGGACGGATTTTCTGACGCACTTTTTCCCCGGCGCGCGGCGGCTCATGGAGCTGGCCGATTCCATCACGGAGATCAAGACCGTGTGCGCCTGCGGCCGCAAGGCGACGGTCAACGCCCGCATCGACGGCAGCGGCCGCGTCATCACCGAAGGCGGGCAGATCCTCCTCGGCGGCAACGACAGCTACGTCGCCATGTGCCACAAGTGCTGGGTGGACAAGATCCGCGCGCAGAAGGAAGCGGAGGAAAAATGAACCACCGCGCCAGCCGCATCCTGACGGTCTGCGCTGCCGTGTGGCTGTTGGTCATCTGGGGCCACTCGTGCATGCCCGCCACGCAGAGCGGCGCCGAGAGCGGCACGCTTGCCGCTCTGTGCGACGAGACGATCCAGCTCTTCGTCCCCGGCCGCAGCGGCCAGATTGCGGACGTCTGGCTCGACACGGCGGGCTACCTCACCGGCGCGCTGCTGACGCTGCTGATCTTCCGCCTGTGCCGGAAACGGCCCGAAGCCTGAGAAAACAAAAACCCCATGAGCCTGTGCAGTGTGCACAGACCCATGGGGTCATTTTTATGCCTTATGCCTTCACGCGGCAGACAAGCGCGCCGTTCTCGGCGTCCACGACGAGCGTGTCGCCGGCGTGCAGGTCGCCGGAGAGGATGGTGCGGGCAATGAGCGTCTCGGCGTGGCTCTGCAGGTAGCGCTTGAGCGGGCGCGCACCGTAGACCGGGTCATACCCGTTGGCGATGATGAGCGCCTTGGCGGCGTCGGTCATCTCGAGGTTCAGCGTGCGGTCAGCCAGGCGGCTGCGCAGGGCGGCGACGAGGTTATCGATGATGTGCGACAGGTTGTCGCGCGTGAGCGGACGGAACATGAGGATCTCATCCAGACGGTTGAGGAACTCAGGCCGGAAGGCGCGGCGCAGCTCGCCCTGCACGCGCTCGCGCGCGTCCGCGGTGATCTCGCCGTCCGGGCCGATGCCGTCGAGCAGGTACTGGCTGCCGAGGTTCGACGTGAGGATGATGATCGTGTTCTTGAAGTCCACCGTGCGGCCCTGACTGTCCGTGATGCGGCCGTCGTCGAGGATCTGCAGCAGGATGTTGAACACATCCGGGTGCGCCTTTTCGACCTCATCGAACAGCACGACGGAGTACGGCTTGCGGCGCACGGCCTCGGTGAGCTGACCGCCCTCGTCGTAGCCGACGTATCCGGGAGGCGCACCGATGAGACGCGAGACGGAGAATTTCTCCATGTACTCGGTCATGTCGATGCGCACCATGCTGCGCTCATCGTCAAACAGGCTCTCGGCCAGCGCCTTGGCCAGCTCCGTCTTGCCGACGCCCGTGGGGCCGAGGAACAGGAACGAGCCGATCGGGCGGTTCGGGTCGCTGATGCCGGCGCGCGAGCGCTGGATGGCCTCGCAGACCTTCTCCACGGCCTCGTCCTGACCGATCAGGCGGCGGTGCAGCACTTCGTCAAGGTGCAGCAGCTTCTCGCGCTCGCCCTCCATGAGCTTTGCCACCGGGATGCCGGTCCACTTGGCGACGATGCCGGCGATCTCCTCCTCGGTCACGGTGTCGTGCACGAGGGAGTTATCGCTCTTGCGGCGCTCGGCCGCGGCCTCGGCTTCCTTGAGCTTCTTCTCGAGGTTCGGCAGGTCGGAGTACTGCAGGCGCGCGGCCTTTTCGTACTCATAATTGCGCTGGGCCTCTTCGATCTCGGCGTGCAGGTGATCGATGTCCGCCTTGAGGGACTTGACCTCTTCGACGCTGTTCTTCTCGGCTTCCCAGCGGGCCTTCTGCTCGTTGAAGCGGTCCTTGAGCTCGGCAAGCTCCTGCGTGAGCTTTTCGAGCCGGTCGCGCGAGAGCTGGTCGTCCTCTTTCTTGAGGGCCATTTCCTCGATCTCCATCTGCATGATGCGGCGGCGCAGGTCGTCGAGTTCCGACGGCATGGAGTCGATCTCCGTGCGGATCATGGCGCAGGCCTCGTCGACGAGGTCAATGGCCTTGTCGGGCAGGAAGCGGTCGGTGATATAGCGGTTGGAGAGCGTGGCCGCGGCGACGAGCGCGTTGTCGTGGATGCGCACGCCGTGGTAGATCTCGTAGCGCTCTTTCAGGCCACGGAGGATGGAGATGGTGTCCTCCACCGTCGGCTCATCGACCTGTACGGGCTGGAAGCGGCGCTCGAGCGCGGCGTCCTTTTCGATATACTTGCGGTATTCGTCGAGCGTCGTCGCGCCGATGCAGTGCAGCTCGCCGCGGGCGAGCATCGGCTTGAGCAGGTTGCCGGCGTCCATGCTGCCCTCGGTCTTGCCGGCGCCGACGATGGTGTGCAGCTCATCGATGAACAGCAGGATGCGGCCCTCGCTCTTGCGCACTTCCTCGAGCACGGCCTTGAGCCGTTCCTCGAATTCGCCGCGGTACTTTGCGCCCGCGACCAGTGCGCCCATGTCGAGCGAGAAAATGGTCTTGTCCTTCAGGCCCTCGGGCACGTCGCCGCGCACGATGCGCTGCGCCAGCCCCTCGGCGATGGCCGTCTTGCCGACGCCCGGCTCGCCGATGAGCACGGGGTTGTTCTTTGTTTTGCGCGAGAGGATGCGGATGACGTTGCGGATCTCCTGATCACGGCCGATGACCGGGTCCATCTTGCCTTCACGGGCGCGCTCGACGAGGTCGGTGCCGTACTTTTTCAGCGCGTCATAGGTATCCTCCGGGTTGTCGCTCGTGACGGGGCCGGTCTTGACCTTTTTCAGCTCCGCCGTGAAGCCCGCCTTCGTGATGCCGTGGGCGCTGAAGATGCGCTTGATGGCGGCGGTCTCGTTGGCGAAGATGCCGAGCATCAGGTGCTCGACGGAGACGTAGGCGTCACCGCCGGACTTCGCCTCGCGCTCGGCGAAGTTGAAGATCTTGCTCGTTTCCGGCGAGGCGTACACCTCGCCGCTGCCGCCGGAGACTTTCGGCAGCTGATTGATGGCGGTGTCGAGCTCACTGAGCACGGCGTTGCAGTCCACGCCCATGCGGCCGAGCAGGGTGCCGATCAGGCCGCCGTCGGCATCGACGAGCGCATAGAGCAGGTGCTCCGGCGTGAGATACTGGTTGCCGTTTTCCTGCGCCATGCTCTGGGCGGTCTGGATGGTTTCGATTGTCTTTTGGGTGAATTTATCAGCGTTCATAGTCGGGTTGCTGCGTGTTCCGGCACGCAGCGCCTCCTTTCATGAGTGGTTGCAAATGGATCAGATAAGGATCTGCGCGCGCTGCTGCTGCGCGCAGTAGAGCGCTTCGATCTCGGGCGGGGTATACTTCCCGGCGAGGTATGCCTTCATGAGCCGGTCGAACAGCTGCACATAGTCCGAGATCGCGCGGGCGATCTCCTCGCTCGTGTAGTCGTGATCCGGCGGAAGCGATAGCGTGCGCACGAACTTGCCGTCGTACAATGCGTAATCCGGTTCTACGCCGGACAGGTGCGCATCCTCGATCTGCTTCCAGAGGCGGAAAAACTGCGTCATGCTCTGCAGCAGCTGCGCCGACTGGGTGCGGAAGATGACGGCCAGCTCGCCGAGGCCCTCCTGCTTGTCGCCGTAGAGCGCGACCTCGTACTTGACCGTCGGGCGGTACTTGTACTCCAGGCTGCTCTTGAGCGACATGCTCGTCGTGTGCGGCGCGAAAAACGGCACCAGGTCGCGCGCTGGCGCGACGAGCTGCTCGATCTCGTGGAAGATGTTCTCGATGCGGCGCTCCGGCGTCACGACCGAGGTATAGTCGGCAAGGATCTGGTTGATGAGTGCCGAGCGGTTCGTACCCATGCGGTGGGCCATGCGGTCGATCTCGCGCACGACCTCCTCGTTGAGCATGAGGCTGTATAGTGTTTTCTTCATCGGTTGGTCACCGCTTTCTTTTTTCTTACATTGTGCATTGTACACCCGCCTTATAACTTTGTCAAGCGTTTTTATATAAATTTATTTGCAAATTATATAATTTCTTTTGGACTAAAAAAGTGCCCGGACTCGTTTCGTGTCCGGGCATAGCGCTTGCATTTTATTTCGCGTGGATGTTGATAAACTCCGTCCGGAGCTTGGAATAAAGGATCTTCTGACTGCTGTAGAGCCCGAAGTAGCCCGAGAGCATGTAGGCGATGCCGCACGCGAGCGCGAAGTACACGAGCTGCCCCGCGCCGAAGAGCTCGATGCTCAGCACCATCGACGCGATCGGGCAGTTGACCGCACCGCAGAACACGCACACGAGCCCGAGCGCCGCGGCAAACCCGGCCGGGATGCCGAGCAGCCCGCCGAGCACGCAGCCGAGCGTAGCGCCGATGAAAAACGTCGGCACGACCTCGCCGCCCTTGAACCCGCTGCCGATGGTGACGGCAGTGAACAGCAGCTTCCAGAAAAACGCGTCCGGCGCGGCCTGCCCGCCCTCGATGGCGCGGGTGATGACGTCCATGCCGGCGCCGTTGTAGTCCCCGGTGCCGACGAGCAGCGACAGCACGACCACGATCGTGCCGCCGGCGGCGATGCGCAGCCACGTGTTCGGAATGCGGCTGGCAAAGAGCCGCTCCGTGCCGTGCATGGTCACGCAAAAGAGGATGCTCATGAGCGAGCACACGGCGGCGAGCGCCGCCACGCGCAGCAGCAGCAATTTCGGCACGGCCGTGAGCGCGAATGTAAACTGCGTCGGCGCGATGCCGAAGGCGTTCGAGATCGCGAGCGCGGCGAGCGATGCGACGATGCACGGCACGAGCGCGGAGTAATAGAACACGCCGACACTGATGACCTCGAGCGCGAAGATCGTCGCCGTCAGCGGTGTGCCGAACAGAGCCGAGAACACAGCGCTCATACCGCAGAGCGTGGCGATGCGCATGTCCTTTTCATCGAGGCGGAACAGCTGCCCGATGTAGCAGCCGAGGCTGCCGCCGATCTGCAGTGCCGCGCCCTCACGCCCGGCGCTGCCGCCGAACAGGTGCGTGATGACGGTCGACAGGTAGATCGCCGGCACGAGCAGCAGCGGCACCTTGTCGCCGAAGTGGATGGCGTCGATGATGGCGTTGGTGTTCTTGTTTTCCATTTTGGTCAGGCGGTAGATGGCCGCGATGAGCAGGCCGCCCACGGGCAGCAGCCACAGCAGCCACGGGTGCGCGGCGCGGAATGTCGCCGCCCAGTTCACGCTCAGGTGAAAGGCCGAGCCGACCAGCCCGCCGATGCCGCCGGTCACGCCCGCGATGATGAGCCACTTGAGAAACGTGCGGATGAACTGCCACATGGTGCGCGCTTCCCGTTCGGCCTCTTTTTTCATATCGTCCACGGTGATGGTGTCCTTTTTATGCGTATTTGCGCCGCGAATCGGCGCGAACAAAAGTACTATACAACAGAATTTGCAGAAATTCCACCGCCATACTTGATTTTTTTCGCGGGATTGGTTATAATCATCCGTGCGTTCGTGAAACGCGTCCATGGATAGGTATCGAAGTGGTCATAACGGCCCTGACTCGAAATCTTTCCAGCGCCTGTCCGTTTCGTCCCTTCGAAAGCCCTTGCTAATTCTGGGTTTCCAAAAATTCAAATCGAATATTTTTTAGCTTTCTCTCCTGCTTTTCTCTCCAAAGGATTTTTGAGTGCTTTGGAAACGACGAGAATGGCGGGCGGAAATAGACACGGAGCGATATCGAAGTGGTCATAACGGGACTGACTCGAAATCAGTTGTACCTCACGGTACCGTGGGTTCGAATCCCACTCGCTCCGCCATCAAGAGCCTGTAATCAAGCCGATTACAGGCTCTTTCCTTTTTCCAAAACGGGCAATTCCGTGCTCTTTCACTTTTTCGGAGAGAAAATCATCCGTTCTCCCCAACATCAATCGATCCCCAGCGGCTGCTGAAGTCGCCGCCCTCCGGCAGGGCAAGCCCTGTCTCCATCGCCTGTGCCGAGGTGATCTTGGATTTGTAATCCAAGTGGGCGTAGATATTCGCCGTGGTGGTAAAGTCGCTATGTCCCAGCCACTCCTGAATGTGCTTGAGGGGGACGCCATTGGCCAGCAGCAAACTGGCGCAGCTGTGACGCAGATCGTGAAAGCGCATCCGGCGCAGGCCGTGGCTCTCCAGAAATTTCGGAAATGCGTTGGTCAGGTACTCCACCCGCATCCGCTCCCCCAGCTCGTCCACGAATACAAAGCCGTCGTATTCATAGTTGTAGCAGTTGCCGCAGACCTGCTTGTTCAGCTCCTGTGCCTCTTTCACCTGCATAAAGTATTCCCGGAAGCTGCCGATCAGCGGCAGGGTACGCAGACTGGACTTGGTCTTGGCAGACTGCTGTTCAATTTCCATCTGCTTGCCTTCAACAGTAATCGTCGTCACGGTTCGTATGACCGAAATCGTTCCACGCTCAAAGTCGATGGCGTCCCACTTCAATCCCAACACTTCACCCCGACGGAATCCGTAAAAAGCGGCCACCAGCACCGGCAGCTCCAGCTTGGTGCCCCGGAGAGCTTCAAACATCTTCTGCATCTCCTCTGCCGAAAGGAAAACCGGCTGAAAGCTGTTTTTCTTTGGCCTATCCACCTTGTCCGCCACATTCTGCACCAGCATATCGGTCTTGACCGCATATTTCAGCGCCGAGTGGATAATCGCGTGATAGTGGATGACCGTATTCGGTTTTACCTTTCTGAGCATTTCGGAATAGAACATCTGCAAGTGTCGGGCTTCCAGCTCCCGCAAGGTCAGATTTCTTTGGCGGAAGTACGGCCCGACTGGCCTCTTGATCATTGCGGCGTAAGAACTGTATGTTGCCACAGCCAGCCGCCCCTTGGCGATTTCCAGCCATTCCAGCAGATAATCGGTAAACAGCATATCGCTGCTCAGGTCGCCCACCTCTTTAGGCGGCTCAAACTCCGCCCGAAGCCTCGCCAGCTCTGCCTCCGCCTTGCGCTTGTTGCCCTTTTCGGGAAGCCCCAGCGAGATCCATTTCGTTTTCCGCTGCCCTCCGGCGTTTCTATAGTTCAGCACGGCGTAATACCTGCCGTTTTTCAAAGTCAGATGTCCTGCTACCAATTTCATTTCCTCCTGTCCTTTGTATTTGCAGAACAGAACTCCAAACCGACAGCATCAGTATACCATCGGTTTGGGGTTCTCTCTATTCTGCGATTTGTTTGATTACAGCCGCATCAATACGAATCAGCGGGCATCCCGGTTCCGTTCTCTCTGCCGCTTCAGCAATTCCAGCCCCTTGATGATGTCCCGGCGCATCTGCTCTTCGGTATAGCCGGAGGGGAAGTATTTCCGCAGCTCCTCCCGCTTGAATTTGAGCTGCTCCTGCTGGTTGGGCTTCGTCTCCGCCAGCACGGCGTAGACTATCTGGTCATCCAGCAAGCCCTCCTGCGCCAGCTTTTTCAAGCGGATGCTTTGGGCGTGGGACGGGGTGCAGTCGTTCAGCGCCATCGCGTCCAGCACCGCCCGCTGCTGATACGAGTCTAAGTAGGAAAGCTCCACCGCCGGGTTGAAGGCGATCTTGCCGTCGTCCACCATCGAAAGCAGTTCGGGGATCAGGTAGGTCAGGCGGATATATCTTCGCACTTGGTCTTTACTCTCACCTGCATCGTCTGCCACTTTTTCTACGCTAAGCAACTTCTCTGCAACTTGCACAGAAGCGATGCCCTGATGCTTGATGGCATCCAGCTTCATCTTGTAGGCAAACGCCTTTTCGCTGGGCAGGATGGTCTCTCGCTGCAAGTTGGCGTCCACCATTGCGATCACCGCTTCATCGTCGGACAGCTCCCGGACGATGACGGGCATCGTCTCGACACCCAGCACCTGGCACGCCGCCAGTCGCCGGTGGCCGGAGATCAGCTCGTAGCCGCCGTCGGGCAGCGGCCTTGCCAGTGCCGGGGTAATGGCTCCCACCTTGCGGATGCTCTCGATCATCCGCTGCATCTCCTCGTTGTTCTGCACCTTGAAGGGGTGACCCTTGAACGGGTGCAGCTCGGCCAGTGGAATATTCCGCACCCGCTCCAGTTTGGCATCGTCCCGCTCCGCCTGCGTGGAAAACAGATCGTCCAGCGTGGGTAAAGTAAAATCCGATTTTCTCATTGTGTTGTCCTCACTTTCATAGTTTTTTCTTTCGGGGTTTTAGGGCACGCCCTAACGAGTGTTTTTACGCTCCGGCCCTGCCGGGAGTAAAAACGCACTGCTCGCTAAGATGACGCAGGCATCGGCGGCAGGGGCACTGTTTGGCTCCGACAGGAGTAAAAACAGTCTGCTCGCTTAGACTGCGCAGGCGTAATTCTCGCTTACTTTAATTCATTCAAAATTGCTTCCAGTCTGCTCAGAATTTCCTCTTTCTGAAGCTGTGGAAGCTCCGCTTTCAGGCCGTTCAGCATCCGAAACAGGCGGTAATCCCGCTCCGTGATGGCCGCTCTGACCTCTTTTCCAAGCCCCAGCCGCCGCAAGTATTCCGACAGCGACAGAGAACAAAGCCGGGCATTTTCCAGCAGCTTCTGCTTCTCCTGCTCGGTCACACGGACATTGATCCCGTAGTTTTTACTGCGCATTTGTTCACCCCCTTTCTTCGGTTTGTGACGGCAATGACGGTTGTGACGGGGATTTTCTTATATAGCGATCCCGGCGTCATTTACGTCATCGCCGTCACGGCGCAGAAATTTGATGAGTCGGCTTTTGCCTGTGCGCTTGGTGCGGTACTCGATGCCCAGCGGCTCCAGCACCTCATAGGCGAACTGACCGAGATACTTTGTGACCATATTGGGCGTGACCTCCTGCTCCTTCATTTCGGTCAGCAGCTCCGTGGCCGTGCCTACCCATTCAGTGCGGCACTCCATAAAGTCCACCACCCGAAACAGAAATTTCGGCAACTCCGCCTTATGAATGTCCTCGCTGTTCTTGCGCTCCACCAGTTCCCAGACAAGGTCGTTAAACTGCAAGGTCAGTTCCTGATATTCCACATCCCGCCCGCTGACCAGCAGCGTAGCGGCGTTTCCGCTGCGCTTACGGCGCAAGATGAAGTTGGTGTCCGCAGCGCCGATGATGCCGGTGGAGCCGCTGACATCGTTAAAGGGATCGTCGCTGTCTTGCAGCTTTCGCAGGTGATGCACCAGCAAAACGGCGATGTTGAAGCCGTCGGCAATGCGCTTGATGGAGGAAATGTCATCGTAATCGTTGCCGTACATTCCTGCCTTTCCGGCGCTGCCCTTGGAGTCCCGCACCTTTTGCAGCGTGTCAATGATGACCAGCTTGGTGGCGGGATGCTCGGTCAGGAAATCCGTGATCTGCTCCTCCAGCCCGCCGCCGATCAGCCCGGAGGTCACGGCGAAATACAGGTTGTCCGGGGCGCTGTCGGTAAGATTGTAGAGCCGGTCTTTGATGCGGCGCTGGGTGTCCTCAAGGCTCAGATAGAGCACATCGCATTGCAGTGTAGGCAGCCCCCAAATAGAGTTTCCCTGCGCCACTTGCAGCCCCAGCCACAGCATCAGCCAGCTTTTGCCGATCTTGCTGGCACCGCTGATGACATTGACACCCTGCGAAATAAGGCCGTCTACGATGAACATCGTCTTGCTCATCGGCGTGGACAGCAGGGTCTCTGCGTTCACGGTTTTCAGTTTGTTGTCCATAGAATTCTCCTTTGTAGAATGTTAGAAGTAGATTTTGGCGGGGGCGAATGGAAACGGCCACCCACCCCCGCTCTGCTGTCCCAAAAGCCTTGGAATTCAAGGCTTTCTCGGCGCTTAATGTTCGACGCTGCGCCGCCGTCTGGCAGAGTCCGCCTTCTGCTTGCGTCGGATGGAGCAGCCGCATTCCGGGCAGTACTTCTGCCGGTTGCTGCCGGGTGCAAAGGGCTTTCCACACCGGTCGCAGAGCCGTGTGCGCTGCCGGTAAATATCGGCGCAGAGTACCTTGTCGGCGGGCAGAACCGCCCGCCGGAAGTACTTGCACAGCAGCGAATAGGAAATCGTCTGCACGCACACGCAGCCTTCGCCATCGTCCAACGGCAGACAGTTGCCACCGTCGTAGTTGGCGCACAGCCGCCGGATTAACCGGTTACAGCGTGCCCTTTGGGCGGGCGTCAGGCGCTTGATCTCATCCAACCTTTTTCACCTCTTTCTCCATTACATAGTTGATGACGCTGATCTTCGGGATCTTCAGCGTCGTGCCGATCTTCACGGCGTGGATATACCCGTAGTCGATCAGCTTGTACGCCAGCTTGCGGCTGATGCCCAGCATCTCCCGAAGCTCTTTGACGGTCACGATGTCCGGGTATTCCGGAAACATCATCTGATAAAGCTCTCTGAGCTCTCCTTTCTTCATAGGTTTGAACCTCCTTTGTCTGTTCTGAAGCCGCATTTCTGCGGTGATTTTTACTTGCTGCCGCTCATCCGCATCGTTCCTGCCCCGGAGTCTCACCACGGCGTATCGCTTCTTTGGCGCGCTCTCGTCGCAGCAAGTTCCATATCATTCGCTTCCGCACTCGTGCGAAAGCTCATTCGTTTCACTGCTGCTCCTCTTCCCACAAAATCTTCGATTTTGCGGGAGCCCTGAATTATCGGGAAGTCGTGGCGGCACTTGCCGGAAGCATATCCTTTGGAAGCGGCGATTCAATTTTCAAGGTACACAGGGAGACAGTCCCCTCAATAGGTAGCCAGCGAGAAAGGCATTTTATAGACCCCCTCACTAATCAACTGGGAAAATTTTTTTGATTTGTACGAAGGAATTTTGAAAAATTTCTTTGAAATCATCTCCACTAACCAACTGGGAACTTTTTTCGGATTTGAACGAAAAAACTTTTGAGAATTTTTCTGCGTCCCCCTCTACTACTTAATTGGGAATTTTTCCGGCAAAAATAAAAAGAATTTTGAAGAAAATTTTTAAGCGCCCCTCCCACTAATCAACTGGGAACTTTTCTGGCAAATAACAAATAGGATTTTGAAGGAAATTTTTCAGGGCCTTCCTACTAACCAATTGGGAACTTTTTCGAGATTTTGGCAAAGTAATTTGAAAAGTCCCCTCAATTTTTCAAAAAGCCCCTTCACTTACTCTGAATAAGGGGTGCCGTTTGGCAGGGTGTTTTCGAGAAATTTCTCAATTTTTCTATCAAGACGCAAAAAGAGGCGCAGCCTCCGGATTTCTCCGAAGGCTGCGCCTCTTATATTTCTTTAATAATCGGTCTTAATACACCTTCAAGCGTTCGTTTCTTTTAGATGTTTTTATACGGGACACACCATTCTCCCAAACGCATTTATCCAGCAAACCTAGAAATTGCCTCAACTAGATTTTGAATATACTCGCGATCATAATCAGCAATTGCATCAATTCCTTTCTCAACTACAATGTCTGCTATTCTTGTCTTTATCTGTGCCTCAATTCTATCATCAAAAACTCCTGGGCTTTTACTTGCTGCCTGATGTAATCTATCCGACCAAGGTTTTCGCCTATCTTTAAACGCTTTGGTATCAACAGATATGTTAAATTCATCTTTGATTATTGTTGCATATGCGTCAAGCTTAACAATATCTTCCAATTCGCATCGTGTCATCCCTGCACTCTTAATTTGAAGTATTTCTGATGCTGGCTTCGTTTTTCTTGAAAGTAATTGCTCATATGCAGCTATTCCACTATCATCCATATCAAGTACTGCAAGTGTAGAGACTGCCAGGCTGTTATACAAACGAATTTGGAAATCCATTTTAGTTGCAGAATTCACACTTTCTATTCGCAATGTGCTATTAACTATTTTGGACATTACATCTGGTGCAATTGACCTACATATTGCCTCGATATAACGCTTGTCGCTTTCGCCCTCTACAAGTACAACTTTACTAGCGGATAAGTTATCTGTTAGTCTGACTCCAAGAACCTCCCGAACATTTTCGATTGATTTGCACGGGTATACACGGTGACCAGGAGATACTACAACATTATTCGATACATCATTCCTATCTACAAGAATAGGGGAATGCGTGCTAATTATTACTTGGACACCTTTCTTCTCGGCGATTTCCAAGAGAACATTTCGTAACGAATGAATAGCATCTGGGTGTAAGTGTGCCTCTGGTTCCTCAATGCACAAAATTAGAGACTTATCTTGTAGGTTATCAAAAGACATACTCTCAATAAGTCCAATTGCAACCAAATTTTTAATTCCGTCCCCCTTACTCTCTATTGGTGTCAAACTCCCATCATCAATATTTAGCGGTATGCTACGCATTCTGCTTGGAGCATACCTTATCTGTGTATCAATTATATCGATTCCATCTTGTAGCTTAACCGATGCAATATCTGGCAAAAAAGTTCTTAACGAAGATGTAAGTTTTGCTTCAAGGGCATCAACAATTGGTTTTTGTAGTTCCTCAATCTTTCTAAGGCATTCTTGATAAATAGGATTATTCTCTATTGTACTAAACTCCTTGTTGAGTAGTCTTGCAAAATACTCAGCTGTTAAATCTGTAGATCTTACGCACGGAATATACTCATAATCTAATTTGCTTCTGATGAACAAACCAATCTCGCGCATTTTTTCTTCCATCGGTCTCTTAGCTCGACCAGGCATAATAATGTTGTATTCAGTTCTGGTTTCAAACAGTTGAAACTTCATTTGAAGGCTCTTCGATAAAGCAATTCCAAACTTCTCTTTAAACTCCGCTTTTTCTGCATCATTAAATTCAAAAGTAAGTTTGAAAACTGTAGAGGCATCTTTAACATCTCTCAATGTAACCGGGATGTCTGTTTCCCATCTGTAACCCTCTCCACTATATGTATAATAAAACTGTCTACTTCTTCGGGTTCTCTTAAAATCACCTTCTAGGGCTATAGACAATGCAATGTAAATTGCGCGCAGCAAATTAGATTTCCCTGAGTTATTAGGCCCAACAATTGCACAGTATTTCTGAATATCCTCTAAAGTTGCTTCTATAATAGATCTATACGACTTGACATAAAAAGTGCGCAATCTCATACGCAATACATCTCCTCTTTTTTTGATCAGTTAGATTTCCTCATCTCCCGATACACTACATCAGCCAATGCGCTCATTATGGCATTATACTTGTGCTGATCCTCAAAAAGCGAGGTATAGGTATCCTGCGATTCCAGATAGCTGTCCTGGGCCGCTGCTCCGAAGGCCTTGGGGAAAATGCTCTCCACAAATATCTGCGGGTCAGAGGTCTGCGCCATCTTGGTCAGCTTCTTATCGGCCATCAGACGGCTGCGCAGAGCCGTCAGTAGCACTTTGTCTCCCTCGGTGAATTCACCCTTGTACTTTTCGTTGATCTTGGCGATGATCTCATCCAGCGGCGACTTTGTGTCCAGTCCCATTGCACCCTTTTGCTTGGCCGGTTCGTACACGCCCTTCACCTGTTCCAGCTCAATGCTTCCGGCGAAGGTCTTTTGCAGCTTGTAGTATTCCAGCTTCAACTTACCCTCAAGGTCCACCATATCCGTGGTTTCCGCAGGCAGCAAATTGATCAGATAACAACAGAATACATATTCCTTGTGCAGTTCCTTATCGAACATCCGCAGGATCTGGGAAATATAGCCGTACCACTTAATGAGATTGCGCACCTGACGGCGGAACTGATACCGCTCGTTGGGCGTTTTTTGATTATAACGGTCTGCCACCGGCTTCAACACACTGGTCATTCGCCCCATCGCCCGGGCATCCTGCCGGTCTGTGCTAAAATACTCCTTGGCAAAAGCCTCAATATCTGCATCGTTATAGACCGCAAATCCCCGCAGCTCCTTCTGCGTCTGATAGATCAGGTCAGCGTTGACCTCCTGCGAAAGCGAGGTTTCCTGATAAAACGGCTGAAACGCCTCCAAAATGTCTTCCTTCTTGTTAGCAAAGTCGAGAATAAAGGTGTCCACCTTGCCGGTGCAGGTACGATTCAATCTGGACAGCGTCTGCACCGCCTTGACGCCCTTCAGCTTCTTGTCCACGATCATCGTGTGCAGCAGCGGCTCGTCAAACCCGGTCTGGTACTTCTCGGCAACGATCAGCACATTGAAATGATCGTGGAACTCCGCCTTGGTCTGCGTTTCGGCGATGTGCGTCCCATCCGCACGAACATTCAGCTTCGGCTCGGTATACTCCTCATCACCGTCCTGCACAGCACCCGAAAAGGCCACCAGCACCTGCACACCGTTGTACTTCTGCTCCTCTATGTAGCGTTTGACCTCGTGGTAGTAGCGCACTGCCGCAAGGCGGGACGAGGTAATGACCATCATTTTGCCCCTGCCGCCGATCTTATTTCGGGTGGTTTCCCGGAAGGTCTCCACGATGATCTGTGCCTTCTGCGAGATGTTATACGGATGCAGCTCCTGATATTTGCGGATCACCTTAGCCGCACGGCTGGCGGGCACATCCGGATTATCTTCCGAGGTTTTGACGATTTTGAAGCAGGTGTCATAGGTCATATAGTTCTGGAGCACATCCAGAATAAAGCCCTCCTCAATGGCCTGCCGCATACTGTAAATGTGGAACGGATGAAAGCTGCCGTCCTCATATTCCGTGCCGAACAATTCCAGCGTCTTGTCCTTGGGCGTTGCGGTAAAGGCAAAGAAGGACAGATTCTTATGCCGCCCCTGAACGGTCATTTCCCGCATCAGGCGGTCGTCCGGGTCCAGCTCTTCTTCGGCCTTGCCCTCGATCTCAGCGTATTCCCGCAGAGCGTCCTCGGTATCCGCAAGGGCGGCTTTCAGTTTCAGAGCCGAGCTGCCGGTTTGGGAAGAATGGGCCTCGTCTACGATAATCGCAAAGTTCCGTCCCACTACTTTATCCACTTCCTGATAGATGACCGGGAACTTCTGCAAGGTGGTGACGATAATGCGCACGCCGCCGTTGATGGCGTCCCGCAGGTCCTTGGAGGTCTTATCTTCCCCGATGGTCTCAATGGCGCCGAGGGTGTGGTCAAATCCGGAGATGGTCTCCTGCAACTGCGCATCCAGCACGGTGCGGTCAGTAACGACGACCACGCTGGAGAACACCGGCTTGTTCTCCTCATTGAACAACGAGGCCAGCCGGTAAGCCGTCCACGCAATCGAGTTGGACTTGCCGCTTCCGGCGCTGTGCTGGATCAGGTAATTATGCCCCGCTCCATTCTGTCGGACATCGGCCAGCAGCTTGCGCACCACATCCAGCTGATGATAGCGCGGAAAAATCAGCGTTTTGCCGTCCTTCAGGTTCATAAACTTCTGGACAATGTCCATCATACTGTCCTTCTGAAAGACATTCTCCCACAGATACGCCGTCGGGTAGCCGTTTGGGTTTGCCGGATTGCCCTTGCCGCCGTCGTTTCCGGCTCCGTTGGAGCCCTGGTTAAAGGGCAGAAAATATGTGTTCTTTCCGGCGAGCTTTGTGGTCATCCACACCTCGGTGTGATCCACGCAGAAGTAGGCCAGAATGCGCTTGTTGAACTGGAAGCAAAGCTCCCGCGGGTCGCGGTCATACATCCACTGCCGCTTGGCGTCGTCCACCGTTTGACCGGTGTACTGGTTTTTTAATTCAAAGGCGAATACCGGGATGCCGTTGAGCACCAGCACCATATCCACGCTCTTTTTCGTGTTGGCAGAGAAGTACCACTGGCGATAGCACTCGATGGTGTTTGCCGCCCACTGGGCAGCCGCCGCCTGATTCAGGGCAGACTCCGGCTTAAAATAGCACACCCGAAAACGCAGCCCACGGTGCTTGAAGCCGTGGCGCAGGACAGAGAGCAGTCCCTCCGTCTCGCAGGCGGTGTTGAACGCTGTGCAGAACTTCCGCACCGGGTCCACCTGATTGGCGTTTTCAAAACGCGCCCACTCCTTGGGCTGGGTACGCTGAACGAAGTCGATCAGGGTGTTCACATAGAGCCCCTGTTTGGCGTCATAGGTGTCTGCACCCTTGGTATATCCGCCCGCCGGGGAGAGAAAGAAGGATTCTATATCCGCTTCAAAACGCTTTTCGCTTGCATCAGTTACCATTTTTTCTGCCCCTCACTTTCTGCTCGAATTTCCCTTTGATAGACTCACACACAACATCTACACTATCACAAAACAGCGTTTCCTTTGTTATTCCGAACAACGCCAGTTCTTTTAAGATTTTTTCCTTTACGCTACCGGCAACAAGGATTCTACCTGCAATAAAATCCGCATCCTTCTCGATTTTATCAATATACGAATAAAAGCTCATTTGGTCGTGTTCGATGTGATTCGGAAACAGGATATACCTGCCTTGCTGCGCCTGCTGACGCATATCCTTGACAGGCGCATAGATGAAATATGGGGTTTTGCAGCATTCCTCGATCCACCTGCCGCCTTCATCGTCTGTTTTATGGCAAATTTCAATTGTTTGCGCTTGCTCGAGAAAATACGGCTGGCGTTTCACTGCGCCATAGAACAGACTTAATTGCAAGAATGAAGCCCGAGCAAATCGGTAGCTGTCTGCAATAGCGTTGACGATTGGATAATTCGCCACATCCAACTCGTTTGTCTTAAATACAATAACTTCGCCATCCGCTCCTGCATTTCCGGCGCAGGCAAAATACAAAGCGACCAAAGCATTTTCCGTAATGTCCAAAAGGCGGGTTGGGATTCCGTGGTGCTGCAAAAGCGTCAATAGTTCGATTGGGGAAAGCGAATCATTAAAGACATTTGGAAGCTTATATTTCGCCATTTCAATCATATTGCGTTCTTCGGAGAAAATCGAAATATCGCAGGCAAATTTCCGGCCTCTGGCTATTGACGGAAGCAAATCAAACGCTTTGTTTGACTGGCCCCTAAAAAGCAGCGTCTCGTTATTCGGACCACCGTCACGGATAAGAGAATGATCCAGTTCTGTGATCTGCTGAACAAATTCAGCAACGCTTGAAACTGTCGTCACAGCGGAAGCACCTCCTTCTTGCCCGTCACATACTCGTAAATCAGAGATTTCTTGTAGTTTTCGATTTCGGTGAGATATTGTTGCTTCTTGCGGATAAGCGCATCAATGCCGACACATCTCTCATTTAGGTACTCAACAATACTTCTCTGTTCTTCAATATTATTTGGAACAATAATCGGCATATTTGAATACCTATCGGCACCAATATTTTGTATTGTTGACTGAATAAAAATCGAATTTTTCCAAGTATCGTATATGCTCGAATTTGTGTAATAGTATACATATTCTGGAACTGCAATTGTTCGATTGACTACCGCCCGAATTAAATATCCAGCAAAAGCTGCGTTGCCATAAGACTGCTTGTATAAAAAGCTCTTCCCAACCGTTCCGCCACTTCGTGCAAAAAGCAGGTCTCCATCCTGTAGAATATAGGGTTTTGCTACTGTATCTTCAATGCAAAGCCGATTGTCTTGTTTCAACCGACCATCTGAAGTTATATCTGTTATCCTAATATACCGTGGCAATGTTTTATCAAATGTAATTCCAGCTTCATTTGCGCCATATTGCATCGGTGTTTTGAGCAGATATTTGAATTTATAAACAGCAAACTCATTTGCAATTTCCCCAATCCATTCAATGCCGCTGTCCTTCATCGGCCTGTCGCCACGGATGCCCTTGGTGACAGCCTGCGTAATGACCGCCTGTTTCAGCTTTTTGTATTCTTCAATGGACGCGCGGGTCTTTTCCAATACAGCGTCGATCTCGGCGCACTCCGCATCCAAAAACGCCGCAATGCGCTCCTGCTCCGGTACTGAGGGTGCAAGAATCTTTAACCATTTGACACCGTCCCAATTTAGTCCCTGCCTTACGCCTGCACCCATACCATAAAAGCCTTTTGCAATGTCAAAAGAGTGCAGGTAGTAGTACAAGTATTTAGGGCAGAAATTGCTGCGATTTCTTATTGTCAAATACGCTGAAGTAATAATACCTCGTTCTTCTGCAAGGCCGACCCTTAAACTTGTATGGTCGTTTTGGAGATCTGTGAGCCTTAAAACGATGTCGTCTTTTTCAATAATGTTATATCCATCAAAGCTTTCCGGCAACAGCCCCTCAACCGTGTCAATGCTCTTTCGCTTCACTTTACCATAGCTTAGTGAAAGCAAATTTTTCTCCTGCAACCCAGTATTTTTGCATTTCACTTGCAGGAAAATCTGAGCAATAGTGTTCATTTTCCACGCCCGTGGCATTGCTCCAATCCAAGCAATCCCGCTGTCTTTCATCTCACGCATCTGCCGTCAGCCCTCCTTATGGAACAGCGTGTTCAGGCTGTCGGCAATCTCACGCTCCAGCTTTTGAATCCGCTCCACAATGTCGTCCACCGGCTCCGGCGGCTGATACTCGTAGAAATAGCGGGTCATCGGTATCTCATAGCCCACCTTGGTCTTGCTCTTGTCGATCCACGCATCCGGGGCGTAGGGCAGGACTTCCCGTGCAAAATAAGCGTCAATATCCTGCACCAGCGGCACATTTTCGGTGTCCCGCAGGGCGGTGTCCGCCACCGGCTTGCCCCGCTTCATCACGATCTCGCCGTTTTCGTCCCGCTGCGGACGCTCCACTACAATTTTGTTGTAACCGAACTCCTCGCTGCCGAAAATCTTGCTCTCGCAGTACACACCAGACTTGTCCCCATACACGGCGTTGTTCCGGTATTCGCCGTAGGCCTGCACGATCAGTTCCCGGCAATGGTCGCTGATGTCGTTGCGCTTGGTTCCGATGGCTTTGCGGCGCTGTTCATAGCAGTGGGACGCGTCAATGAGCTGCACCTTGCCGCAGCGGTAGGCGGGCTTGTCCTTGCACAGCACCCAGATATAGGTGGAGATGCCGGTGTTCATAAACTGGTCGGTGGAAAGCTGAACAATGGCGTCCAGCCAATCGTTTTCCAAGATATACTGGCGGATATTGCTGGGGCCGCTTCCGGCATCACCGGCAAACAGAGGCGAGCCGTTCTGGATGATCGCCATTTTGCCGCCCGGCGCCAGCTTGGACAGACCGTTGAGCACAAAAAGCTGCTGCCCGTCGCTGATTTTCGGCAGACCGGGTGCAAAGCGCCCCAGCTCGCCCTTGGCGGCTTCGGCCTCCACCGCCTTCTGTTCCCGCTTCCAGTCGATACCGAAGGGCGGATTGGAAATGCAGTACCGGAAGGTGAAACCCGGGAACTGATCGTCGGAGAGCGTGTCACCGAACCGCATATTATTGGGGTCGCCGCCCCGGATCATCATATCCGCCTTTGCAATGGCGAAAGTGGAGGGGTTAAACTCCTGCCCGAAGCAGGTCACTTCCACATCGCTGTTCAGCTCGTGGATGCGCTCCTCCATACAGGAAAGCATCTGCGAGGTTCCCATTGTCATATCGTATACGGTCACATTGCCGTCATCCAGCTTGGCATCGCACAGCAGCAGGTCGGTCATCAGATAGATGATGTCCCGGCTGGTGAAGTGCGCTCCGGCCTCCTCGCCGAAGGACTCGGAGAAACGCTTGACGAGATCCTCAAAGATATAGCCGCAGTCCACGGCGCTGATCTTATCCGGACCGAGGTAGCCCTTGGGGGAGTTGAACTCCTTGATGACCAGATACAGGCTGTTGCACTCCACCATACGGCGAATGATGTTGTCAAAATCGAACTTGGCCAGCACATCCTGCACATTGCCGGAGAACCCGGCCAGATAGTCCCGGAAATTTGCTTCGATGTTGTCCGGGTCGGCCAGCAGGCTCTCAAAAGTGAAGCGGCTGGTGTTATAAAACTGATAGCCGGAAGCACGGGTCAGAAAGCCGTCGATAACCGCCAGCTTCTTAACCTTTTCATATTGCTCGATCACCGCATCGTGGGTGGGCATCAGGCAGTCGTGAAACCGCTTGACCACCGTCATTGGCAAGATCACGAGGCCATATTCGTGGGGCTTGAACGGCCCGCGAAGCACATCCGCCACATTCCAGATCATCGTGGCCTTTTCCTGTATATTTACGCCCACGGCGCTGCTTTTCTCGTTAACCATTGCTTTCTCTCCTCATCCGACCGCCACTTCGACCTTTTTACCGCTGAAGGCCACGCCGTATTTATAAATCGTCCTGA